>JAABUJ010003045.1_pt1 | contig 19449 bp, 16 predicted proteins | sample 5559131 | NCBI WGS metagenome assembly JAABUJ01 (sample SAMN10711875, study PRJNA513366) | rock metagenome | isolation source: Antarctica rocks | place: Antarctica: Victoria Land, Mt New Zealand nord | collected 2016-01-07 | reverse complement strand
CTTGCTCCAGCTCTTGCCCTCCGACGACATTGCAGGCGCGCCAAGATACGGGCGCCGCCGGACGACCAACGCATCGTCCTCGGCATTCTCAATTCAAATTGCCCAACGAGATGCGTTTGGGGGGCGTCGACTTGTCTCAGGGACAAGGCGCTGTGCGATCGCAGCAACACACGACCGGACACCTTCAGCGTTGGAGGCTTCCTGAAGAAGCTCGGCGGCGCAGGACTGGCGTGCATATTCCAGACGCCCGCGTCGTTCCACTCCGATACGTCGCCGGCGCCTGCCAGCGGGTCATGGAGATTCCGCGCACGCACAGGTTCTTGGACCCCGCAGGTCCGTCGACGGCTCGCGAAAACGCCGGCGGCGGTGTTGCCTTCCGCATATTGCGAGAACGTCAGCACCTCAATAGCAACCAATTTCGGGGCTCGATAGCCCAGCCGACGCGTACCCCTACCGACGCTTCGCCAACGCGCTCACGGACGTCAGCGCACGGCTTGGGGCCACCGTGGACCGCTAATTCTTCGATGTAGAGCTCTGTCATCTCCTCTCCATGCCGGTTTATCCCGGCGCCGCCACAACATTTGACACTTCCCCTGGTCTGGGGTAGCATCGCCAAATGAGTATCCACCGGTGGCTTGGGATCGCTCTCGCCGCTGCGGTCTTGGTGGGCGGCACGGCGGAGGCGTCAAGCGCACGTGCCCAGCGTTGCCGATCCGCTAACAGGGGCTCGTTTGGTCTGACAGCGCTTAGAGTTGGTTGTGCTGAGGCTCGGCGCGTTCAGGTTGGCTACACCAACAACAGCGGAGTCTTCCCGAACGGCGTGCGGGTTACGACTCGTCGCGCGACCTATTCGTGCAAGGCTCACTACAATGGTGCTTCGCAGACGGGACATGTCGACTGCCGCCGAGGCCGGAGGCTCGCAGTCCGTTGGTACTACCACGCACCACCCACTGCAGCCCGGTCAAGTCGGTTGTTGTGGTGTAGCGCCTGCTCGTCGGCGTTGTTGGGTTTGTCGCGCGTCAAGTAGTTGAGACAGATTCTTCGGCTGGAGGTTGGGTCTGGGCAGGGTTGGGGGTGGGGACCGCGGTGTAGCGGTCGATGGGCAGGGCGAACTGGAGCGCTTCGTGTGGGCGTTGGCGGTTGTAGGTGTCCAGGTAGCCGGGAGTTTCTCGACGGGGCCAAGAGCGCCGGGGACGTGTGCGGGCGGGTCATCAGCCTGCTCGTGCTCGCCCACTACGCCCAGGAGGAGGCGGTCGCGCGCAGCAACCGCAGCCTCTACACGCTGACCGCGCCGGGGACCAGCTCCTACCTCTACGCCGATGAGCCGCGTAGCGGGTCCCGTGGGGCGGGAAGGCACGGGGGCTGCTGGAGGCCATGGCCGAGGAGCGCCTGCCCGAACACCTCACCGCCGCGGTACGTCAAGCCCGCCAGGAGCACGACGCCGACCGCGCCGAAGCCGACCGCGCCGAAGCTGAGCGCACCGCGGCGATGGAGCAGCTGCGCAAGGACGCTCCCGGGCTGACGGTGCAGGAGCGGGCACGGCGCCGTGACGCGCTCGTCGAGCGGTACGGATTCTTGGGCCGGGAGCTTGGTCAGAAGCTCGACGCTGTGGACCAGGCTGACGTCGACGAGGCGCAGGCGACGCCAGCCGATTAGCAGCCAGAACCGGGCGTGCGTCCGACCCGTGCTGCGGCGGGTCGGACGCCGCGCGTACGGCGGAGAGAAAAACCCGTCGTAACACTTTGGCCTCTCGGCGCCCAGAGGGGGATATGAGCCCTCTGTCGCCGCGGACCCGCACGATCGACGTGCTCGACCCCGACCAGCTCGGCTTCGACGAGCTCGGCGTTGAGGAGCACCCACGCGACGAGCCCAACGGCGCGCCCCACGCCCGCGCGGTGCGGGCACGCGTAGCCCAGACCCCCAAGCCGCCGGTCGCTGCCCAACCGCCGGCGGCCGCCGAGGAGCCTGCGCCGCCCACCGACTCCATGCGGGCGAGCACCAGTCCGCCCGGAGAGATCGACCCCCTCGCCGGGCTGCGCCTGCGGCTACGCCGCGCTGCCCAGCCCGACCCCGCGCCCGGGTCCGCTGACTTCGATCACGGTGGACGCGACGAGCGACTCGCCGCCGGCCCGACGCCGTCTCGACGGCCGGCGGCGGCGCCCAGGCCCCAGCGGCGGACCCCTAAGCTCGAGGCAGCGCATCTGGATGAGCAGGCTGAGCGCCCGCCTGAGCAAGTCGCCAAGGGTGAGCCGGCAGTCCGGGCGACGCGTCGCCGCGGCCGCGGCGAGCACTCGCGGGTCGGGCCGCTGGCCTTGGCCGCGGTGATCAGCGGTTTCGGCGCGCTGGTGGTCGCGGTCACCAGCCACCACCCCGAGCCGACTCGGCCGACAAGCCCCCTGCGGGCGGCGATCAAGCCCCCGGCGCAGATTCTCGGTGCGGCGCACCCGGTCACCGGCGTGGCGACGCGCACGCCCGCACCACGACCGGCGCACCCTGCGGTCCACCGCGCCGCGCGCGTCGCCCGCCACCACCGTGCGGCGGTACGCGCGGTACACGTCGCCGTGGCGCCCAGCCGCGTCTACCGCGCCGCGGTGGCCGCCAGCGCGTCGGGGCAACAGACCAGTCGCAGGTCCACGAGCTCGAGCAGCTCCGCCGGGTCGGGGAGCTCGAGCGGCTCGTCGGGGGGCGGCTCCGGTGGCGGGGCCGGTCAGCCGGGGGGAGGGCTGAGCTTTGGCCACTGAACCGGCCCTGGGCGCCGTCGAGTTTCACACCCAGCGACGCTCGCTGCGCGGTGTGCGCGTCCGTCAGGCGGCGCCGCGGTGGCTGTTTGTCGCCGTGTGCATCCTGGGGCTGCTGTCAAGCGTGCGGTTTGCCCTGGCCCCGCCTCGGCCGGTCATCCACCCCACGGCCGCGGCGCCGGCGTTGGATCCGGGGGCGGCCAGCTACGCGCAGCGCTTCGCCGTCGCGTTGCTCTCCTACGACGGGGCAAGCCCCGACGCTCACCACCAGGCCCTGGCGTCCTATCTGGGGAGCAGCGGGGCGCTGGGCGCTGACGGCGGGTTGGTCCCCCCCGATCACGGCACCCAGACGGTGGCGGCCAGCTACGTGGCCCAGACCCGGCCGGGCCTTCTCCCCGGCGAGCACGTCTTCACCATCGCCGCCCAGACCTCAGCGTCAGGGACGGTCTATCTGAGCGTCGGGGTGACGCGCGACGCGGGCGGGGCGTTGGGGATCTCGGGCTACCCGGCGATCGTCGGTGCCCCGGCCAATGCCCCGGCGTCAGACGGGGGCGATAACCAGCTGGAGAGCGTGTCAGACCCGGCGTTGCGCGATGTCGTTGACCGTGTGCTGCGCAATTACCTCTCGGGCCAGCAGGCTGACGTCCAGGCCGACCTGGCGCCCGGGTCGACGGTCTCGATGCCCGAGCAGACCCTGACCTACGGCGAGCTGACCGGGCTGCGCTGGGCGCCGGACCACACCGGCGTCGAGGCGACGCTGACGGCCACCGATGCCCACGGCGCGGGCTGGACGTGTCGCTACGCGATCGACGTCCGCCAACAAGCCGGCCGCTGGTACGTCGCGGCCATCCAGACCTTGCCGACCAGCTGACCAACCACCAAGGAGGAACCCTGATGTTTGCCACCATTGACCTCTACCTCAAGCGGGCCGGGCGGCACACCGCCGTCGTCGTAGTGCTGGCCGCGGTGGCCTGGGCTAGCACCCTGGCCACCAGCACGGCCGGACCCCTGGGCAGCACCCCGGCGTCAGCGCTGGTCGGCGGCCCAGGCAGCGGTGCCGGCGCCGGCGGCGGGTCGGGCACGACGTCGATCGAGCGGGCGGCGAGCAAGGCGACGAGCACCGTCCGCGGGGTGGCGGGGTCGGTGATCGGGCTGGGCCTGACGTTGGCCGGGTTGATCCTCGCGTTCAAGCGCGATTTCAACTGGGCCGCGGCGGCGATCGGCTGCGGGCTTGTCGCCCTGTTCTTGGCGTCAAGCGCCGGGTTTGACGCGATCAAGAACCTCGTCACCCACATCGCGGGCGGATGAGCGATCACGGGCCGATCACCGTGCGCAGCTACCGACGTGTGTTTGACCTCGAGCGCCGGCTGCATCACCGCCACCTGCCGCCGGGCGGGGTGCCGCTGCGCGCCCTTGGCTACGGCCTGGTGGCCGGGGTGGGCGCGATGATCCTCGGCGGCCTGCCGCCGCTGGCGCTGGCCGGCGTGCCTACCCCGGTGCGCTTCATCCTCGCCGCGGCGGTCGGGATCGCCTTGTCGATCGCCCGCCCCCAGGGGCGCCTGGTCCACCAGGTCCTCCTCGGCCTGGCCCACTACCACTTCGGGCCGGGCCAGCTGGTCGCCCTGCGCCCCACAGAGCCGCAGGGGGGGCGCTGGACCCCGGGGGCGGTGTGGCTGATCCCCGACGGCTCAGAACCCCGGCTGCGGCGCCTTGACTACCGCGGGCCGGGCCTGGTCTCGGTCGCGGTCACCCACCGTCGCACCGAGTCCACCGGCGGCCGCCGCCGGGTCCGGGTGGCGATCACCCCCCACCCCATCCGCCGGCGGTTGGCGCGCCCCTCGACTCTCTCGGTCCAGCCTGGCGCGCACCTGGAGGTGCGCCGATGACGTCGGGACCGCTGGCCGCGGTCTACGGGCACCTGCTCTTCGCCACGGACATGTCTGACCCGTGGGCGGTGTTTTACATCCCCACCCACGACTACGACTGCCGCTCGGTCGCAGGCAAGCTCGACGCGTTCGCGGGCACCCTGGGCGCGCTGGAAGGCCTCGGCGCAGACTTCAAGCTCGACCGCGTCCAACGCGCGTTTGACACAGACGGCTACTCCCGCCAGCTCGATGAGCGGCTGATCGCCTACCCGCAGCTGGCCGAGGAGATCCTCGCCGACCATGACGCGCACCTGGGCGCCCTGGCCCCGACGACCAGCGAGCTGTATCTCTCCGTCCGCCTGGCCGCCCCGCGACGCGACCTGCTCGGGGTCATCGCCGCCGCCACCGAGCGCGACCCACGCAGCTGGCTGGCCGCGCTGCGCCGCGGCGCCGGGGTCACAGACCGCAACGCCCTGGCCCCTGCAGCCCTCGAGCAGCTACGCGTGGGCGCTGACCACGTCCACGCCAAGCTCGCTGACTTTTGGCCCGGGGCGCGGCCGATCACCCACCTCCAAGCCCAATGGCTGGTACGTCGCTGCTTTACCCGCGGCCTGGGCGAGCCCGCCGTCGACAATCTCCATGAGCCCGCCGCCCTGGTCTTTGAGCGAAACGGCCAGGCGCTGCTCGCCCCCCAAGAGCTCGAGCTGGGCCGCTGGTGCAACAGCTACATCGAAGCGACCCCCAGCGCGCTGCGGATCGTCTCTGAGCTCGGGGAGAGCTGGCAGGCCCAGCTGGTCCTCGGGGCGCTGCCCGAGCAGGCCAGCGTCCCGGGCCCCGAGCTTGAGGTGTTCTTCGGCCGGTTGGAAGACCTCGGCTTTGCCGTCGACGTTGGCCTGCACGCCCGCTACGTCCCAAACGACGTCGCTCAACGGCTGGTCAACCGCCGCATCCAGGACTCCGATCAGATCGTCAAGGCCGAGGCCTCCGGCGACCGCGGCGTCAGCGACGAAGGGTTCGGACGGACCCAGGACGCCCGCGATCTGCTCGCCCACCTCAAAGACACCCAGCGCCCCCCGCTGCTGGCCAGCACCGTCTGCATCGCCGTACCCGCCGCCACCCGCGAGCAGCTCGCCGAGCGGCTTGTCGCGGTGCGCAACCAGTTCAACGGGATCGCCGTCCACCACCCCCTCGGTGACCAGCTCGACCTCTTCCTGGGCTCGTTCGTGGCGCAGGCGTGCCGGGTCGGTCACTACGCCTCGCCGCTGACCGGGGAGCAGATCGCCGCGATGTGCCCGACCGCGGCGCACCGCATCGGTGCTGAGCGCTCCGGCGTGTACATCGGTCACACCCTCAGACGCTCGGCTGAGGCGATGAGAAACGCCCGCGTCGTGCTCTTTGATCACGAGCAGCCCTCGCAGATCAACGAGGCCTCGGCGCTGCTGGCGGTCGGCCCGCCCGGGCAGGGCAAGTCGATGCTCGGCCAGACCCTCGCCCTGTTTGGGCTGGCCATGGGGGCTCGGGTCATCCACTGCGACGGCAAGGGCGACGGCCGCGCGCAGAAGCACCCGGCGTTGGCCGGCAACGTCGAGGTGCTGGAGATGGACCCGGCGCGCGACGCCGGGCTGTTGGACCCGCTGCTAAACGCCCTCCCGGATGCTCGCCACGACGCCGCCGTCGGCTGGCTGGCCGACCTGGTCCCCCACAACGCGGGGGCCGAATGGCAGACCTACATCCTCGAGGCCGTCGACCGCGTCCTGGGCCGCGAGACCCACCCCACCTGCGGCGACGTCATCACCGCCCTCACCCAAATGGGGGAGGAGGCCACGCCGTGCGCCCGCCACCTGCAGGCCGCGTCACGACGCGGGTTTGCCCGCCTGGGGATCGCCGAGCCCGGGACCGCGGACGCCCACGCCGTCGGGCTCGGGCACGCCGACTACACCTACTTGGGCATCCGCCAGCTGCCGCGCGACGCCAACACCGGGCACGCCAACAGCCTGGGCCGGGCGCTGATGCGCCTGCTCGGCCACCTCTCCATGCGCCTTTTGGCGATGGAGCCCGACCGGCTGACCTACTGGCTGTTCTCAGAAGCCCACCTGCTCCTGGATGACGAGATTGGCCGGCGGCTGCTGGGTCAGCTGCAGCGGATGGGGCGCTCCGAGCTCGCCGTCCCCGTCCTAGACACCCAGCTGATCACCGACCTGATGACCGACGGCGAAAGCCTGGATGGGCTGATCGGCGCTGCCCTGGCGTTCAAGCCCAAGACCCCCGACCAGGCCCACCGCGCCCTCACCGTCCTGGGCCTAGACCCCGACGACTCACCACTCACGGCCCGCCTGATGGGCCTTCACCCCGGCCAGGCGCTGATGCGCGACTACCAGGGCCGCGCCGACTTCGTCCAGATCGACGTCGTCCCCCGCGCCCTGTTTTCACACCTGCGCACCGACCGCGACGCCGCCCACCGCGACACCACCCGCCATGCCCAGCTGGTCGCCTAAACGCCCAGCCCTGGCCGGACTGCTCGCCGCTCTCACCCTCACCGCCGGCGCGCACCCCGCCGCCGCAGCGCCAACCGGGCCGGCCGGAGCCGCCCACCACCACACCGGGGCCCCTGCCGCCCCAGCGCCAGCGGCGCCGACCCCAACGCCGCCAGCCGTCCCCGCGGCGGCGCCGGGGGCTCCGGGTGCGGCGGCGGGGCCGGGCGGTGGGGAGAACTCGGCGCCGCTGGGGTCTGACACCAACAGCCTGGTGTCAAACGGGTTGGGCTCACCCCTGTGCTTTCACCGAGACCAGCTGGCCCCCGCCGAGCAGGACGCCTGCGCGCGGTCGGGGATCGTCGGATCCCAGTACCCGATCGACCGCTACGGCGTGGACTCAAACATCCTCACCGGGACCTTCGGGCTAAACGGCAACGCCCTCTCCAGTGCCTTGGCCAACCTGGTGGTCAGCCCGGCGTGGATGATCCTCATCTACCTGCTGCAGGTCCTGATCGTCGGCGTGGAATGGGCGTTCAGCCTCAACCTGCTTGACCCCTCAACCCTCGGGGCGCTGGGGACGCGCATGGACTCCGCCATGCACGCCTTCACCTACCCCTGGCTACCCGCCGTCTTAGCCGTCGCCGGCGCCGGATTTGCCTACCGCGCCCTCGTACACCGCGCCGTCGAGGAATCGGTCACCAGCGTGCTGCGCCGCCTGGTCCTGCTCGTGATCAGCCTCGTCGTCGTCGCCGCCCCCGTCCAGACGATCGGGTGGCTGGCTGACACCGTCAACCAAGCCAGCTTCGGGGTGCTCGAGGCGTGCTCCACCGGGTCGACGGCCAACCCCCAACGGGCGCTGGGCTCATCGCTTCACCAGCTGTTTGTCCAGAGCATCAGCCGCCCGTGGTGCTGGATGGAGTTCGGCGACTCGGGCCCGTGGTGCACCGACCCGGGCAAGGTCGACGCCGACCTGACCAAGGCCCGCACCCAGCTGCTCGCCGACGGCCAGAGCGCCGGCAAGGTCCAAAAAGACCCCCGCGGCCCGCTCTACAACCCGCGGACAGCCAACGACGAGCGCGGCCAGGACCTCGCCCTGCTCTCCCGCGCCCACGCCAACGGGGAGATGTTTCTCGCCTTCCCCGTCGATGACAAACCGCGCAACGCCGCCGCCGCCGACCACGGCCTCTTCCACGCCCTCTGCCAGGCGACAAGCGTCGATGACTGCACCGGCCCCAACCGGGCCCGCGCCCAGCAACGCTCCCAGCGCGGGGTGCTGCTGCGCATCTTCCAACTGCTGGTAATCGGGGTGGGCATCGTGCTGATGGGCGTCGTCGTGCTGTTCATCGTCGCCCGCCTGATCTGGGCCCAGCTCGAGGTCCTCTTTCTGCTGCCCTTCACCCTGCTCACCGCCCTGGCCGCCGCCCTCGGCGCCGCCGGAGAGAAGGCCGCCGCCGATCACCTCACCCGCCTGCTCGGCGCCGTGCTGGCCAAGCTCGCCTACAGCGCCGTCCTCGGCGTCGCCCTGCTCACCGTCTCGACGCTCAACGCGCTGCACCTCCCGTTCCTGGCTGACTGGCTGCTGATCGCCCTGTTCTGGATCGCGCTGTTTGCAAAGCGCGACGTGGTCATCGAATGGGCCAAGGTCGGTCACCACGAAATGGGCTCAGGGGCGCGCAACGCGCTGGGGTCCTTGTACTTTGCCAGCCAGCTCGCGCGGATGGGTGGACGCGCCATCGGCGCCGGGCGTGGCGCAGGCGGGGGCCCCCGACCCCCAACCGGGGCCGGTGACGGCACTGGACGGCCCAGCGCCCGCGCGCTGGCCGGCCGCGGGGCGCTGCTGGCCGGCGCCGCCGCCTCGGGGCCCGCCGGCGCCGTGCTCGCCGGCGCCGCCGTCGCCGGCGCCGCCGGCAAGGCCCTGTCAGACCGCGGGCTCATCGGCCCCGAACGCACAGCCCAGCGCGGGGAGCGGCTGCGCGCCGGGCAGGACCGCGCGCAGCTGGACGGGATCACCCGCCACCAGGCCCAGGCCGCCGCCGCCACCGACGTGGGCCGCGAACAAGGCCGCCTGGACAACCTGCGCCACCACCACGCCGTCGCCGCCGCCGCCGGGGACACCCGCCGCGCCCACAGCCTCAACCGCCGCGCCCAGGCGACCGCCGGGCAGATCACCGCCGCCGAGAACGCCAAGACCTACGCCACCCGCCTGGCCGAGTTTCGCCAGTCAAGCGGCCAGGCCTACCCCGACCGCCCCCAGCAACGCGTCGGCGCCTTTTTGGATCAGCAGGCCCAGCTGCAGCCCGCCGGCACCCAGCAGCGCGCCACGCCGCGGCGTGACTACGGGCAGCTCGCGCCGCTGGCCGGGCTTACCCCCGCCGCCTACGCAAAGCTCACCCACCAGCACCCCGGCTACGCCCGCGGATCGCGGCTGAAGATCGACCGCGAGCTCGCCGCCCGCACCCAGGCCACCGGCCAGGCGTCAGATGCGCGCAAGCTGGCCGACGCCCGCGGGCGGGCCGGGCGCACCCAACGCTCAGACGACGCCGCCGCCCGCCGCGCCCGGCAGTTCGACACCGCCCACCACCGCCAACGCGTCCGATGAGCACCACCACCCGCACCCGGCCGTTGATCTGGGTCGCCGTGGCCGGTGGGGCGAGCGTCGCGACGATGTTCATGGTCATCATCGCCGTCGTCGGCGTCGACCTGGCAAACCAGCAACCGCCGTGCGGGACCCAGACCGCCGCCGGGCAACCGACCACCCCCATCAGCACCACCGGGGCGGCCGAGATCCCCGCCCAGCTCGTACCCCTCTACCAGGCCGCCGCCGCCCGCTACCAACTCGGCTCAGACGGGTGGGCCTACCTGGCCGCCATCAACCGCATCGAATCTGACTTCGGCCGCAACCCAGCGACCAGCTCCAAGGGCGCCGTCGGCCCGATGCAGTTTCTGCCCTCGACCTTCGCGACCTACGGGGTAGCCGTCGGGCACCGCGGGGCGCCTGACATCAACCGCCCGGCCGACGCGATCTACGCGGCGGCCAACCTCCTGCACGCCTCCGGCGCCCCCGGGGACTGGTACCGGGCGATCTTCGCCTACAACCACGCCGGTTGGTACGTCGACGACGTCACCCGCCACGCCCACTCCTACGCCGCCGCCCCGGCCGGATCAGACACCCCGGTCGCGCTGCAGCCCGTCTCCCCCGCCGCCCAGAGCAACACCGCAATGGGCGCAGACACCGTCCTGTGGACCCAGCGCGGCCCGGCGACGATGTATGGCAACGATCCCGTCACCCACTTCACCGACGGGCAGGACAACAACGTCCCCTCCCTCACCGGGGCGACCAACGACATCGCCGGGATCTCGCTCTACCGCCAGGACACCAAGGGCGGATGGTTTCGCATCACCGCCCCCAACGGGATCACCGCCGTCCTGCAGCAGACCGACTTTGGGCCGTCTAACCCCAAGGCGTTCCTGGACGTAAACGCCGTCGCCGCGCGGGTCATCTTCCACTACCCGCAGGCCAACTTCCCCTCCTACCAAACGTGGACCATCTCCTACCTGGGGATGCGCCGCCCCCCCGACGCCGCCACCCCCGAACAAGGCTTCGGGCGCCACCCCAACCCCCAGCTCGCCGCGGCCAACACGACCACCGCGGGCGGCGGCTGCCCGGCGCCGAACTGCGGGCCAGGCGCCCAGACCCCCAACCCGCTCGCCGCCCAGACCCCGTTCGGCGCCCTCCCCGACCCCGGTGGCAACGCCGTCCCCAACGAACACGGTGGCGACGGGTTCACCCCGGGGCCGGGCAGCGACTACACCGTCGGCCAGGAACCCCAGCTCGCCCGCCGCCTCGACGCGCTCGGCCGCGCCCAGCATCTCAAACTCACCGGCATATCGGGGTACCGAACCCCCCAGCACTCCGTCTCGGTCGGCGGGTTCGCCGATGACCCCCACACCCGCGGGCAGGCCTCAGACACCCCCGGCATCCAAGCAGTCGCCGAGGCCACGCTCAACCGCTACGGGCTGACCCGCCCGTTCCCCGCCGCCAACGAAGCCGACCACATCCAACTGCAAAACGCCACCGGCGCCGGCGCGGTGCCCGCGGGCGCCGCGGCCGCCGCGACCCCGATCGCCTGCCAGAACGCCGGGGCCGCCCCGACCATCCCCGGCGACCAGGCCCACATCGTCTCAGACGGCCACGCCCAGGCCCCCGCCAACGCACCGCCGCAGATCGCGGGGATGATCGCCGCCGGCAACCAGCTCATCGGCAAGCCCTACCAGTGGGCCGGCGGGCACTCCACCTTCACCCACCTCGATACGGGCTATGACTGCTCGGGGGCGGTCAGCGCGACGCTGCACGGCGCCGGCTATCTCTCCTCCCCCGAGGACTCCACCGCCCTGGAGACCTTCGGCCGGCCCGGCCCCGGACGGTGGGTGACCGTCTATGCCAACAGCGGCCACACGTTCGTCTACGTCGCCGGGATCCGCATGGACACCAGCCCCAACCCCCCGCTGGGCCCCGGCAGCCAAGCACTCGACGGGCCGCGCTGGCGGCCGATCGGCCGCGACACCGCAGGCTTTGTCGCCCGCCACCCCCCCGGGCTATGACCGGACCCTCCCCCATCCCCCGCGTCCTGCGCGGCGCGATCGCCGCCGGCTGCGGGGTGCTCATTTTCACCGCCGGACTGCTGCTCACCCACCGCACCCACCCGGCGCCGACCCCGCCCCGGGGGCCAGCACCGCGCGTGCTCAACGCCCCGCCCGCGGCGCCGGCGCCGCCGCCCATAGCCGACCCGCGCGCGGGTGCGTTCCCGGCCTTCCAGGCCTTCGCGGCGGACTTCGCCGCCTACCTCCAAGGTCACCTGACCGCCCGCCAGGTCCGCGGCGTCTCGGCCCGCGTCCGCGCCCAGCTGATCGCCGAGCACCGGCCGACCCGCCCGGTCGGCGCCGACGAACCCGGCGCCCAGCTCACCGCCGAGCGCATCGAGCGTCCCGCCCCCGGTCAGCACAACGAGCTCTACGCCACCGTGGTCATCGACCTCGGCTACAGCCAGACCCCGATCAGCGTCATCCTGCGTCCCAGCGCCCACGGGTGGGTCATCGACGGGCTCCGCGAGACCGGCTGATGACCGACCCGCGCCCCGAGGCCTCAAGCCCCGGCCGGGCCCGGGCGCTGGCCATCGCCCACATCGCCGACTGGCTCGCCCAGGCCGCAGAGCTTGACCCCGCCGACAAGCGGGGAGTGCAGCTGGGTCGTGCTCGCCTGCGCCCCGCTGACCGACGCGCTCGGGGCCAGCGCGGACTGGACCGCCCAGCGCCCCCAGCGCCCCACCGCCCACCAGATCGGGGCGCTGGCCATCGCCGCCGCCCAAGTGCTCCGGGCCAACCGCGCGCTGCGCCACGGCCAGCCCACCCTTGAGCAGCTGCTTGACGAGCTGACAGTCCACTACGACGCGCCAGCCCGCCCGGCCGGCGGCGCCCAACTGGCGCGACGCATCCGAACAGACGTCGCCGGCGTGCTCACAGAGCTCTCCGGCTGGGCCCAACTGGCCAACGCCGCCGAGCACGGCCCCTCAGAGCAACGCCCCCACGCCCGCGGCTACCTGCCGACCGCCTGCCAGCTGCTCGCCGCCCGCCTCGCCCGCCTGATCGCCGACGTCATCTCCCTCCGCGCCGAGTTCAAAGCGCCACCGAGCACCCAGGCCGCCTAGACCGCGCCATGCCAACCGCCACAGCACAACGAACCCCACGCCCCCAGAGCTCATGGCGCGGGCCCAGCGGCCCCGGCCGGCGCCAGCGTCCACGGCGACCCCCGGGTCGGCCCGCGGCGGGGGCGGGGAGTGATGCCTGCCTGCCCGAGCACAGTAACGACGCAGCCCAACGCCACCGGACCGCAGACCCCCGAGCACCCCCACACCACCCAGCAACTCCAACCACCTGGCAGGAAGCGTCGTCGGATCACTCGCTTGTCAGACACCACTCACCGCCCCGCACACCGCGGGGCAGACCAAGGAGGTCACACCATGAACACCGTCGCACTCACCGGCCGGCTCACCGCCGACCCCGAGCAGCGCATCACCCCCAGCGGGACCAGCGTGTGCAACCTGCGCCTCGCCGTGGACCGCATGGCCCGCAACGAGGAAACCGGCTACATCGACGTCGCCTGCTTCGGCAAGAGCGCCGACGCCGCCGCCAAGATCCTCACCAAGGGCTGGAAGGTCGCCGTCGAAGGCCGCCTGGACTACCAGACCTGGGAGGCCCAGGACGGGACCAACCGCTCCAAGATCGCCGTCATCGGCCACGTCGAGTTCCTCACCGCCCCCCGCGGCAACGGAAACAACGAGCAGGCCGACAACGACACCGAACGCGAGGAGGCCCCCGCGTTCTAACCACCACAGGCCCGGCGGCCAACCGGCCGCCGGGCCCCCGCCCACGGCGGTAGCTCACCCGCACGCAGGCGACGTGCGCGTCATCACCGCCCGGGCGAGAGCCCGCGCCATCCACACCGCCTCATGAACCCAACACCCCCCACCCAAGCCCCGCCGACGCTGAGCTACGTAGTCAGCGTCGAGGACCACGTCGCCCAAACGCTCGTCGGGGGCACCGGCGCCAGCTACACCAGCCCGGCCCAGGGCCGCGACGACGCCGTCGCGCTCATCCGCCTGCTGCTCGGCTGCCCCCCCGAGCACATCGACGGCGACGGTCCCTGGCAGAAGGCCATCGCCGGCGGGCGACGCACCATCGCCCTGCGCACCGTCGACCAGCTCTTCCCATGACCCCCGGCCAGCCCACCGAGGGCCCGGCCCGTCGCGCCGCAGGATCGCACCCTACGGGCGCGGCGGCCGGCGACGACGGGCGCAGACCCGACGCGCCCGCAGCCAACCCGGGACGCCACCATGACCGTCTACCTCCTCTGCTTCGCCGAGCAGCGCGCCCACGTCCCTGCCTACACCCACCCAACGCGATGAACCTCGCGTCCATCAACCCCGGCGACATCGTCCTCGTCGAGGAGCGCGGCCACCGCTTCCACGCCCTGGCCACCGAGGCCGCCGCCAACGGCGAGCTGCGCTTCCGGCCCATCGACCCACGGACCACCTGGCGCCACGCCACCGCCCGCGAAGTCATCGCCCACTGGCGCAAGAGCAAGAGCTCGCGGGCATGAGGATCCTCTGGCACCTCGCCCGCCTGGGCACCCTCCTCTTTGTCGTTGGGGCCATCGGCCACGGGCTCATCGGCCTCATCGATCGCCTCGGATCCCCCGCCGCTCACGGCGGCGTCGCGCTGCACGCCGTCACCCGCCACCACGGCTGCCAACGCCACGGCGAGCTCCCCGACCCCGCCTGCACGCCCGGGGCGCGCCTCCCCGACGTCGCCCTCGCGCAGACCTGCCGCCGCGGCTACACCCGCACCGTCCGCACCACGCTCACCCAAGACACCAAACGCGCCGTCTACGCCGCCTACGGCCAACACCACCGCTACAACGGCGCGTCGGGAGAACTCGACCACCTCCTCCCCCTCGAGGCCGGCGGATCCAACGACCCCGCCAACCTCTGGCCCCAACCCGCACCCGCCAGCCACAACAAAGACCTCGTCGAAAACTAAGAGAACGCCATGGCCTGTCGGCGCCGCATCCCCCTGGCCACCGCCCAACGCGAGATCGCCACCGACTGGACCGCCATCTACCGCCCATCGGGCCCAACGCCCTGGCCGCCCACCAACGCTGAGCGGCGCCCAACGCTCTTGGGGGGTGTCATGGCCGGTACAGTGCCAGCCTTAGCAGGATATTCTGTCGGTTTCTCGAGACGGTCCCCTCCTTCGTTGCTTCTCGCGGGTCCCCGTTTCTGGTCCCAAGCCCATGACGGAGAGGACGCCGGTAATGCGGCGAATGTCGGTCGGTGCAGCCCGGCGGCGCGGTGTCTGGATCGGCCTCCAGTCATCCCCCCGGCTCGTCGCGAGCGGTGCGCCAGCGGATGGCCTGCGCGAGCTGCGGGCACGGGTCGTGGAGGAGCTCCTTCTTGACGAGCTTCTGGACGACTTGGCCGGGTGAACGTCGTGACGCTCTGCGGGGGACGTCTCCGGTCTACTACCGTCGCCAGCGCGTGACCCCGCCCGACCTCAGCAACCCGATCCTGAAGTCGATCCTGGCAGCCCGCTGGGCTGCGCACGTCGAGGTGCTCGGCGCGTGAGCGCGCCTCCCGCGTGGAAATGGCCGGGAGCTCGCTGGTGGCGGTGCGACCTACACCTCCATACGCCGGCGTCGGAGGACGTCAGAGAGCGGCACGCGGGCAGCGGCGAGTTCACCGCCGAGGAGGTGGTCGCGCAGGGCCTTGGCACCGGCCTCGACGTCATCGCTGTCACTGACCACGACAGCGGCGAGTGGGTCGACCGCGTAAAGGCCGCAGCGAACGGGACCGAGCTCAGCGTCGTGCCCGGGGTGGAGATCACGACGCAGGAGCGGATCCACCTGCTGCTGTTGGGGGACCGCACTCGGACCTCGGCGGACCTCGACCATCTCCTCAGCGTCCTGCACATCCTGCCCGCAGACAGGGGGCTCAAGTGCGCTCGGTCCGACCTGAACTACGAGAAGGCCATGGATGTGGCGACCGAACTCGGCTGGCTGTGCATCGCGCCCCACGCCGATGTCGAGGCCACAGAAGCCAATCCTTCCCGCGGCGCGCTGTGGACGGCCCTTCACACCTCGGACAAGGGCCGGCTCAACCAGATCCTCGATCGTCCCGACCTGGTCGCTGCCGAGCTCGTCGGCAACGATCCGGACGTTAAGGCGGAGTTGCGCGGAGCCGGGCGGGCGGGCCGGCTGCGCCGAGAGCCCGGTCTTGCCGTCGTGCGGTTCTCCGACGCCCACCACCTGGACGACATGGGCCGCAGCTCGACCTGGATCAAGATGACGCACCCCGACCGCGAGGGGCTGGCGCTGGCTTTCAGCGACGGCGACCGGTCCGTCCGCGTCCACGCCGACGGCCTCGAGCTCAACCGCCCGTCCGCGCGCGTCATCAAGCAGATCATGATCCGTGACCTGAAGTACGCAGGGCGCGGGGCGCCGCTCGAGATCCCGTTCAACCCGTGGCTGAATGTTCTCATCGGTGGGCGGGGCGCGGGCAAGTCGACCATCGTCAATGTCCTACGACTCGCGCTGGGACGGGCCGATGAGGCGGTCACGGAGGACTTCAAGCGCTTCAACCAGGTCGGCAGCCGCGAAGGCGACGGAGCGCTCACCGACGAGACGCTGCTCGCCGTCGACTATCGCCGTGACGCGCACGACCTGCGTGCGTCGTGGAGTATCGACGGAACCGCGCCTCCCCTGCAGGAGCCTGAGGGCGACGGATGGGTGCGGGTGGACGGCGTCGTATCGCAGCGCACGCCGGTCCGCGTCGTCGGGCAGGGCGAGCTGGCGCTGCTCGCCGAGGACCCTCGCCGGCTCCTCGGGCTGGTCGACGCAGCCCCGGAGGTCGACCGCCGCGGTTGGCAGCGGACGTGGAACGCCACACACGCGCAGTTCCTCACCTCGCGCGCCCAGGCGCGCGAGGCGCGGACGCGGATTCCAGATCGGGCCGAGCTGCTGGGCGAGCAGACCGACCTGCAGCGCGCGATCGCGGTGCTGGAGAGCGACGAGCATCGTGACGCGCTGCGCGCCTACCAGCGCCTGCGCCGCCAGCTCGCCGCGCTCGACAGCTGGGGCCGCTCGGTCGCGCAGACCGTCGAGCAGGTCCGGACCGCGCTCGACGACGCGGCCATCGACGACCCGCCCCTCAGCGCGTTCGACGACGACGGGGTCGACGCGGAGGTCCGCGGCGTGCTCGCGCGAGCCCACGCAGATCTGCGCGGGGCACTCGACCGCGCTCGTCGGGCCGGGGCAGACCTGCCTGTGAGCGCGGCGAAGCTCCCGCCGTCGTGGGATGCCCATCGCCGCGAGGTGGAGCGCAGATACCAGGAGCTCGCGCAGCGCCTCTCAGGCACGGGCGCCGACCCTTCGCAATACGCGGATTTGATCACCCGGCGCCAGTCGGTGGAGGCGCGGCTGAAGGGCGTCAACGGACTCGAGGCCGAGGCCGACCGGCTCGACACCGAGGCGGCCGATGCCCTCGAACGTCTCGCCGGGCTCGGTCAGGAACTCTATGGCCGTCGGCGCGCCTTCCTCGACACGGTCAATGCCTCGGCGGACATCGTCCGGTTCGCGCTCGACGTGGCGGGCGAACGCGAATCTAACACGGGCGAACTCCGCGAGCTTCTCCTCGGGTCTGCGGAGGGCGACAGCATGCAGGCCGACATCGTGCGCTGCGGGGAGATCATCACGCGTGAGGCCGACGGGCTCGCGGGCGCGAAGGCACTGAAGGTGGTGATCCGGCGCGCCGCGAGCGGTGACGTCAGCGAGTTCGGCGGCTGGTTCCAGCGGCGCCTCGCCCAGATCAAGCCGGAGACGCTCGATCGCCTCGACGCATGGTTTCCTGCCGATCGCCTCCGGGCCGACTACCGCAACGCGGCCCAGGAGTGGCAGCCCATCAGCCAGGGGTCGGCGGGGCAGCGCAACGCCGCCATCCTCGCGTTCTTGCTGTCCTACGGCGACGAGCCGCTGGTTATCGACCAGCCCGAGAACGACCTCGACAACGCGCTGATCACCGACCTCGTCGTGCGCCAGCTCCGCGACATCCGCCAGCGGCGACAGCTGATCGTTGTGACCCACAACCCCAACATCGTGGTCAACGCCGATGCGGACCTCGTCATGTCGATGAAGTTTGCGAATGGTCAGGTCGTGGTCGCCAAGAGCGGCGGCTTGCAGGAGCAAGACATCCGCGAGGAGATCTGCCGGATCGTCGAGGGCGGCCGGGAGGCCTTTGAGTCGCGCTACGCGCGCATCGGCGAGCGGCATGTTTAACGACCCCGCCGACCTCCTCGAGAAGATCCGCATGGGCGAGGACTCCTATCTGGAGCTGAAGGCGGTGCGGTTCGCCGGCGAGAAGATGACCGGCCCGCGCGCGGACGACCTCGCCGACGAGCTGGCGGCCTTCGGCAACTTCGTCGCCGGAGTCGTCGTGCTCGGCGTCGACGACAAGACGCGCGACGTCGAGGGCATCCCAGACGAGCGGCTCGATGCGGTGGAGACCGTCGTCCGACAGGTCGTCAACGACGCGATCAAGCCGCCGCTCCCTGTGCTCATCGAGCGGCTGCGGCTCCCGGATCTCGAGGGAACGCCGCGCGCCGTGCTGCGCATTGACGTGCCTCGGAGCCTGTTCGTCCACCGATCGCCGGGCGGGTATTGGTACCGGCTGGGCAGCAGCAAGCGCGAGATGCCGCCGGACTTCCTCGCTCGCCTCTTCGCGCAGCGCAGCCAGTCTCAGCTGCGCAGGTTCGACGAGCAGGCGGTGCCCGGCGCGCTTCCCGATGCGCTCGACGAGACACTCTGGCGGCGCTTGGCGCCCGGCGAGGACGAGACGGACGCGACGGTACTCCACAAGCTGCATCTGGTGGTCGAGCACGACGACGGAGGCCGCCGTGTGTCGGTGGCCGGCGTGCTCATGTGCACTCAGGCGCCCCAGGAGCTCATCGCGGCGGCACGCATCGAGGCCGCCCACTACCGCGGCGTTGAAGCCGATACCAACTACCAGCGTGACGCCCGCACCATCACCGGGCCGCTAGACACGCAGATCGACGCAGCAGTCGAATGGGTCACGAGCAGGATGGCGGTGGGCGCGATCAAGGATCTCGCACGCAAGGAGGTGCCGCAGTTCTCCCGGCGCGCGGTGTTCGAGGCCATCGTGAACGCCGTCGCGCATCGCGACTACTCGATCTACGGGTCGGCCATCAGGCTGTTCCTGTTCGACGACCGGCTTGAGCTCTACAGCCCCGGGGCATTGCCCAACACGATGAACGTCGACTCGCTGGCGCTGCGGCAGTTCACCCGAAACGAGCTCGTTGCCAGCCTACTTGCACGTGTGCGGATTGACCCATCCAGCGGCGTCACACGTCACGCCTACATGGAGAAGCGCGGGGAGGGGGTGCCGCTGATCCTGCGCGAAACCGAGAGGCTGGCCGGTGCTCCGGCGGTCTACACGATCATCGACCAGAGCGAACTGCTGCTCACCCTCCCGGCCGCGAGTCCATCGGTCGAGGACGAGCCCGCTGAACGCATCTCGTGAAGGGCAGCGCAGCTCTTGAGCCGTTTCCTTCGGAACCGAAGGTCAGAGGTTCGAATCCTCTCGGGCGCGTACAGAAAAGACCTGCAACAGCGGTCTTTTCTGTAGCCGTTCAGTCCCCCTGGTTGGTCGGGGGATTGGGCTGGGGATCAGAGCAGGACGGGGAGTGCGCCGCCGGTTTGGTTGGCGGTGAGCAGTTCGCGGAGGTAGTCGAGCAGCGAGCGGTGTT
>JAABUJ010003043.1_pt1 | contig 19453 bp, 21 predicted proteins | sample 5559131 | NCBI WGS metagenome assembly JAABUJ01 (sample SAMN10711875, study PRJNA513366) | rock metagenome | isolation source: Antarctica rocks | place: Antarctica: Victoria Land, Mt New Zealand nord | collected 2016-01-07 | reverse complement strand
TGCTACAGCCCGTCTGGAAGTGCTGGACCGGCCGCTGCTCCACCTGTCAACAGCCGATCAGCCTCGACGCTATCCCGCTACGCCGACCACCCAAACGCGAGTGACAACACCTACCAGAGCACTACTACCGCCCAGCAGCTCGTGGCCGACGGTGTGCTCCACTCCGTGGCTGGCGAAGGTAGCGCCGATCAGGGTCAGGGGGGCCATCACCATCAACGCCCGGCGGGCCGAGATAGCCGAGAGGGCATGGGGCATGCCCATGCACGCCCCGGTGTAGTGGGCGCCCATGCTGTAGGCAAACCCGAGCGCCAGCACTACGAGCAGCACCGTCACCGGCCCACCACGCGATCACCCCGCCGACGGGTGGGATTCACCGGCCAGGACCGCGGGTCGACTCGATGCCGCTCGAAGCCGGCGAGCGGTCCGGTCAGCGCTCGGTGCGAGAAGGCGCGGATCAGCGCGAATCGCTCGGGCGGCACCGGGCGAGGCCGCGCAGGCCGACGCCTTGCCGAGGCGTCAGAAAATCTTGGGCGCCGGGCCGCGACTCGGCTTCGTGAACGCGGCATAGGCCTCGGCCGGCGAGACCCCCTCACGGTCGACGCCGGCGTCGTGGAGAATCGCGACATCTTCGACCGGATAGCGAACGCTGCCGCGCTCCTTTCGCGCTCCGACGGCGAGAACGAGGGCGTGATCCTCGTCGGCGGCGAGGATCGTGTGCGGCGTTCGAGCAGGACAGTGGACGAGATCCCAGGGCTCAAGCTCTCGTTCCTCACCATCCACGATCAGCCGGCACCGGCCGCGCAAGACGAGAAAGTCTTCCTGCCCGGCCTCGTGGTGATACATGGACATCGGCTTGCCCGGCCGCAGCCAATACAGGCCGATCCCGAGATCATCGAAATGGGCCGCGCCCTCCCCACCGAACCTGCAGACGGAGCGCATGTCGTTGTGCATCCACGGCGCCTCCCGTGCGTTGATGACAAACCATCCGGCGGTCTGGGGCACTCCCGCCTCGAGTCTGGCCTCTGGCATGTCAAATCCTCCGTCCGGAATCGCGCGCGGGGTCGATGAGCGCGGCCGATGATTACAAGGTCGGTGTCGACGTGTCGGGGCGGGGCTTGTGGGCGACGAACTTCACGCCCCGGTCGACCGTGATCGTGATGTCACAGAAACCGAGCGCCAGCAGGATGGTCAGCAACGCAGCGGGCTCGATCGGGTTGTAGGTGTCGCGCTCGTGGAAGTGGTGCAGCTCGTCGCTGTGCAGGCTGTCTGAGCCGACGAGCACACCGCCGGGGCGCAGCACTCGGAGCGCCTCGGCCAGCAGGCGCGTCTGCAGCACGCGCGTGGGCACGTGATGCAGCATCGTGAAAGACGCCGCCGAGTCAAACGACGCGTCACCGAAGCTCAAGGTCGCGGCGTCGCCGTGGACGACCTCGACGTTCGTGCCCGCGAACCGTTGTCCGAGCGTCTCGGCGGCCCCTCGGTCGTATTCCACGGCTACCAGGCGGCGGACCCGGGCGCGCAGCCAGTCGGTCGCCGCGCCCGGGCCGGGCCCGAACTCGAGCAGATCTTCGCCGAGCTGCACGCCTGCGGTGATTCTGGGCAGGACGTCGGTCTGCAGATGCTCTGCCCACTCGGGGCCGGAACAGAGCTTGGCGTGGTTCTCGTTCATGTCGACCAACGTATGCGCAGGTCGCGCTTTCCTCAAGGGCGTACGGTTCCAACCTATGTCGCGAAACGGACAACAATGCTCAGACGCCCACTCCGGCTCGGCGGCGGCGATTCTGCGGAGCACTTTTCCGATGGCATCGGGCAAACAGTTTCGGTGGCACTCCCACGACCGCCACCAGCTGGCGTGGGCCGCCAACGGGGTGCTCACGGTCATCGTCGAGGCCGCCACCTGGGTCTTGCCGCCGACTCGGGCGCTGTGGATCCCCGCCGGAGTCCTGCACGAGACGAGCGCCGTGGAGAAGGCGACGATGCGGACGCTGTACCTCAAGCCCGAGCTGTGCCCGATCACCTGGCCAGCGCCGCAACCGGTCGCCGTCACTCGGCTGCTGGCCGATCTGATCGAGCACCTCAGCGACGCGGCGCTCAAAGCAGGAGAGCGGGCGCGGGTGGAGGCTGTCCTGCTGGACCTGCTCCAACCCGTCGCCACCACCACGATCGAGGTCACGATGCCCACCGACGAGCGCGCGCTCGCCGTCGCGCGGGCGCTGCTCGCCGACCCCGCCGACCCCCGCAGCCTGGCCGAGTGGGCTCACGACGTGGGCGCCAGCGCCCGGACCCTCACCCGCGCCTTCCTCACCGACACCGGCATCCCGTTCAGCCGCTGGCGCACTGCGCTGCGGCTGCGCGCTGCGCTTCCCGAGCTGGCCGCCGGCAAGCCGATCAGCGCCGTCGCCGACGAAGTGGGCTACCAGACCCCGAGCGCATTCGTCGCCGCCTTCCGGCGAGAGACCGGCCTGACTCCGGGCGCCTACTTCCGGTCCAGCTAGTTCGACCTGGTAGCCGAAGTCGTGATGTTGTGCGCCTCCGGAACAGCGTCACAGCCCCGCAATCTGCCGGACCCCGTCAGCGCCCGGATCGTGCGAGCAATTTGCGCGTTGAGTCACGAAATCGGTCATTTTCGTGACCGTATGCGCCGCATCAGACGGTCTTGATTGCGCGACGCGGGCCGCGTCGCCCGGCGCCGGGTGCCGAGCAGAACGTCGCCGAACTGGTCGACTGCGACGCACAGAGCTGTCGACGGGCACGACACACCCTCAACCGAATCGCCGCGTGCCGGAGTGTAGCCGCCCTTGACGTGCGTGCTGGTCCATGCTCCCGGGCCGCCGGTGGGATCGGTTGTACTGCGAACGTTCCCGAGGTCGTCGGAGGCGACGCACAGGTGCACCGATGGGCACGACACGCTGTTGAAGTGCTCCTGGCTCGGGCCCAGGCGCGTTTCTCTCCACGGCCGCCGGCCGCGCGGATTGGTCGTGGTGAACGCGCTCCCAGCGCCGTCCACCGCGACGCACAGTGACACCAATGGACAGGACACCGCATATTGATACGTCCCCTCGTGCAGGGGGGTGGACCGCCAAGCCCGAGCCCCCCCGCGCGGGTCGGCCGAGGTCGCCGACTCGCCGCGGCCCTGGTCACCAGAGCCGACGACCGCGCAGAACGAGACCGACAGGCACGACACAGCGCCTTCGGGCAACTGAGGGACCGATCTCACGATCCACGTGCCCATCCGGGCGGGACGGGTCGAAGTGGCCACGTACGAATGGCCGCCGTTGTTGTTGCCGACGCCGACCGCGACGCACAACGAGGTCGTCGGGCAAGACACGCCGGTGATCTGCAGATTGCGCAGCTGCCGGACGCGATGCCAAGCGTGCGGCCCCCCGGTCGGGTCACTCGAGGTCAGTACCCCGCCCCGGTCGTCAACCGCGACGCACAGCGCCGCGGATCGGCACGACACGTGCTCGATCGATCGGATGCCGTCGATGTGGACCGGGTCCCAACTGCTGCCGGCGGACGTGGGGTCGGTGGAGGTGACCACGTCGCCGTTGAAGTCTCCGGCCACGCACAGCGACGCCGACGGGCACGACACGGCATTGAGCGTGGTGACGCCCTCGATCTGGGCGGCGTGCCAAGCGTCGCCGGGCACGCTCGGGTTCGTCGAGGCCGCCACGGTCCCATCGCCCGTCCCCGCGCCGGTGACCGCGCCCTCGCCGTTGAGCTCGATGTAAGCGCACAGCGACGGCAACCCGCACGACAAGGCGACGGCCCCGCCGGCGGAGGCGGCGGCGCTGGCGTAGCCGGCGGCCGCGGGCTTCCAGGCGCGGGCGCCGCCCGCGGGAACCGTCGAGGTCAACACGTCGCCAACGTCGTCGAAGGCGGCGCAGAACGACGCCGACGGGCACGACACGCCGTCGAGCCCGACCGCCTGGCACTCATGGGGTCCGACGCAGGTCGTCGGCTTCACCTGCTTTCTCGCCCAGGCTCTCCCTCCAGTCGGGTCGCTGGTGGTCGCGACGCCCCCGCCGCCATCGACGCCGACACACAGCGAGACCCCGGGGCACGAGACAGCCGTCAGCCCCCGCCCGGACTCCGCCGAGCGCCGCCAGGCCGACGCGCCCCCGGTCGGGTCGGCCGAGGTCACGACGTCATCCTGGGAGCCGGCGTCATCATGGGAGCTGACCGCCACGCACAATGCCGCCGACGGGCACGACACCTCCACGAGCCCGTTCGGGTCGTCATCGACCTGCGCGACAGTCCAGGTGCCCGCGCCGCCAGTAGGGTCGCTTGAGGTCACCACGTCCCCCGCCACGTCGACCGCGACGCACAACGATCCCGCCGACGCGCACGAGATAGCGGTCAGAGGGTGAGAATCCACCCCGCGCGATACCGTCCACGCGCCCGCGCCGCCCGTGGGATCAGTCGAGGTCGCGATGCTCCCGTTCCTCTCGACCGCCACGCACAGCGACGCCGACGCGCACGACACGCCGGAGAACGCCTCGCTACGGTCGACATCCGCCAGCGTCCACGCCCCCGTCCCGCCCGTCGGGTCAGTCGAAGTCACCACCGCCCCGTCGCTGTCCACCGCCACGCACAACGGCCCCGACACGCACGAGACCCCGACCAGACTGCCCGGCCGGCCATACCGATACGGGGCGTGGTCCACCAGCCTTGGCGCCGACCACTTCAGCGGGGCCGCCGCCGACGCTGCCCCCGGCAAGATTGCGACGATGAGCATCACCAGCAGCACCGCAAAGCCGGATCCCATCGGCCGGAATTCCGCCCAATATCGTCGATACCTGATTCCGTCGTGCATCTGCGCATCCTATTTCCGACGACGATCAAAGGAGGCAGGCGGCGATCACGGCTGGTCGCCCACACTCATCATCGGAACCGAATAGCGCCACAGATTCCTCATCCTTTAGCGCCAGAGATCACACGAACTCCGACCACAAGACGATCGTCCGGCCGCCCACCAGAGCCCTCACCCAGCACAACCGCGATCTGCGCCTTGAGTCACGAAATGAGCCATTAACGTGACTCATGCGCAGGGTCCAGAGGCCAGTTGAGCGTAAACGTGACCCAATCGACGGAGAGGGCCGCCTGATCCGCTCAGCGTCCCGTAGACGTTTAGCGAGCTGCGTGACCTCGCTCATACGCTTGCAGGCGAGGCCAGACGTGCGAAAGTACGCAGTGCAAATCGAGGATCCCCGGTCAGTTCTCCGCCTGGTGTGGCGACCCCGACCGGGGTACTCCCCGTGAGAGCGAGGGCCCCGGTCAGTTCTCCGCCTGGTGTGGCGACCCTGACCGGGGTACTCCCTACTGATTACGGGACGGAAGTCCCGCATTTAGTCGTAGCACCGGTAGGCGATTCGGCGCAACCTTTGTCGCCCCCGGTTTCTACGGCTCCTGACATCATCGGCGATCCTGAGACAGGCACATCAACTTTCGCCCGAAAATCGCCGCAAACGGCCCGTCATACGCATAAGTGGGACCTTCCATCTGTCTCGATTTCAGTCGCTTTGGAGTCATGGTGGCGCTGAAGCGGCGATCTCTGCGGGCCTGCGCAAATCTGCGGGCCTGCGCAAATCTGAGGGCCTGCGCAAACAACCGCGACCTCGTTTGCCTCGAGCTGTATTTGCGTTGTGGGGTGGAGCTTCGCCCCGCCCACATGTCCCCGCGTCCCCTGGGGTCCGGAAGGGGACAGAGGGGGACTCGTAGAACCTCTCTGCATGAAGACGTACACCACCCAAGAGGCGGCCGAGTTGACCGGCTCGAGTGTCCGTGCGCTGCGCAAGCGGATCGAACGCGGGCAGCTGCGAGCCGTGCAGCAAGGGCGCTACTGGCGCATCCCGCATTCCGAGCTCGAGCGCGCTGGCCTGACCGGCTCATTGGGGACAACCGAAGACCAGGGGACAGAGGGGACGAGACACGATCCAGAGCCCGTTCTGGCCGCGCTTGAACTTGAGCGCAGCGAACGGCTGCGGCTGACCCAAGAGGTCGCACGTCTGCGGCCGCTTACCGCTCAGATCGAGCGCGTTACCGACGACCTACACCGCGAACGCGCCGAGCGCAAAACGGCCGAGGCCAAGGCAGCCGAGGCGACCAGTCAGGCCGAAGAGCTGCTCGAGCGCGAACGTGAGCTGGCGACAGCAGGGTTCTTTACCCGCCGCCGTCTGCTGCGCGAAATGCGCCACCAGCCCGCGTGAGTGTCCTCGCTCAGGTGGTCGACCCCGACGGACGCCGTGTCGTTCTCGACGTCGATGGCTGGGAGCACATCCTTGAGGAACACGGCGAAATGGCGGCTCACCAGGCCGCAGTGATCACGACAGTGAGCGCACCCCATCACCGTCGCCAGGACCCGCGGCCCGGCCGCGAGCGCTACTGGCGACGCGGTCTAGGTCCAAGCCGCTGGCTACTCGCGGTCATAGACTTCAGCACGGATCCCGCTCGCATCGTGACCGCCTACGGCAACCGCAGGAACCCGCCAGGATGGACGCCATGACCGTGACTATCGGACACCTGAGCTTCGAAAACGCTACGTACGACAAGCTCGGGGACGTGCTCTACCTGCACGCCGGCGAACGGCAGGCAGCCAGCGAGAGCGAAGAGACTCCCGAAGGGCACGTGCTGCGCCTAGACAACGAAGGGAAGATCATCGGCCTGACGATCATCAACGCCAAATGGCTGCTCGAGCGCCAGGGCGAGATCACCGTGACCCTCCCTGAACAGATCCACGTTCAGGCCGCAGCGCTCGAAGCCGTTCTGCAAGCGGCCTAGACGTCCCCTCTTGTCCCCTTCGGAAGTTCAGGGGACGCAGGGGACTTGCTCGTCCCGCTCGTCCCCTTATCGAGCGGTCAATTGCCGTCCGCTCGTCCCCTTATCGAGCGGTCAATTGCCGCCGTGCCACCAACGTTCAGGTTCCGCCGCGACGGTTTGGGCGCCGCATCTCAAAGCCGACAAATGACTTGTCTGCCGCGGTGACCCGTTCGCCGGCGCGTGTGAGCAACCGGCGGGCGTGGGGCGCGTGCTTGGTGGTGACGCCGAGGGCCTGGAGCATCGGCGGCCCGAGCTGCAGCGCGGCCGCGCCCTCGCCGATGTCTGAGCGCTTGAAGCTCTGGGACTCGAGATAGACCCACATACGCTTAGCGAGGCCGTCAAGGGCCCGCAGGACCCTCCAGTCGAGATAGGTCAGGTAGCCGGCCTCAAGCTGCTTCTGCGCCACGCCGGTCCCAGCCGCTGGCTGCAGGTCGTCGTAGCCTATGACCACGACCGCGGGTGGATCGTCACCGCCTTTGGCCGGCGCAGAGACCCATGAGCGTTCAAATCGGCAAGCTCACCAAGCTCACCTTTGACCGCGTTCGCTACGACCGCGACGGCGACGTGCTCTACCTGCACCGCGCCGACCCCAACGACGCGGTCGACTTCGACGCCTCCCCCGAGGGCCACGCGCTGCGCTTCAACGCGGCAGGCAAGCTGATCGGCGTCACCATCCTCAACGCCCGCTGGCTGCTCGAGCACGAAGGGAAAATCACGATCACGATCCCGGAGCGACTCGAGGTCGAAGCGGCCGCCCTCGGCGAGGCGCTGACCGCGGCGTAGCCGCTTCCTCCTGTCCCCTCGGTCCCCTGTCCCCACCGAGGTGACATAGGGGACAACAGCGGCGCCTACGTCGCTCTCTCCCCGTCAGCGACTTTGCCTGAGGCCACGCCAAGCTCCTGGCGGATGATCTCACGTACGGCCGTTCGTTCAGCGTCGTCGGTCCGGCGCCGCCGCTTTTTGGCGGCAATCCCGGGATCGTGCGGTCGCCCAGCTCGGCGGGCTTCTGCCCGTGCCCGAGCGCCGGTGACACGCCGAACGACGAGACACCAACCGCCGCCACGACGCTCGCAGCCCACCAGCTCGTAAGCGGGATCGACACCCACAAGCTTCTGGCCAGCGCGGTTAAATGAAGAGCCGCTCGCGCCTGGGGCGAGCGGCTGTAGCGCCCGACCCCCAGTGATTGGAGGGCAGGCTGGCCAAGGCCGATCGCGCACTCCTCGCAGATCACGTTGATCGGCGTCAGCTCTCGCGCGAGCTCTGACGCGTGTGTCCGAGCCCGCGGCGCTCAAGGTCGGTCTTGGCCGCCAGGCGTGGCAGCAGATGCCGGACGTAGGAGCTGTCGACGCGGCCGCCGGCCAGCGTGCAGAACACCGGGGCGCGGGCACCGGGGGAGAGCTTCCTTGCGGTGGTCAAGCCATCGGGCCAACATGGCAGCGGTCTGCTCGTCAACGCCGACCGTGCGGCTCTTATCGCCCTTGCCGTGACGCACCTGCAGCGTCCCGGCCTGCAGGTCGAGGTCGCGCAGCTCGAGTGAGAGAGCTTCGGAGATCCGCAGTCCACAGCGCCACAGCGCCACAGCGCCACAGCGCCACAGCGCCGCGATCAGCGTCCGGTTGCGCACCCTGGTCGGCGCCCGGATCGAGCACGCCCGGATCAGCGCGATCGCTTCGGCCTCGGTCAGGACCTCCGGTGGCCGGCGGCGAGACCCCGACGAGTTCGACCTCGACCTCCGGCTTGGTGGCGGTCATCGCGCGGCCGCGGCTGCGAACTGGTGCACGTCAGCGTCCTGGGCGGCCTGTTCGGTCCAGCCGGCGGCGATCAGCTCTGAGATCAGGCCGGCGATCAGCTCGCCGATCTCCGCCGCCAAGTGCCGGCGATCGCTGATCCTCTGATAGTCGCTACACGCGCGGTGAATCGCCCAGTGGGCCTCCTGTAAGCCGGGGAGCACCGCCCCCTCGACCTCGGCCGCCGGGAGTGATCTGGCTGTAACGGCGGGGGCTGAGGATGGTCCCGGTGAGATTGTCCTGGCGGTCTACAGGATTGTGGCGGGGGTGCTGTGAGCCGCGGGGAGGGGTTTTGCGAGGAGGTAGCCTTGGCCGTAGCGGCAGCCGAGGAGTCGCAGGATTTGGCGTTGGTTGGGGGTTTCGATGCCTTCGGCGACGAGTTCGAGGTTCATGGCGTTGGCCATCGCGAGGATGGCTTGGATGAGCGCGGTGTCGTAGCGTTGGTGTTCGATGCCGGTGATGAAGGAGCGGTCGATCTTGATGATGTCGATCGGGAATCGTTTGAGGTATCCCAGGGCGGAGTAGCCGGTCCCGAAGTCATCGAGTGCGATGCGTATCCCGAGCTGGCGCAGGCGTTGCAGGTTGTCGTGTTGGATGGTTGCGTTCTCGAGCAGGACACCTTCGGTGATTTCCAGGATCAGCGCGGTGCCGGGTACGCCTGTCTGCTGCAGGATGCGGTCGACGATGTCGGCGAGGTTGGGCTGTTCGAGCTGCAGCGGCGCGAGGTTGACCGTGAGCTGAAGGTCTGGGGTGCCCGTCGTTCTCCAGAGGGCCAGCTGGGCGCATGCTTGTTGGAGGATCCATTCGCCGATCGCGATGATGTCGCCGGTCTCCTCGGCGGCGGGAATGAACTCGACGGGGCTGACCGAACCGAGTTGCGGGTGCTCCCACCGAGCGAGGGTTTCGTAGGCGCGTACTCGGCCGGTTTCGAGGTCCACGATTGGCTGAAAGACGGCGCTGATTTCGCCTCTGCTCAGGGCGCCGCGCAGCGCTTCGCGTAGCCGCAGTCCGGTGGCGGCCTGCTCACCCCACCCGTCTTGGGCGATCCCGGTGCGGGTGTGGTGATGTTTGGCTTGGCGCATCGCGTTGGCGGCCTGGCTGATCAGATCTGCCGCGCGTGCGTCGTCGTGAGCGATCGCGATCCCGATCGTGGCTGACATTGAGAGCTGCTGATCAGCGATCTGCAGCGGGGTGGCGGAGAACGCGGCACGGATTCGACCCGCGAGCGCCAACGCTTCGCGTTCGTCCTGGACGTCGTCGGCAAGGATGGTGAACATGTCGCCACGCAGGCGCCCTAGCACGTCGGCGGCGCGTAGCGACGCGGCCAGCCGCTGCCGGCTGCGGTGAGGACCGCGTCGGCCTGGTCGGTTCCCAGCGCTTGATTGATCTGGGTGAAGTCATCCAGTCCGACGCACATCACCACCAGTCGCCCCGATCCACCACGTCGTTGTAGGTGCTGCTCGGCGTGAGCGACCAGCAACGATCGGTTCGGCAAACCAGTCAGCCGGTCATACAACCCCTCGCGGGCAACGGTCGCGCGGAGATCGAGCAGCTCTGTAACTGTGGCCGCTAGATCCTTCAGCACTGCCAGTTCGGCCTCGGTCCAGTCTCGTGGCTGGCTATCAATCGCACAAAACGCGCCGACCGCGTGTCCGTCATCGAGGATCAACGGGATCCCGGCATAGGCAATCACCCCAAGATCGCGGATCGCGAGATTCCCGTCCACCCGCGGATCCTCCCGTGCGTCGCTGATCACCAACGGCTGCCGGGTCGCGACCGCGTGCTGACAGAACGAGTGGCTCAGCGGCGTCTGCCGGGCTTGCGCCCACTGATCGCCAAGGCCTTGCTGACTCAAGAAGAACTGCCGGTCGGCATCCACCAGCGACACCAACGACACCGGCACCCCCAGCGCCGCGGTCGCTAACCGGGTTAGGCGATCAAACGACTCCTGCTCCGTCGCGTCCAAGAGTGAAAGATCCCGCAGGGCCGCCAGCCGAGCGCCATCCCGAATCATCTCGAGATCCTCATGCTCACCCAGTGCTGCGGTCTCGGCCATCGCGCTCATATCAGAGGTGTCGGGTGCGGGTCGCTGATCCATAAGCGGTTCTGAGAACCTCACAACGAACGTCTGATCGCTCTCGACCAGAGTCGCCTTCCCCGCCGCGCCGGTCAGCGCCGACGGTGAGGGCAGTCGGACGGCCGGCATCACTCCGATCGCGTGATTGAGATGGTTCGCCTCGGCGGCCACCGGATCGGACTTGGTGCGCATCATCTGATGAGGCTGTCTTTCTCGCGGTCTCGCTGCGCCGGGCCCGCTTGAGAACCAGCCCAGGCGCCATCTGTCCAGCTCAGGGCAGAAACGCTCACCAAGGGTGCCGGGCCAGTCGAGATACCACCTGAGGTCGCAGGAGACGGGGACAAACCCCCCCCAGCCTTCGGGTGTCTCCGGTCGCAACAAGGAGCCTTTCATGAGCAGTTCCAGGCCCAGCACGCACGAGCACGGACCAACCCTGGCCACGACACCCAGCCGGTTTGCGCGCTGGGGCGCAAAGCGGGCCGGGCTGGTCTCGGCCGTTTCGCTGATCGCGCTGGCGCTGCCGGCGAGTGCGATGGCCGCTCAGCCGCCGGTCGGCCTGGGAACGGCTGACAGTTTCGCGGTGCTCGCCGGCTCGACGGCGACGAACACGGGCCCATCGGTCATCAACGGCGATCTCGGCGTCAGTCCGGGAAGCGCTGACACCGGCTTCACCGGCGCTCCCAACGGGACCGTGAACGGAACGATCCACACGGGTGATTCTGTCGCCGCCGGCGCGCAGTCCGCGCTTACCAATGCGATAGCCGACGCCGCGGGCCGAAACCCGCGGACAGCGGTAGCCGCGGACCTCGGTGGCCAAACTCTGACCCCTGGCGTCTACAACGGCCCCACGCTCGGCCTGACCGGCGCTCTGACACTCAATGCTCAGGGTGATCCCAACGTGTTCGGCACCACACACAGTCACCCCGAGGCAAGCTGCCACGGAGCTCCCAGGACCCCGTCGACAGCGTCGTGTCGCTGGCGATCGCGCTTTCGGGGCATCCATTCGAGTCCGGCAAGCGGCTCGTCGGCTCGTCTGATTGTCCGTGCCGGCATCGTAGGGATTTAGGGCCGGTCCTCGGCGGTCGAGATAGGCAATATGACCGTACTTGCCAGCCCGCCCATGGCTTCTGTTGAGCTGATGGAGGAGATCCTCCTCGATGACATGATCCGCACCCGGTCGGCTCGTTCGGTCTATCAGCCGATCGTCGAGTTGGACACGCACCGGGTGATCGCCTGGGAGGCCTTGGCCCGCGGGCCGGCCGCATCTGCGCTTGAGTTCCCTGACCGTCTGTTCGGCGCCGCCGCGCGGCTGGGACGGGTTGCCGAACTGGACTATTGCTGTCGCTTCGCCGCGATCGACGGGGCGATGTCGGCCGGATTGCAGCGTAGCCAGGAGCTGTTTGTGAACGTCGAGCCGGAGGCTGCCGGCGTGCGGGTCCCGGCGCACCTGACCGCCTTGGAGGATCGCGCCCGGCTGCGCGGCACGGTGGAGATCACCGAGCGAGCGCTGGCCGGCGATCCGGCTGGACTGATGGCTCTGGTGGCGATGTATCGGGCTCGCGGCTGGGGGATCGCCCTGGACGACGTGGGGGTGGATTCGCGGTCGATCGGCCTGATGCCGCTGCTGCGCCCGGACGTGATCAAGCTTGACATGGTGTTCGTCCAGGAGCCGATCACGCGCGAGCGGGCTCGTGTCGTGCACGCTGTGGTCGCCGAGGCCGAGCGCTCCGGCGCGGTCGTGCTGGCCGAGGGCATCGAGACCGCCGAGCAGGCGACGATCGCGCAGGCACTCGGCGCCACCCTGGGCCAGGGCTGGTACTTCGGCCGCCCTGGGGAGTTGACGCCCGGACCCGATACCGAGGGGACCGGACGCACGCCGGTCTTGCTCGACTCCGCCCTGGACACACCGTTTGATCACCTCGTCGGGCAGCGTCCCGTGCGGATCGGCACCAAGGCCCAGCTGCTTCAGATGAGCCTGGCGCTGGAGGAACAGGCCCTCGGCCAGGGCACCTCGGCCGTCCTGCTGGCCACCTTTCAGGAGGCGAAGTACTTTCCCCTCACGACCCGGACCCGCTACGCGCGCCTGGCCGAGCAGGCCGCGTTTGTCGGGGCGCTGGCCCACAGCCTCGGCAACGAGCCGGCCAAGGGTGTCCGCGGGCTCGCTTTGGAGGCCGACGACGCGCTAAGGGGCGAATGGGACGTGGTCGTCGTCGGCCCGCATTTCGCCGGCGCGTTCGTGGCCCGCGACATGGGAGACACGCACAGCGACCGCGAGCGGCGTTTTGAGTACGCGATCACCTACGACCGCGACCTCGTCATCGCGGCGGCGGTTCGCCTCATGCAGCGCATCGCACCACACCCTCCGCTGGTAGCGGTGGCGTCCTCCTGACAGAGACGCCACCGCCGGCACAGCAAGCTCAGCTGAGGACCCCGTTGACCTTGCTGACCACGCCGCCGTTGCCGGCCGCCGTGCCCGGGGTTAGCGACCACACCGGAGGGCTGTTTGAGCAGCCCGACCTGCTCACGGAGCCGGTCATGACCCGCGGTACGACGAGCCGCTGTGGGCGGCCGCGTGTCGGGCGGCCAGGCGATGGTCCCGTTTGAAGGTAGGCGCTCCTTCCTCGTCGTGGGCCTCCTCGACGGGTTGGAGTCGCCCGGCCGTCCTGTGCCGTTCTTGACCGATTGGCCGAATCTTGATCGGTTGCTTTAGTAAACGTTCGTCCATGCCGACTGGGGAGCATGCAGGGAGAGCGTTTGACGCGGGTCTCGTGGCTGTGCGAGACCCAGACTGACCGCGAACGGGTGCTGGACATGGAGACGCGCATCAAACCGTTGCGCGCTGTCTCGTTTGTCGTGCTCGCCGTGGCCCTGCTGCTCTGCGGCCCGTGGGTGGGGTGGTGGACGCTGGCGCCGCTGGCCGGCGCCAGTGTCGGCTTCGCGGCCAGCAACTACCGGATCAAGACGTCTCGTCACCCCGAATACCGTCTCGCGGCCGCGTGGTTGATCGCTGAGCTGGCGATCGCCGCCAGCGTCGCGCTGACCGGCGGCCCCAAAAGCGCCGCGGTCGACTGGCTCGCGCTCCCCGTGGTGACCCTCGCGGCGCGGTTTAGCTATCGCGGGGTCCTTGCCGGCACCGCTGTGGCGGCAGTCCTGATGCTGGCCAGCACGCTCGGCGTGCACCCCGGCTACGTGATCGCCCATCCCCAATACGTGGTGTTCGGACTCGCGCTGCTCGGTGGCCTTGCGGTGCTGTCGCTGGCGCTGATGCGCTCAGACCTTCAGCACCGCAACGCGTCAGTGATCGACCCGCTAACCCACCTGCTAAACCGCAACGCGCTGATCCCCCGCATCGATGAGCTACGTCACCAGGCTCAGATCGTCAACCAGCCGATCGGGGTGATCCTCGGCGACCTGGACCACTTCAAAAAGATCAACGACAGCCACGGCCATGGCGCCGGCGACGCCGTCCTGGCAGACGTCGCTTACAGCCTGCGCAAGCATCTACGCGCGTTTGATCTCGCCTACCGCCTCGGCGGTGAAGAATTCCTCGTCCTGCTCCCCGGCGCCGACACCCAACACGCCACCCGGATCGCCGAAGAGCTCCGCGCCGCGATCGCTGCCCGGCCGCACGGAGGCCTGCCGGTCACGATCTCCTTTGGCGTGACCGCCAGCTCACCCGGCCACTTCGACTACCAGCCAGCGATCGCGATCGCCGACCAGGCGCTTTACCACGCCAAAGCCACCGGCCGCAACCAAGTCCAAGCCGTCGACCCCACCGCCCTAGCCTCCGTGGCGCTGCCCGATCACGCACCGCTCCAGATCCTCGCCCGCTAGACCCGGGCTCGGACATTCGGCAAAGCGTCAACGCCGCTCACGAACGCTTGGAGTGAGCTGTTAGCCGCCGTGACGTAACCCGGCATCAAGCTCGCGGCGCAGCCGCTTGACCCCAGGATCCCCAGGATCTGAGGGGAGTGACTCTCGACGCGGCGAGGGGCTGCGCCGGACCCCTTTGCTGCCCGGCGACCGGCCTGCGCGACGTCGCGCAGGAGCACGCTGAGAACCCGTGCCGGCGAGCGCTGTCCGTGCGGCCTGCAGCCGCTCGGTCTCGATCCGCAGCTCAGCTAGACGCCGCTCGATCCGGCTCGCGATCTCATCGCTGGTCATCCTGCCGGGCAGCCTACCCTGCGGCGCGACACCGCCAGCCAGCGGGCAATCAAGCGGCCGAGATGCCGTGCCGAGCTGGCAGGGTTGCGCGACACCTGCCGCGGCCAAACTTGTCATAAAGCTACTGGCAAAATGCGGATTTGCAGGGATTTAGTACATAATGCGCATTATCGTGCACGATGTCTTTTGCCCCGGGCGCTTGGGTGCTGGCAGGTCCTTGGGCAGTGCGCGGTCGATCGGCTGTGCCTTCGCGTCGCGCAGACATCAGTGATCCAGTCGCGATACGGTGCGGCGCCGATGGATCATGTGCGCGTCATCTACCACCACGAGCAGCTCTGGTGGGCCGAATCGCCCGACGTGCGTGATTGGCGCGCCGAAGCGCAAACCTACGAGGAGCTGCACCACTTGGTCATCGAGCAGATCCCGTTCGTCCTTGACCGTGCCGTGACTCTTGACCATTCCGTCGCCGGAGAGCAACAGGCTGACGAGAGGACCGCTGACCCGCATCCGGAGTGAGGACCGGACAGTTCACGTCCCGGGGCGAGCTGGCGGGTTCGGTTCGCGGGAGCCTGGTCAGGTCCGGGCTGCCGGTCGCGGCGGCCCCGGCCCCATGCTGATCGACCTGCCAGGGTGCGGCCATCTGTGATCGTCTGGATATCGTGCAGATGTACTGACGTGGTCGGAGAGTCGATGCGGCCGCAGGCGCCAGCCTAGGCTGGGGGCGTGGGAGCTATTCGTCGGCCCCCAGGACATCGTCGTCGCGTGGGAGCAGGCCCAGGCTCAAGGCGTGATCATCCCCGCTGGCCGTGACCCGCTGCACGACGGTCCTTGGGGCAGCTCACTACGCGGCGTAGGAGCAGTGTGGGTACCGATATCCGTGGAGATCACGGTTGATGCCGGTCTCGCGGTATGGCGCGAACGGAGACCTGTACGAGTGTCCAGCTCATCCCCGGAGCGCTTAAGTTCGTCGCGGGTTGGTTCGATTCGCTCGACACTCCCTCAAGGCAGGGATGGCCGTGGATCGACCCACGGTCAGACCAAACGAAAGGACGACTGTTATGTCGCAGTCCACTTCGCGTGCCGCTGGCGCCATCGCGAGCGTTGCGGCTTTGGCGGCGCTGGCTGGCCCAATGACCGCCAGTGCCTCAGCGGCGTTGCCGCTCCCTCCGCTGCCCCCGACCGTCCAGCAGACGCTACCGCCGCTGCCCCCGAGTGTTCAGCAGGCGGTGCAGCAGCTGTTGGGGCTGGCGCCCAACTCTCCGATTCCGCCCTCGGTGTCGGCTCCGATCGTGACGCTGCTCGGCCAGGCCGCCTCCACTCCTGGTGTGCCCAGCCAGGTCGCTGACGCTCTGAATCAGCTCGCGGCAGCCTTGAGCAGTCCCAACCCTCCTAGTGCGGCCCAGGTGGCTGCGGATCTGCGCTCGATCGCTCTGACCCCGGGGCTGCCAAGCCAGGTGTCCAGCCAGCTGAACAGCCTCGCCGACGCGTTTGACGGAGGGTCCGGCTCTAACGGCAGCGGCTCAAACGGCACCTCCGGTTCTAACGGCAGTGGCTCTAACGGCGCGTCGGGTACTAACGGGAGTGGCTCTAACGGCGCGAACGGCACCAACGGGTCAGGGGGCATTGCCGGGTTTGCCGCGGCCAACCCGTTCGGACCCGGCTTTAACCCCCAGGGGGTGACGGCCAGCGGACGTAGCGACTCGCGCGCCGTGCGAGCCAGCGGCGCCGTCATCAAGAGCGTGCGCTACAACGCCAAACGCCACAAGGTCTACGTAATGGTGGCCTGCCGCGCCAAGACCACCCCTTGCAACACGGCGGTTGCCGTCTATCAAGGCCGACGCAAAGCGACCACACCGATCGCCAAGACGATCGCGCGCCAACGTCGAGCAATGTTCACCATGCGCGTCTCCGCACCCGCGGTCCGCACCCTCGCTAAGCGCGGCGGCATGCTCCGTGCCGTAGCCGTGTCAAACACCCCCTACGGACAAGCCCACAGCGCCAAAACGATTCACGTAACACAGCGCCGCCACTAACCCACGGTCCAGACTCTCCCTCCGGAAAGCTCCTGGCTGCCGATGTCGGCAGCCAGGAAAAGTCAGTCGAGGGTAGTGGTGTAACGGGGGTTGAGCTCGTCGTTTTCGTCAGTCCGTCCGGCGCCTGTTGGCGAGCTCGAGTTTCGTCGGCCGTCGCCGCTCCGATCTCGCTTAGGCCGCTCTACACGTCCTGAGAATCCGCTCGGCGCTGAGCCGGCCTGACCGCCGACCCGGATGATCACCGCAGCCGCCAGGTCCGAGAAAGGGCATTCCCGGACATGTGGCGTCCGCCCTTGACTTCATCATTGGGGAATGGCTGACCCTGAACCTGACGGGTCAGCTGGTCGTGCTGCTTCTCGGGGCGGTGGGCAGCGGGGCGCTTGCGATCGTCGTGTTGCCGATCTTCGCCGGCGTGGCCTGCGCGCTGGTCACGATCGCCGCGGTGATCTACGCCATCTACGCCCGCCGGCTGATGGACACCGAGCGACGCAACCGCCGCTGGGCCTATATCCAGGGCAAGCGCATCCAACAGAAGGAGCTGCGGGCGCAGGTCTCGGTGGACAGTGCGGTGCTGGTGATCGCCGGCGAGCGCCAGGCCGGGCGCGGGACTCTGCGCAACCCCGACCTCGCCCAAGCGGTACGGCATCTGCAGGCAGCCCGAGTCCACCAGACTGCTCTCGCCAGTCGTCCACAGCCTGCATCCGCCGTCCAGCATCAACCGGCGGTTCCGCCGGCCCCTGATCTGACGGCGGTGCGCCGGCGCCTGGAGCGCCGCCAAGCTGAGATCAAGGCGCTCGAGGATGAGATCCAGGCGCTGGCGCTGTCCGGCGACCAGGAGCTCCAGGCTACTGCTGAACACAGTCGCCAAGCTCAGCGCGAACTGTCGACCGCGACTCGAGAAGCTGAGCGGCTAGCCCGGGAGCGCAGACACCAAGGAAAAGCGCCCACCATTCCGGCCGGCAGCGAGCTGGGCTTGCAGCTGAATATTGGTCCCGAGGGCGTCCGCGCCGTGCAACCCACGCCGTCCGCGCGCACCCCGGAGCAGATCGCCGCCCGAGCGCTTGCGCAGGAGCCCCGCTCGTGACCGGTGACTTCCTGCTGACGGCCGCGGCTGGGCCGCTGGTCAGCTATGAGGTGATCGACCCCCACGCGCTGGCGGTACGAGCGGCGGAAGTAGCCGCCCGCCAGCGTTCGCCGGCAACCCGCTTGACCTATGCGGGGGTCTATCGTGCGTTCTGCGCCGGGCTCGGCGTCCACGCCGGGTCCGACGCCCTAACCGCGGAGAGCGTGCGGGCGTGGCGCGACTCACTCGAGACACGGGGATGCTCGCCAGCGACGATCGCCAAGCACCTCTCCGCCCTGCGGATGCTCGCCGACGCGCTCGGCGCCGACCCGCAGATCGCCAAGGTTCGCTCTCAGACCGTCGCCCGGGGTCAGCCTCGGGCGCTGACCGGCGAGGAGTTTGTGCGGCTGTTGCGGATGCCTGACCGGCGCACCCGACGCGGCAAGCGTGACCTGGCGCTGCTGTACCTGCTCGGCACCGTCGGCCTGCGGCGCTCAGAGGCCTGCGCGCTCACCCTGGCCGACGTCGACGAGCGCCAACGCGCTAACGATCGCCGGTTGCGCGACGCGATCGCGCAGTCGACCAGCTGGTGGGTGACCGTCCGCTACGCCAAGCGCGGACGCACCCGCCAGGTGCCGCTCGACTCAGACGCGCTGGAGGCGATCATCGCCTGGGTCAAGGCCCGGCCCACCACCGACGGCGAGCAGCTGCTGCTCTCCCTCCCCCGCACCGGCCGGCCTCCTGGGCCACTTTCCACCCGTGACGTCGCGCGGATCGTCGCCGGGTACGCCGCAGCCGCGGGGCTGCCCGAAGACCGCCGCTCCCCCCATGTGCTGCGCCACACCTTCTGTACCGCGCTGGCCAACGCCGGCGTCGACATCGGCGTGATCCGCGAACTCGCCGGCCACGCCGACATCCGCACCACCACGATCTACACCGCCGTCGACCATGAGCGCCTGGCGGATGGGATCGCGGCGGTGAGCGCGACCCGCCGGGGTGGCCTTGAGCGCCTGGCGAGCCGGGCGGCGTAGGCGATGGCGGTCCTGTCGCGCTCAGAGGTGCACGTCGGTCGAGCTCGCGGAAGGTACTTTCGCGAGAACTTCGCTCAGGGCGGGATCGACCTGTCCCAGATCGTCCCGGAGCTGGTCACCAACGCCGACGCCGCGATCGCCGCCGGCGGCCGGCCGCGGGGTCGGATCGAGATTGCGTTCGCCGCGCCGGACGCGGGGTTCCTGGCGCGGTGGGGGGAGCAGATGCACGCGCTGGGGGTGCCGGCGCTCAGATCGTGGCGGTTTGAGGTGCGCTGCTCAGATGACGGCGTCGGCGTAAACGCCGCCATGGTCGACCGGCGCCTGGGCGCATTGGGAGAGCTCCCGGAGCACGACGGACGCCAGCGCGGCCTGTTCGGCCGCGGCCTGCGCGACGTGTGGCTGGCCCAGGGCGCCGGACGAATTGAAGGGGTGCGGGATGAGTGCCGCGTTGAGTCGTGGTTCTTTCCGGCGGCCGGCGA
>JAABUJ010003042.1_pt1 | contig 19455 bp, 18 predicted proteins | sample 5559131 | NCBI WGS metagenome assembly JAABUJ01 (sample SAMN10711875, study PRJNA513366) | rock metagenome | isolation source: Antarctica rocks | place: Antarctica: Victoria Land, Mt New Zealand nord | collected 2016-01-07 | reverse complement strand
AATTGGACCTAATGGACTGCGGATCATCGTGTGGTAGTTGAAGAAAGTAGGTGGTTTGGAAGGGAAATTTAATGCGTGACGCGAATTTCCGCGTTTTCGCGAAAACTTTTGTCCGGGTACTGTATATCCTTAAAACATGGTTACTACTAAGTCGCGCTATCCTTGCTGCGCTCCTCCAAGATATATTCCTCTTTGACCGTTAGACCTTGCATATTTACACCGATGATTGTTTCCGTAAATCAGTAGAGTGGCCTAATCAAAATCCCGTCGCCAGCCCGGTTACGTTAGTTCCTCCCACACCACACCGTCGGTTTACCCACTGCTCACTCGTAGGTCAGTCGACCTGTTGTCAGACGAAAACCTCTAGAACGCAATACAAACATTGCTCATCGCCTGCGACGACCACGGCTACTATATGAATCATCGGCGCTCCATAAGATTACCAGGAACACTCCACACAGATCCCGGGATGGATTTAAAACCCTTCCATTCACCCAATCTTTTTCTCGCCCACATATTCAGATTATACAGACAGTGTCGAGCAGGCAACCCTCAAATATAGAGATATTGGCGCTGTGGTACGCCCCCATGCGTCGTAACAGACCCTTTCGTTCAGGCGCCTCCACAAGCATCAGGCCACCCATTTCTGGACGCTGAGACAGTTTGTTCCGGTACAAGACGAGACAACGGATACGCCTAGCGTAGTTATCTTCAGCTGTGTCGGACTTGCCTTGGCCAGTTTGTATGAGCCCTGGATTAGCCGGCGATGAATCTTCTTTCACGTCGTGCATATCTACATCTGCAGCTCCATCGAAGCGGATGGTGCGTGAACGTGACGGATCAAAGGTGGCATCTCTCAAGGCCGCCTTGACAATCAGATCCCCAGCTTTGACTTGACCGTACGGGAGGTTGGCGACCTCGGGGCGAGTTTGCCATTTGACGATTTCGAAGCGATGATCTGGCACACAGACGCTGGTGTCATTAACCTGGAGGAACGAGGCGAAGAAGACAGTTCCGTCGAGGGCAGCCCATGACCACGAGGGCGCTCGATACTGCGTTGGTCGCCTGCAGAAGATTCGATCGGATGCACGGGACCAACAGAGCTGCTGTACGGCCGATCTTGCCCAGATGCCAGCCATGTATTCTGGCCCGAACACGGCCGCGTAGGATATTGCTATCGCCGAAATGGCGGTCAATTTATCGCTGGGCAAAGAAGCCTTGCGGGATGAATAGCTTGTCACAATCCTCAGCCAATGCTGTAGCACAGGATGGGGGATTTCTGGAGCGATTGAACCATGTTTGTGATGTTGTTCTGGGCCATCGGATAGCAGCATCTGCGCGGATGGCAGCCTGGGGGCAGCACTAGGGTTTGGAGCATGGTAAGATCCGCCCAGGTTACACGTTATTGTACGACATTGCCACTGTAGGGTATGAGACGCGTAGATCAACAGGCGTGGAGAGAGGAGCTGTTCTTGGAAAGTCCAGGCTCGTGCATTTATGGGTTCTCTCATGTCATCGTACATTCTATGCTCCTGAATATGGACTACGAAGAATTGCTCCGGACCACGTCGGCACGGGATGTTGAAAGATTCCTGCTCTGAACACGGCCGGTCTCTGAGAAAACCATCCACAATGGACGGTGCGCATGCTGCGACAATGGTCATAATGGCGTTTTTGTAAACTTGATTCATGGTCGCGAGTTCCTCATTCATGTCACTTTGGGCGTCCGCTTCGACGGAGTCTTGCATAATGCACAGCGCATCTACCCAAAGATATTTGAAGCCCAAACTTTTGGTCACTTCGATGGCATCCAATATCGTCCGCGGTAGCCTCTTCATCTCTAGCCCTTGCCATAATGACCCGAGGTTCTTCATCGTCAGGACGTAAGATTGATTTCCGCCCCAACAATATGAGAGAGCCAGATAGGCACCCTTCAGACCCTTAGTAGATCGAATGCAGGGAACGCCCAGCGAGTCCGCCGGTGCCACTTCAATAACCCGGGATGGTAAGTTCGTGCACGATGGCATTCTACCACAAGATGTATGATTCTTGCATTGGTCCAACCACTCTCTGGTCTGTGAAAATGCTTGGGCAGAATTTACCTTTGGCTGTAACGGCTGAGCGGTGACGATCCCAGCGGATTCGTCAGTATCATCAACGAACAGGTCCACTTCTGCGTGCCAGTCGCGCGAAGAGCCATCAGAAGAAAAATCGATCTGGCAGTGGTTCAACCCTTGCGGGCTGGTATTTGACGTTAGGTATGCTTTTTCCAAGCTGACCGACAAAGCTGTCATTGGGTTCCAAGTGCTGGGCCATTCGAAAGTCTCCGGAGACGGCAGTACAGATGTCAAAAAGCTACACCAGTTGCACGCATTTTCTGCCGACTGAGAAATCTGTGCCCATGTGGCGGAATAGCAGAAGTAGAGACTCTCTTGGACCCAGAATTTTTGGATTGCTTCTGTATTGAAGACCTCGGTCCAGCAGGCTTCACAGACGAAAGAGCTCATCTCATATCTTGTGGAATGCGTCACTCGCAAATGGCTTCACATGTTTGCCCACATACAAAGAGAATCTACCCCGAATATGACGGCACAGCGCCGATGTAAAAAGAAATGGCGCTCGCAATGAAGCAGGCTCCTATCGAGATAAATGTAGGCTGCAACAGGTCTCCAGGGATGAAGAGTCTTCGCCACCCGTCACCAGGGCACTTAACTGCCCACAGTTCAGGCGAGTTATGACCTTTTCGTCTGCTGCTCTGTGGTTTTTTTCCTCCTCAAATCTGCCCCATGCTGATTGCCACCCTATTCCTTCGATTATTATGAAAGCCTACCGGTGGCAATCTGCGCAGCATTTCAATTCGGGTGCTGACTTCAATCCGGCGGAAAACCTGTCTTTCTCACAGCGCAACCAGCTGAGCAATTAAGGCATAGAAGCATGCCAAGTTTGATGGATTGTTGGACGGTAAAATCATGAGTCCAGGGCTATGCAGAGCATTGTGCTTGAGTTGATCTCTCCTTAGCTCGGGGCAGTGCAACTACCCCGCAGGGCTGTCGTCTACTCTCACCAGGACCGATGCACGTGCGATGCACTATAAAATTTCCATCGTGTCCCCCATTGTCCAATTTCATCATGTTTTTTCACCCTATCGCTCTCAAGTCTTTCTTGCCCTTTGCAACGCTCGACAGAGTAAACCGCGCAGCAGGAACAAAGATGTCGACGCCACTTGTGCAACTCAGGTCCTGGGCTCCCTTTCGTCTCGATGCTCTCGGCCTACTCACCATGCTCGGTGCAGACGAGATGTCCCGCGAGATTGGCTCCCTTTCCGAAAACACACTCGTATCCTGTTTGCCACTGCTGGGTAGTCATATCATACCATCAGATTCTTTCATGCAGGCATTACACGGCTACACCGTTTACAACGTTTCGGACGCGATCCAGTCAACCACATTATCAGGCTGGTTTAGCCGCTGGCTCGTCGCTCAAAATCCGTCCCAGAACACCACGATTTTCCATTGGAGTCTTCGCTCGCGCCACCGCTCCCAGGCGTACCGCGCATTTGCCGTTGGGTTATTAGTCAACTCATCGATCATTGTTCTTACCTCACTTATACGAGACTACTATGGGGCAGCATCCGCCATCACTATGATTATGGGCATCTTGGTTCGTGCGTATCGAGTGGCGCAAAATCGGAACGCTATTGATCAGGCTGCCGCTGATACCTCGACCCATTCGAACGAGATTGTAAAGACGTTTATTTTGCTCGCAGACGGCAGGGCGGTGACCTTGCTCGCTCCTCGGAACGTCGTTATCAACTGTTTTCTTTCAAAGCCCAAAGTCGCCGATCCTGTTTACAGTTTTGCAAGAGTGTTTGGATGGATTGCTTTTGCCGGTTTCGTCGTGACTATCGGACAAGCCACCTTAGTTGTGCAGACCGTGATAGTAATAGTCACACTGTCAGCCACTGTCTTGACAGCGGTTGGAGTCGGGACTGGGAGAGCTGGTTTGGGGACAAGTTTGCAAGTCGCCAGGATGGAGCACCCTCATCGAAATGGGAGACGTGGTGAGGCATATGCAATGCTTCATCTGAGCAAGGAAGAGGAAGAAACCATGGTAGAGTGGGCACTGTTCCCTCAGAGACGAAACACGAAATGGTGGAATCAATATCGGAAATACAAAAGGGCTGAGGACGAAGCTATAACGATTTATGGTAACGATTCGGATATGGAAAAACCCTGAAGAATGCCTGCTGTTGGGCGGATTAAGTGGACCGTAGAAAGGACGATGTCCTTTTTGGGGGAACTTGACATGTCGTTTCTCAAGATCAAAATCGAAGTATGATGTTCATAGCCTCTCGAGTATAGCGCACGTTCAAGGCAGAGAAAAGCGCCGAGTAGGTAAAATGCCGTGAGGTTTTGGTCAAGTAGTGGACGGCGGTACCTTGAGGCTCAGTTTTACCATAGGGGCTATATACCATATGATGTTTGTGTACTGTGGATTGGTCACAGTTTTATTCTGGCAATCTATCGTGATTGACGGTTGAGTTTATAAGGGAGACCTCGGACCGCTCGAACAAGTCTGAATCGCAGCGGGAGCTTCTGTCTCGAGTGATTCGGCTTGGGATGCATGACGACGGGGCACCCTAGAAGTGGGATAAACCAGTCCACATTCGGGCTAGTCATGATCTAGCAGCATCCCAATTCTTGTGCCCTGCGAGGCGGTGAGCAAGGCTGCAAAGGAGCATGGTGGAACACAGCCCGCACTAGGTAGGACGCAACACATACTGTAGTAGGAGCCTAAACAAGCTGCATTCAGCCCGGCTTTGCCCATGTCATTGTATAAGAGGGGCGCTACTTCCCCTTCACTCTTCCAGCTTGTTCGATAGAACCGGCAAAAGATAAAGGTACAGGTAGTAGAGGGTTAGAATTGGCTGCGGCTGTGCTTCACTGATAAGGCTTTTGCACTTGACGCCAGATATGAGGACAAGATCACAGAAACGTTGTCCTAATTGCTACGACCTCAATTCGGACAATTTGCTTGGAGATGGAATGGTTTCTGCAACCACTTCCATACCCCGCCTCCGAGATACGCGAGCTCGTGGCTGCCAATTTTGCGCTCTGTTATGCGAAGCATTCGATCACTTCTATCGTGAAGGAGACCTTGACTGGCCGGACCAACGCATTGAACTACACTTTGAGCGAGGCCAGGCAGTCGAGATTCGCAGGAGACTCACCATCTTCGTTCGCTTCCCTCGAATTTTCCTATACTCGCCTCCTGGTACGTGAAACATGATATCGGAGGCCTCGTTCGACGTTTCGCATGTCCCTTCTTTTCTCGCCAATCAATAACGCTATCTAGGTACTATCCCGGCATGGGAGATGTTGGGATCGATAACGGAACTCTCAAAGCAAGCCGATGCCACAGAATGCCTCGATCTGCAAATGAAATGGCTCGATGACTGTATCAAGAATCACGAAAAATGTTCCCAGAACTCTCCGGCATATTTGCCGAAGCGATTGATAGAGATAAGTCTTGACGGCCCTTCGATACGACTTATTGAGCCATACAAAATAGTCGCTCCTTATGCAGCTTTGAGCCATTGTTGGGGCGGAAAGCAGGTCTCAACGAAAACATCGTCGAATCTACAACTCAAACAAACCAGCATTGATTGGAAAACTATGCCACTGGTCTTTCAAGATGCCATTACAATGACCCGGAACTTGGGTCTTAAATATCTCTGGATCGACTGCTTATGTATCTTACAAGACAGCCTTCTAGATTGGGAAACTGAATCCTCTCAAATGGGCAGTATATACGGGGGAGCACAAGTAGTCATTGCTGCTAATGTTTCTCCTAATAGCGAGGTCTCTTTTCTTACGCGGCATGAAACACCGGTTTCACACCCGCTCGAACTCAAATACAAACGACGAGACGGACATTATATTATGGTCAAAGCTCGACCTCATATTTTGTACAGTCTTGAGCCTCTGGAATCCCGAGCATGGGCATTTCAGGAACAGTGGTTGTCAACTCGCTTACTGCGTTATACGGCTCATGAGGTGATATGGACCTGTAACACGAAAACAGATTGCGAATGTCATAGCGGTGACCATGCAAACACATCTCATTTCAAGTCAGCTTATGCACTCATAGATCAAATTTCACCCAGTCCACGACTCGAAGCTAATACATCTGAATGGTTCTGGCGATGGCAGATTCTACTCAATAGGTTCACGTCTCTAAAGCTCACCAAGCCGTCTGATAGGCTCCCTGCAATCTCAGGAATAGCTTCAATAGTATCTCAGGCTACGGGTTCCGCTTACATATGCGGCTTATGGAAGGATCATCTCTTGTTTGATCTTCAGTGGACAGCCTCAGACATTGCGCTACCCAATGAATTGGACGATCTAGAATCTGAAAGGTTTCGGTCACTGATTCCCCATACGAGTCCCACATTGATGTATCGGGCTCCGACCTTTTCGTGGGCCTCGGTAGAGGCCGAGATACTTTACCAAGATAATTATCACCATGAGATCTTCACACCCTATGACGACGATATCATCCTCGATAGTCACATCATTGATGCATATTGCACTCTGAAAGGCTCCAACCCTTTCGGCGAGGTCACTGATGGCTTCGTCGTCATGGAAGGTCCTCTTATACAGGCATGTCTCAGCTCCGAACAGGGCAGAAAGACGAAGAATAATCAGTATCGACTACGTTGTAGTGATGAAGATCAGGATATGTATGGCGATGTCCCAGTAGTCGAAGGAACGGGGCTCGATACATGGGGAAGACAAACCCCTACCATCCGAAGAGCTTTGCACGCAGAGATACCGTTTCTGGTACACGGAGATCAATCACCGCCGATAAATGGCACAGTTCACTGCATCTGCCTCTATCATTGCATTACAGGCAAGCGCCTGGCCCTCGTCCTCGGGCTCTCAGCCCGTACTCCCGGTGCTTACGAGCGGCTCGGGAAAATGTTCTGGCCCGTAGCTTCACAGGCGTGGGTTGATGGACGCGCATCGGTGTCGAACAGTTGGTTTGAAGGGGCAAAAAACAAAATTGTTAAAATTGTCTGAAGAATAGGTGGAGTGAGCGTAGTCAAGACTCGCCCCCGAGATGGATGCGAGATGAAGTTGACAACCATGGTTGTGAATGCTTTGCGAATATGACAAGGTTAGTTCCAGCTATTTGCTTGACGTGTACGGCGCAGTAACATTGTCAGCCGTAGACTATACAAATCTGAAGCTAAGAGGGAAGACATTATTCCAGTCCCTTGGACAAAGGCCTGATGTTAGGGCAGGGTCGAAGGATATCTACTTCGCTGCTTCTCCCTGCTCCATCGTGCTCCTCCGTGCTCCCTGTATACTTCCCTATATACCCTTTATATTCCTCGATACTCCCTGTTCCCCATATATCTTTTGTGCTCCTCCATGCTCCCTGTGTGCCCCTCTGTGCTCTTCCTGAGCGACTTCCTGCTCGTCATGGCCATTCTGCCCCTTGTCAATCTCGGCAACGGGCTCTGGGCAACTCGTGTTGGATACGAATCGAAGCCGGACTGCAACAAGGAAAGCTGTCTGCGATCATTATGGGGCGAGGTGGAAGGAGGAGGAGCAGTGAAGGCTAGCGCTTAATTCCTGTTGAGATTTGGGGCTTACACGGATGATTGATCGAATGATCACTACTTCTTAAAACTTATGTGAAAGGACTACTCTACTTCTTGTTGTAACAAATTCGCAGGTGATGAATCGAACTGACCAATGAGAAGACCTCAACAGCTTCCATAGGAAGAAAATTGGACCTTTTACCGGTGTCGCTAGTAATCGGCCCAGTCCGGATGAAACCTAGCTTGAAAGGAAGGTGGGCTGGGGTGAAGATAAAGTTGGGGTCTACGAACGTTGCTTCCTCGCAATGAATTGTAAGTCAGTCAAGTACTGCTTTGCCGCTGGGCCGGATGCTGTGGAAGAAAATCCTACATGGATCACATACCGAGTCCTGCCAACCCACGTCAGCCCCTTAGCGTGAAGTACCGATGCAAGGTTAAGAGCGAGGAGTATGATCACAAAGGCTACTACGGGTATCCAGTACGAAAAGGTATAGATATCGGGAAGCTAAAGAAGGGTGACCTTCAAGATAAATCTGTCGACTATATTGTCACATTTCTTCAACAATGGCTTTACTTTGGTCTTCTAGAAGAAGTTTTCCGGGCCTGCGATGTTTCCATCGCCGTATCTGACTTCGTTACCGACCTTCGGGGTGGAACGGCCATTGAAGGTTGCGCTCCCGGGACCACGGGGATGTCCAAAGCTGATTGCTTCAGGGCATGCACCATCACCACCGTCTATTGATGATGGAGCTCTCGATGGACACCGACTTGCTATCACCACCAGGGTATTGCCCGTCAAATTGTGTCAGTGGGACGTCAATGAAAAGGCTGTATCGGTGGAAGAAAGAAAGAGTCACGAAGAGAATATATATGGGATACTTGCAGACGCAGAGGAACTTCTCGGCATCTTCACGTATAACAAAAACTCACATCATGACAGAGAAACTACCGGCCTTGTGCTCGATCGAATCATGCCGCAAGATCTCGAGATATCAATCAGAATTCTGATAGATACTCTATCAGCCTTTGGACGTTTGCCTAGCCGAACCGCCTCAGCCTTCTCACCAAGCAACCTTTGAAAGATTTCATTCCACGTGCTCGTGAACCCAGTGTTGTGACAGTTGCGAACGGTGCGTGTGGACCGTGGATTACCGTTCATCATGGCTTTCAGTAGCCTCTCAACCAAAGTAGTCTTTCTCATTGCTGATAATCTTGGACCGAAGGACATGAGCTCACTTCCACGAACTTCTCGTGACTCCACTCCTCCAAAACCCTCATGATATTGATCTTCGGAACGAGAAGGGCGAGACACCGCTGCTATGCGCCGTTCAAACAGGAAATGAAGAGGTTGTGGACCAATTACTAGAAGCTGGTGCAGACCCTTCCGCGTCGACCACTGCTGGACCTGAAGATGAGGCTCGTCGACAACTCGAGCTAGAAATCTATGAAAGAACAGAATACAATCGCAACGCCGAAGAGAAGTCTACGAAATCTACGTCAAACGTGGTTACAACGTGGGGAGATATGGGGAAGGGTTCAAGAGACCGCTACACTTTGCGGCGCAGAAATGACACAGGAACATCGTCAAACTCCTTCTCAACGCTGGCGTCGACGCTTCGGCCACAACGTATGACAAGCGGACTGCACTACATTACGTTGCAAGTGGAAATCATGAAGACGTTCCAATTGCTTTTAGCAGCGGGCATTGATGCTTCTAAAGAGGATTCCTCTGGGATGACTGCGTCTGACTATGATTCTCCGGTTCAACTAGATTAGCTGTCCCCAGCCTACGAAGAGCAATCTCCCAACACCTTCTGATACAAGCTTTCCCTACCTATATTACCAATACACTTCTTATCAAAGCTCGAAACCTTTTGTCACCACTGCTCGGCATGAATGGCCGTTTTCAGACAAGGCCCATAGCGAAAGGTCGATTCAAGCTCGATGGCGGCTGCGATATAAAGGGACAGATGGAGAGGGTACGAAGGATGGGGAGTGAGGAACAAGGGGTTCCGATTATGGATGCTTATGGAAGCATCCAAAGGCTGACGCACGATTGAAGCACCACAAAAGGCAAAGACAGCGCCAGTGATCTTCGGCACAGATAATTCTCTTGACGCTTCGGCTGTACAATGAAGAAATCCTGTCAGATCGTTCTTTCGGCCCTCGTGGCTCTGGTAGCTGCAAGTCCGTTCAACTGCCCGCCGGTCGCGACTGTGACTGTGACTTACGGGAACGGGCATTCGACAGCTTCAAGTTCCGTTCCAGTCACGAGTGCTCCGGACCCTCAAAGTACTACAACTACCGATAGCTCAGGCGGCGGAGAACCGGGCGGGCTTTTACGCTCCTTGAGACCGCACTACAAGCGTCTATTCAAACCGCACTATCTTTTTGCTTCATTGAAACGTTTCGCGGCTCTTTTCTGGCGAATGCTATCTCTCGTTTAGTATTTCGCATTTTACATCAAACATTCATTCAAACTTGTCTGTCATTACTAAGCCTTAGCTTGATAGTATAGTAATACTTTGCCAAAAATGCCGTGCCTCCGCTTGCTTGATATTATCTGAGGTAAAACATTGTTAATCATCAAGGGAGGAAGGGCAGAGCGAAGCTCTAGGTACGAACAAAATAAATCGACTCCGACACCTCAGGAGGGATCTTATCGTTACCAGGCCGTCGCTTCCAATCGGCGCTAAAGTCTGTCCACTTCTGAAGCATGGTGTACATAGATGGTTCCTTCTTACCGGCACTGCAGCCGCGCACAACACCCTCTATAAAGTGCTTTGCCGTTTTTATAGCGTGAGGATTGGCATCAGGGTTTCTTCTAACGTACCTAGTCCACCAAGACAAGACATCGTCAATAAGGGTCGTACAATATTTCGTAGTGATGGGAAAAAACATGAAGACTCACTCATCCCAGAGGACTAGCATCCAATTATAGTTGATTTCAATATTAGACTCGAGGTGCTTGGACACCTTATCGCCATTAATATTGGCCTCGATCAAGGACTCCAGACCATTCGTTTTCGCATCATCAAAGAACTGCGCTACAGTCCTCTTTTTCTGTACCATTGGAGTCGAGGTTGGGGCGAGAATTATAGCAAGACAAGAATGCCCTGGCCATTGAGACATATAGAGCGAAGAGAGGCAAAGGCCGTGATATGTGGGTGGATATGAGATGACAACGTACACAATGGCGTATTTGCTACACAGATGAGTTGCCACAGGCCGCAGGCACTTAGAAGTGAAGGGGAAGAATAAGAGTGAAAGAGTAAGAAGGCGAGGGCAGAAGATAACGTGGTGGGCTGTTGGTGGAGCCATAATCGGCTCCTCTCTGATTAGTATCCAAAACGAGTTGAATGGACGCTCTCGTTTAAACTTATAAGAAAGCATTACCACCTAAAGAGAAGGAAGTGGCTGAGGGGGAGCACGGGGGAGCAATGAGGGAGCAGGGGAGAGCAGCGAGGGAGCATGGGGGAGCAGAGGGAGAGCAGATGGACGAAACGGTCTTTAGCGGGGGAGCAAAGCGGCGGCACCTTAGTCAGCGAGCGGTCACGTGTTGGCCTGGGTTCGGGGATACTATATATATATATTTTGTTGGTGGTTGTGTGGATGGTGGGACGGAATTGATTGGAATTGATTGGTGGGAGGATGTGGGCATGTGTTTGTGTAAGTTGTGTCATGAGTCATCACTGTCACGTGATTTGTGTGGGAGGTGATTGGTTGGTTTTTTTTCGTGCCAGCTTTGTCTATTACTCACTCGATTCTTCTCCGGCGGGTGTTTGTGTTTGTGTTTGGTGCTTGGGTACAGAGTAACTCACCTTACCTTGGTCATTAGAATTGCCTCATCCGTATTTCTTGTTCTTCGGTTGTGACTACTGTCGAGTGTCGAGACCAGGGGTGACCAGTGAGTGTCCTCCTACGGATAGGATACTCTGTACAGAGTACTACGGATAGGTCATCCCAGTTTCCCCAACCACGCAGCCCTAAACCAGTGCAACTTCTGGCAATCCCACCCAACGCTCCCAATCATCCTTTTACTTCTTACTATTCAGCTTCATCGCAAATCAAAACGCAGTACATGTTTGAGTACTGAGGTCCAATCACCGAATCAACCGACTCAATCTCTCCCTCTCCTGCTTTCTCATCACTAACGCGAATTCCGTTGCGACTCCGCCTGTGCCTCTAATCTCCACTCCAAAATCCTTCCCGGCACAGCCAATCCTCAACCTACTCCACTCCACTCCACTCCCATGAAACGGTCATTCTTTCCTCCAACGGTGACGGCAGCTGGACCTTTTCCGTGACTGCTTCCTATCATGGGCGTCGGTCGCACGATGAGGCGAGAATTTTCCCTCTCCTCCCTACGGGTCGTAAGTCTTAGCTCTCGTCTCCCCCAATCGGTGTTTGCGAACGGTCATCCGAAACACGTCCAGAGAGAAGGGTTTCCGGCAACAACTCAAAATCGAAACGAAACTGACTGTGAACAAGAACGCCAACGTTCCTCCAGCAGAAGAAATCGCCATCGACGACGACACCGACTCGCCTCCATACAGCCTCCCACTCTCTCCGCTATGGAACGACCAAGTCTCCATCCTCAACTCTCCTTTGACCTCCGACAAGCTTACGCACTGCTGGTGAGCAAGACCAATCCGCCAGATTCAGATGAAGAGGATGACAATTACGATGCGCTGAAGACGTACGAGGCCGAACGGACAGCCAAGTATGTGGCCCTGGTGAGTGCGGCGGAGGCAAAGGCGGCGGAGGCGGAGGCACGAAGGAAAAAGGAACAGGATGCGATGGCGAAGAAAGCATCATCTCGAAAGGAAGAGCCATCGAGATATTCCTTGCGCCGTCGTCGTGAAGCTCAAGACGCTGCGCTGAAACCCGCCCCGAACCCAAAAACCCAAAAACATCCTGCAACAATTTCGGGTAGGCAGCAGCAGAGCCAGAGCAAGGTAGCCGAAATTTTGGGTCCTGCCATCGAGCCACTACCTCCTGTGCATGCGACAATCATCGAGAGGAATTTGCGGGGCAAGCAAAAGGAAGCTGAAGCTTTGAAGCAGATTCAAGCCAGTATGGGAGCTCGACCTCTTAACTTCGGCGGCGGCTTCCATAGATTATAATGTAACAGCTGCATCGAGCAAATCGACATCACGATCGAATTCCGACTATCAAGCTATTCATCAAGCTGGCTCCACGGGAATGACTTCGGCTGCTATGACACCAAATATGGATGGAAGAATGTCGAGGATGCGAAGACCATCAGATGAATCGTATCGGGATAAAGAAGACACTGAAGCTTGGATAAGAGAGCTTGCCCGTCGTCGTGCAGATGAGTACATCAGCAGTGGACGAGCCTCGAGGAATGGGAAACGAACTTCAAGATTCTCCCGCAAGGCCGGCGCCTCTGATGACGACCGGCCCGGAAGTCGTGCAGGAAGTATAGCCAGTAGTATCACTGGTGGTTTTAGCAACTACTTCCGCCATGGAGGCAGTACTGACAGTTTACACTCCACGCGCACTGGTCGCTCCGGACTATCCTCTTCTCTGGGCCTTTTAGAATATCAACACCGTATCAGTTTTCGTTGAACAGCTTTCTAATCAGTCCCTAAGACAAGGCCAGACATCTCAGTAAGTGAATCGTAGATCTGCTTTCCAGACTTGTCGTCTAATAGCGAAATCCACATAGACGACTTCAAGATTTCTTGCCCATCTTTCCACGTTTTTACTCCACATCTTTCGGCTTGTCTTCGCAAGTAATCAGCCAACCACAGTTCATCCGAAACGCTAAACAATGAAATAGCCCCGATCATGAGGAGCCACAGTGATATCCGAGTGGGAATTGTATCCCCGAGGGCGTGGACTTGGAGGTAGTTTCGATAGGACTCAGAAAGAGGATGACAGGGAAGTCTCATGTCCTGCCACTGCAAGAAAATATGATGAGTAAAAGCCAATAGACCAAGCCGTGAGGACTCATCGAGCGTGCCGGCTGCAAAGCCCATGCGAAGAAGGCGATACATGACCGCTGTCATGGTTCCGTAGATTGTTGCAGGTTGGATTAGCATTCGAGTCTGTGTCCCCAGGTTGGCCAACAAACAGAACTTCCTCATGACGAGCCAAACTTCCGCCAAATGTCCATTCAGATCTTGAACGAGTTGCATGTCCTCTTGGGAATATATACTAGGGCTAAAGCTCGAGATCACCTGCTCCGGATAGTCAGGCAATGGTTCAGCCGGCTGACGGTAAAACACAGGGTCCGAGTTGGCAAGCAATGCAATACCGAGGTCACATCTGCGAAGTATCAGTACAAAGGGTTCATTGGGGAACTTGCATTTTAAGGACCTCCAGATTTCCACCAGGAGCTTCGGGTTGTCTTGAAAGACTCGCACCCCCCCACGCAAGTTCGTCATCTCCCAAAGGCCATGCATGTGCTGCTGAGCTATCTCAACATGTCCACCAAATTGTGCAGCACCAGCCAACTTCAAGACGACACCAATTGTAGCATCCGAGATTTTCGCTTCTTCGTCATCCCCACCGAGTCTCTCACGAATGAGTTTGAGCCCCTTCTGGTGGTGTAGCGTCGCTACCGGGTTGACCATGTCCTCCGATTGGCGGCGCAAGACCCTGTCAATGAAGCTTTGTACCGCGAACGCGTTGATATGGAAGGCCGCGGCATCGCGTCCGATCGGATAATGCCACGCCTTGCCTTCGGGTTGGAAACCCATCTCGGTTAGCAAAGGGAACATGATTCGCATAGCCACAGTTGAGACTGACAGTCATGTTAACATCTTAGCTCAGCGCAACTCATAACAAAGCCTGTACGCCACGCACCTTGTTCCATGTTCCAGAGAATTGAGGGTTCTATCTCGTTGGGAAAGTCGACGAAGTATCGATGTGTACCGAAGCAGCCAGGCTGCAGTAGTGTGTACATGTCAAGTACTTCTTGTAGCCTGATCTGCGTTCTGTGGTTCTGGATCGAATCAGCCGATGCAAGGCCTGCCGCTCCCGGTCTGTCGGCCTTTTTCCTTTTCTTCCCGCGCATAACGTGTCTTCTGATCAGCTTTCGGGTGGCCGGATCAACTTTGTCAATGTTTGAAGAGACAATGAATGGCATCTTGCATGACAAGCCAGAGGCCGGCCCTATTGATTCGCCCATTTCGACCTCTTGGCACGTTTTCTTTTGTTTACTGGAAGTGGTTAAAGGATGATTCGGGGTCCGGGAGGGTGGAGGACAAAGGAAGGAATGATGTTTGTCCGCCGCTTTCAAGAAGGCTGACGGAGGATCTGCAGGTTATTCTCACACCCCGCCACACCTGCAGATCTGGGTTTCATTTTCACTGCAGCAAACCCCTGCTCTCACGGCGTCGTGCTAAGCTTTTACTGTTTGCCGTTTTGAGTATAGCGGACAAGTGAGTGCAACAAGGGTCTCGGGTCTCGCTTACTCGTCACTGACTGCAGCTCTGGGCATTTGTTGATCGTACATGCACCAGAAACCTCAATTGGACCTTTATTATCGTTTTGATCTCCTAATGGTTTTCATTGCTTGTTCCTACATACTTTGTATTGGTGTTGATAAAAGCTCTACTGACTACGGCACCAAGCCAGAGGCCGCACAGAAACGACGCACATCAGAGGAAGAATGCCTTCTCTCGGGAAATCCGTCCTTATCACTGGCTGCTCAGCTGGAGGCATTGGCGCAGGGCTAGCCGAAGCCTTTCAAAAGAAGGGATATCATGTCTTCGCAACTGTACGGAACCCAGCCAAGGCTCCTCCGAATCTCTCCGAGGCACCTCATGTCACAATCCTGATACTCGATGTTCTATCCGCAGAATCCATTGCTGCAGCAGTGGATAGCGTCACGAAAGAGACCGGCGGTCGACTCGATGTCCTCGTCAATAACAGTGGCCAAAACCTTGTCATGCCGGCCTTGGATCTGAATATCGAGGACGGCCGCAAACTGTTCGACCTCAACTTCTTCGCCCCTCTAGCAGTGCTGCAAGCCTTCGCTCCTCTTCTTGTCGAGGCCCGAGGCTGCGTCGTCAATCAATCGTCTGCCGCCGGATATCTGCCCATGCCTTTCCTAAGTCAGTACTACATCTCTCCCTGATTTTCATTTCCAATTTAGTGTCGATGGGCTGATGTGGCTTTTCATCGCAAAACAGGCATGTATAACGCCTCCAAATCCGCTCTCATCATGGCAAGCGACATATGGCGACGCGAGCTCGAGCCTCTCGGAGTTCGGACCCTCACCCTTATCACCACCAGTGTCAAGACCCCGGCCTTTGACAACGTTGAGATGCCCAAGGTTCCCGAGACTTCGTATTACTATGTGATCCGCGACTATGTCTACCGCCTCGCCGATGGCCGACTCCAAGATGGAGCGCCGGATCCGCTGACATACGGCCTCAAGGTCGTAAGCGAGGTCGATAAAGGTACAGTGGGGGAAATTTGGGTGGGGAAAGATGCAGGTATGAACCACTGGGCATGGAAACTGTTACCAAAATCAGCGTTTGTAAGTTTTCGATGGTATAACATGTTTCTTTGCTCCAATCACTTGCCTAATCACGAGGACTATAGGACTCCATGATGGACGGGTTTCTCAAGGTTTCCGCCGAGTTGGCCAAAGTCTCAGAAGCGATGAAGACTCGAGAATGATGCGGGCTTCTACATACGAAAATGACGTTTTGGTATATCTTATTATGGCACGGACACTGACATGGCATTGATGTGTATTTATAGCCGCTTTGGCTACTGGTTGCTTCCTTTAGTCTCGAGAGATACATCACAATATGTGTCTAAGATAATTTCCACTATCATGCCCCTGTGTTTACATGCTGTCATGGAGAATCGCTTCTAGTGTGGGGCGGTCACATGTAATCAGAGTTTAATGGGGTCAATTGGCAAACTATCTCTCCTTTCTATAACCCACGTAGCCATATCCCTAATTTATGGTAATCAGCAACCCTTCAACTATATGCACGGGGATACTTTCTGCACTACACTTTGTTGAGTGCATTATTATTTTAAGTTCGACGGTCTGTCGACGGTTTCTGGCTGTCACTCACGGCGTGATACAGAATCAAGGTTTCGACGATATACTAGCCCAGAAATTTACTCATCCGACAGCTAAACCTAGCAAACCCACGTGGCCCACCTCGCAGAAGAAACTTAAGAATGTTGGATTCCATTTCGATCTCAGCGACATAACCAAAACCATACCCGACACCAGACCAGGTGCAGCCAAAGGCGCCACCAGAAAGACAAATGTTTTCAAATGGCAAGCTGCAAGCGAGGCGGAACAGAAGTCTATCAAAGACTGAATAAGAACACACGGCTCTCATGCTGAGGCTACCGTTTTGATAATCCTCGAGGATGCGTCTTATAAGGAATTCACCGAAATTTTGAATGATGCTGCCGGCAAAATTTAGACGCTCGATAAAACCTTAGCTGCGTTGCGTCGACGTTCTCTCCTCGCACCTTACTCTGTCATCATATAGATTGCACTTTGGAGATTCAGGCTTGTCTTATGATCGCAATGGGAGCAAGTTCGAAGTTCCTAGACCAGATAGTTGTAGTCTCACGATAGACTCTCTACATAGCTGAAACCTATCTATCCCGATAAGTGCAACGCATGGTCAGTAATACCAAAATAGCACATTCTATGGTGTAGCGCTTCTCACAGCATTGCGAAGAATATCTCATACGGCTTCCGACTTTCGCATTTGATGTTCATTCAAGAAGATCCTTTGCTTTCGTTTTAGTGCTAGATAGATTTTTGGCTTCAACTTGCGTGTTTTCGTTATCTCATATCAAAAGGCCACATTTTCCTCCCTTCCTCTTCGCCCATTGATTGATTATTGGTGCTTTTCGCACTCACCACAGCCCAGATCGATTGAGGTCGAAATCGTCGAATTAGGGAGCTTATCACAGAAAGGGTTTCGATGATAGATAAGTACTGCCCCTTATTCTATTCCTCAGTAGTCGAGCGGTCCCTGATGTGGGCGCCACTGTTGCAGATAGCCCCCGTCATTGACGCTATTGCAAGGGCTGGAACTTGGAGACTTCTAGGCAGCAGGAGGTTGAGCTAGACAGCAGTGTTGACGAACGTCATAAATAACGCGAGCAGCTATAGTCGGGTACAGGGCAGCCAATTCAGGCTCCCACCTGCTGCGCTCCTGCATTGCCCCACAGTGCTCCCTCTTGCTCCCTCAGTGCTCTCTCTTGCTCCCTCAGTGCTCCCCCCTGCTCCCTCGTTGCTCCCCCTTGCTCTCTCGCTGCTCCCTCTAAAGCGGCCCGGCTCCCTTTCCTCATCGAAAACGGTAATTCCAAATCCTAAGTTCGAGGTGTATATAAAAAATATATATATATACCTGCTACAATAGAAGGGAGAAATCGGGCTCACGGATTCTGAGAATTACGCAGCTTGACATTCAGATGACTGGGAAGCCATCTACTATCTAGCCTAGTGAAACAAAGAAACGACATGTTTGCTTGCAATCTGCAGGCATGACGAAACCCCGCAAACAACAATCCTTCCAAGGCTTCAGAGTTTGCTACGGGATCGTTGGTGTTTGACAAACAAAAGAAGAGGTTTCGCGTTCACCAGGGAATTGACATTCCGAATCATACTGTAATGGATGTCTGTTCTTACTTCTTACATCATGCTTGCATTCCATAGGATATTTTGTGAAGCATCGCCGGATGTTATTGCCAAGGCTCAGCCCTACGAAACTCTGGCGGCACCGTCAACAACCCCCCTACCCCTGAACTCCCACTGTGATCGTCCAAATACCGGCCCACTCACAAGATTCTCAAACCCTCATTACACGCCCATCAACCCTCAAACCCGCATCAATCATGCTCTCCCACCTCTTCCCCACCCTAGCTCTCCTCCTCGCCCTCCCCCTCCTCACCGTCGCCCACTCCGAGCACTCCCAAGCCCCCCTCTCCCCCTCCGCCGACTGGGCAACGCGCCACCTCGCCGAAGAGCACCACATCTCGAACTTCGACGCCGGCGCCTTCTTCAGCCTGCACGACTATGATTCCTCAGGCGGATGGACAGCAGACGAGGTTTCGAGAACATATGGGCTGGATGACGAGAGCATGAAGGATGTGGGCGCTGAGAAGAGGAGGGAGGTGGTGGAGGATGTGATGCGCAGGTTTGATAGGGATGGGGATGGGGTTGTCAGCCGGGGGGAGTGGCTGGAGGGGTGGAGGGGGGGGGGAAGGTTGCTGGATTTTGGGGTAGGTGATGCTCCTTCCTTGGGGATTCTAGGAAGAATGGGCTGCGTCACGGAGGATGGGGCAGTGATGCTGATAAGTTGCTCTAGCTTGGACCCGGCCATCACGGAGATGACGAGTATGAGTACGAGATCCATCATTTTGAAAAGTACCATGATGAGAGTAAGCCCCCCGCCCCCGCCCCTCGCTATCCTCGAGCCATAGTCCTAAACCCCCCTGAATACGAGTCCTCTTATCCATTGCGCACACGAGCACAGCTGCCTGACTCACCTCCTTCAGATACCCGCGAAGAAGACCTCACACACCCCGAAGACATCGCCCACTTCGCCAAACACGACGCGTTAGAAGACGCCGCAGAACGACAAGAACAACTGGACCGCATGCCCATCGTCGAGCAAAACATCCCTCAGAAGTTTCGGCGTGTCCCCTGAATTCTCTTCCTATCGTCCTGACCCCCTTGACAATCTCTCGCGCTTCTTCTACTTCACGGCCACGATACTCTTCTGCTGGGTCGGCTTCTGGGATGCTGCTGGGCAGGACTTCAGAGTGCGTTGGCCGGTGACGTATTTTGTGCTGTACGTCAGCCTGATGCTGCTTGCGTG
>JAABUJ010003041.1_pt1 | contig 19458 bp, 20 predicted proteins | sample 5559131 | NCBI WGS metagenome assembly JAABUJ01 (sample SAMN10711875, study PRJNA513366) | rock metagenome | isolation source: Antarctica rocks | place: Antarctica: Victoria Land, Mt New Zealand nord | collected 2016-01-07 | reverse complement strand
GGGATGCGAAGCACGCCAGAGCATCGTTGATCACCGCGCGGATAGCGTTTTCGCCAGCACTGTCGTTCCGTGCGGTGTGTGGTACGCTATTATGCTGGACGGTGGGGGCATGGTGCAGGGCCGACGATCCGCACCTGCGCCAGGGTCCGTGCCCAGCCGAGGAGCGGCGCATGCGCATCATCCACGGGACCTGGATCCCCGACGACGCGGGCGAGTTCGTCCAGCGGGGTGCCTTCTACCTCTGGGTGGAGACGGACACCCCGCCGGGCACGCCGCGCCGCCGCGCCGACTCCGACCACCCCCGGCACCTGGCGCGCACGGCCCTCGCCACCTTTCTCACCGAGACGCTGGGGCTCCGGGAGACCGTGCCAGGCGCACTTGCCCGGGCGCTATTCAGGAAGTACTTCCGGCTCCCGACCGCCGCGGGCAAACCGTTACCCTCCTTCGAACTGGCGCCCTACGTGGAGGAGGAGGTGCCCCTGGAGTACGACCTGGTCCCCTGGCCGGTCTGGTGCTACCGGGTGCCGCACGTCATCACGGCCCTGAACGACATCCAGTTCATCGCCCGCCGTGCGGCCGAGGATTTCCAATTGGGGATGGACCTCTTGTTCTGGCAGCACCACGCGCAAGCCCTCAAGGGCATCATCGCCAAAGACCAGTACATCCCCTCCTTGCGCTATCGCGCTCTCTCGCCCAGCGGAGGTAAGCGGGCGAAGCAGCAGCCCGCCTTCGAACTCTATCCGGGGTGGGAGTTCCTCTCCGCCACCTATGAAGCCGCCATCCAGCGCCACGTCGTTGCCATGCCGGTCGTTTGCACGGCTGGGGCAAACAGCCCGGACGATGCCGCCTTGTTCGCTGCGGAGCCGCTGCTCCGCCACTTCTCGGAGTGCTTGCTGCACGACATCATCGGCGGGACACCCTTCACGGCGAAGTTCGACCAGCAGATCGCGGGCTCGCTCCTGGACGGTTGCGTCTACCCCTACCGGTCGGCCCCTCCGCGGGCCCCCGCCGACGCCCTGGCGGACTACAAGCAGTGGCTGGCCTGGCGGGCACGCCTGGCGGGCGCGTACACCGACGCCGGCTTCACGCTCTGCTTCCGGCTGGAGGAAGCCCCACCCACCGCTGTCGAATCCTGGCACCTGCACTTCCTCGTCGCCGCCCGGCACGACCCCTCGCTCAAGTTGAGCCTGGCCGACTACTGGCCGCGCGGCTGCGCGGCCCGCGCCGAGGCCGCGCGGCCCTTCGGCGCGGACTTTGAGAAGCAAATGTTGCTGGCGCTCGGCGCCGCCGCGCGCATCTATCCCACGGTCTGGGATGGGCTGGCGACCGACCAGCCGGCCCGGTGCCGCCTCACCCTGGACGCGGCCTTCGCGTTTTTGCAGGAGAGTGCCTGGGTCCTCGAAGACGCGGGCTACACCATCATTGTCCCGGCCTGGTGGACGCCCGAGGGGCGGCGGCGAGCCAGAATTCGCCTCAAGACCACCGCGCGCCCGGCGAAGAGTGCCACCACCATCGGCTCCGGCCACCTGAGCCTCGACACGCTGATCGCCTACCAGTATCAGCTCTCGATCGCTGGCCAGGTGGTCACGGAGGAGGAATGGCAGCAACTCGTCCACGCTAAGGCGCCCCTGGTCCAGTTTCGCGGGCAATGGATGGAGCTGGATCGCGACAAGATGCAGCAACTCCTCCAGTTCTGGCATGCGCAGGGACACGAGACGCCCGAGATCACGCTGCTGGAGTTACTCAGGATCGGGACCGAGGCGGCGGACGACCTGGAGTGGGACCACGACGAGGCCGTGGCAGGCATGCTCTCCCGGCTGAACGACAAGCGCGCTTTCGCCCCGATCGCGGACCCCCCGGCCTTGCGGGGAACGTTGCGCGACTACCAGAAGCGCGGGGTCGCCTGGCTGCAATACCTGGAACAGTTGGGGCTGAACCCGTGCCTGGCGGACGACATGGGCCTGGGCAAGACCCTCCAGGTCATCGCCCGCCTCCTCACGGAGCGCGAGGGGGCAGCCGACGGGTCCCCGACTCTGATCATCGCCCCGACCTCGGTGCTGGGCAACTGGCGAAAAGAGATCGAGCGCTTCGCGCCGCAACTCCGCACACTAGTCCACCAGGGGAGTGCGCGCAGCAAGGACGAGCGGGGCTTCGCGGCAGCCTGCAAGTCACACGACGTCGTCCTGACCTCTTTCGCCCTGGCGCGCCTGGACGAGAAGCTCCTGCGGAGCCGGGCCTGGCACCGCGTGGTGGTCGACGAGGCCCAGAACATCAAGAACCCGCAGGCCGCCCAGACCCGCGCGATCCTGAAGTTGGCGGCACCCCATCGGCTGGCCCTGACCGGCACGCCCGTCGAGAATCGCCTGCGGGACCTCTGGGCGATCTTCAACTTCCTCAACCCCGGCTACCTGGGCAAGGAGGCCCAGTTCCGCAAAGCCTTCGAGGTGCCCATCCATAAGGGGCACGATCCCGAGCGGGCGCTGACGCTGAAGAAGCTGGTGGAGCCGTTTATTCTGCGCCGGGTCAAGACCGACAAGCGGATCATCGACGATTTGCCGGACAAGATCGAGCAGCGGATGTATTGCACGCTCACGCCCGAGCAGGCGTCCCTCTACGAGGCAGTCACCAAGGACGTCGCCGCGCAGCTGGAGGAGGCTGAGGGCATCCAGCGTAGGGGCTTGATCCTCTCCACGCTCCTGCGGCTCAAGCAGATCTGCAACCACCCGGCGCAGTTCCTCCAGGATGGCAGCCCCTTCACCCCCGCACGCTCCCACAAGTTCCAGCGGGTCGAGGAGATGGTGGAAGAGCTGACCGACAGCGGCGAGAGCGCGCTCATCTTCACCCAGTTCACCGAAATCGGTGCGGCGCTGGAGCGGTATCTCGCCCACGCGCGGCACTACCAGACCTATTACCTGCACGGCGGGACTAGCGCGACCCGGCGGGACCGGATGATCGCCGACTTCCAGGACCCGGAGACCGCGCCGGCGCTCTTCATCCTCTCGCTGCGGGCGGGCGGCGTGGGCCTGAACCTGACCAAAGCCAACCATGTCTTCCACTTCGATCGCTGGTGGAATCCGGCGGTCGAGGATCAGGCCACGGACCGCGCCTTCCGCATCGGCCAGCGCAAGAACGTCTTCGTCCACAAATTCGTGACCCTGGGCACCATGGAAGAGCGCATCGACGCCATGATCGAGGACAAGAAAGGGCTCTCCTCCCTGGTGGTGGGGAGCGACGAGGGCTGGCTGACGGAACTCGACAACGACACCTTCAAAGACCTGATCGCGCTGCGACGCAGCGCCGTGCTGGAGTGAAGACGATGGCGCAGTTCGGCCGCACCTGGTGGGGGCAGCGCTTCATCGCGGCCCTGGAGCAGTTCACCGACCCGGTCCGCCTGGGCCGCGGGCGGTCCTACGCGAGCGGCGGGCGCATCCTCGACCACGCCGTGGCGAACGGCACGGTCAAGGCGAGGGTGCGCGGCTCGATCAACCCGTACTACGGCGTCTACAAAGAGCCGGTCTACCAGACCACCATCGCGATCACGCCGATCGCGGCGGCCAATTGGACGCAGGTCATCCGGCGGATCGCGTCGCGGGCGGATCTGGTCACCAAGCTGTTGCAGCAGGAGATGCCCGAGACCATCGAGGCGGTCTTCGCCACGGCAGGCCTGCACCTCCTGCCCCACAGCCGGCGCGATTTCGCGACCATCTGCTCGTGCCCGGACGACGCCAACCCCTGCAAACACATCGCCGGCGTCTGCTACCTTCTCGCGGCGGACCTGGACCGCGATCCCTTCCTGCTCTTCGCGTTGCGGGGGCTGTCCCGCGACGCCCTGCACGCCGAGCTACTCAGGTCACCCCTGGGGCAGATCCTGGCGTCCGCCCTGACGGCGGACGAGCCGACGGTGGTGCCCACAACGTCGTATCACACCCGGCCCACGAAAGAGGCGGTGGGCGCGACGGCCAGCCACCGGGAGTTCTGGACCGGCACGCAGCGGCTCCCGCCGCCGGTGGCGCTGCCCCAGGTCCGTGTCCCGGCGCTACTGGTGAAGAAGCAGGGCGACTACCCGCCGTTCTGGCACAAGGACGCCTCGTTCATCGACGTGATGGAGGAGCTGTACGATCGCGTGCGGTCGAAGAGCGGCCAGATGAAGTAGCCAGCCGTGCGCCCTCGCCGCGGGCGGCCACGACGTGGACTAACGGCGCACGCGCGCCGCCGGACTGGCCGGGCCGATCGCGCATGGAGGACAGGTGCGCGACAGGGGCGTTATCCGCGCACCGAGAGACGCGCTTGTATTGGATTTCACCGACATGGCGAGTGCAAATCGACGTGATCGGGGGATCCCTTATCGCTGTGCCCCACGCCGGTAGCCATCATGCGGCGCTGGCACCACGGCACGGATTGCCGCCTGCCAGCGGTGCTCATCGACTGACGCGCGCTATGCCGCGCTCGTGCCGGCGGTCACGGCCGGAGGATAATACGCTGCAGGACGCGGTCGCCGTCGAGCACGGTGGCGACGCCGTCCTCGAGGGCCACGGTGACGGCCTTGCCCGCGTGCGCCCTGCCGATGGCGCGCTGGTGGCCGCCGAGCTTGATATAGCCGCGCCCGTTGAGGCGACGCGGTTCGGACCTGGCGAATGGATGTCGTCCAGGGAGTACAGCGGCAGGAAGCGCGGGCGACAGACAGCCGCGCGCCTCAATGGCGTCAGGGACACGCGGTCCCGGCATATGAACAACACCGTGCATTCTCCAGGTGTATCGCCGGAATAACAGTTAGATAACAGGATGACCTCCCTAAACACGAGAAACCATAAATTGTTTGACATCACCGCTGACGGGTGGTACAACAGCCTCTAGCGGTGGTTAGCCTTGCCCCTAAGAGACAATAGGATAGAGTATGCGCGAATGGAAACAACTCCGCTGGGTCCGGCAGGTACGGGTGCCTTATCACGGATCGGCCACGTCAGAATCCGCCCCTGACGTGGTGCCAAGCGCGCGCGAGCGCTTGATTGCTGCACTGGGCGACCAGCCACGGACAGTCGCCCAACTCGCCGAAGCCTTCGGCCTTTCCCAGCCGACGGTGCTAGACCATGTGCGCCGGGCGCTCCGCGACGGCCTGATCGTCGAGGTCCAGGTTGCCCCGGCGGAGCGTCGCTTCGCGGCGGAGCGCTACTATGCGCCGACCGTGCCGGTTATCCGCGCGCCCGACCGCGAACTGCTGGAGAGCGCCTGTCGCGCGTTGGCGGAGGACATGGCCGTCGCGCTCGCACGGCACCAGGGAGATTTGCAGGCCGCCTTCGCCATGACGAGCCTGGCGCGCGAGGGTTGGTCCTTCGCCGACCTCTGGCCCTATCTCCACGAGACGATCCAGCGGCTCGCGCTCCGACACGACAGCGGCACACTCCCCCCGATCACGCTCGCCCCGCACGGGCTGACCTGGGTGGAAGAGACGGATGATTTCACCCTCGATCTCGATGGGACCACGACCGTGCGCGCGGAGCGTCAGGAGGAATCGGCATGAAGATCGCGGTGGCGGGTAAAGGCGGCTCGGGGAAGTGGTATCCTCGAACACCTCGACACCGGCGCTGATCTCCTCGCCGTCACCGACATGGAGGCCGGGTTGGAGCACCTCAAGCGCGGCACGCTGGAGCATGCCGACACCCTCCTGATCATCATCGAACCCTACTTCAAATCGCTCGAAGCCGCCGGGCGGGTCGTCGAACTGGCGCGCAATCTCGGCGTGCCGACCGTCTACGCGGTGGCGAACAAGGTGCAGTCGGCGCGGGACGAGACGGCGATCCGTAGCTTCTGCGCGACCAAGGATCTCCCTGTGATGGCCGTCGTCCCGCTCGACGACGATGTGTCGGAGGCGGAGCGCCAGGGGCGCGCGCCGATCGATTTCGCGCCCGACGCGGCGGCGGTCGCGGCGATCCGGGGATTGGCCCGCGATCTGCTCAACGGGCGGGGCGCGTCCCGCGAGGCCCGTGTTGCCGATTAGGGTGCGGTTACCCTGACACGGCGCGTCACGTAGGAGGATGGGCGATGGACGAAGATCCCGATCGCGACAACTCGCTCCAGGGCCGCGTCGCGCGAGACGGCACGCCCGAGGACGCCATCGACAAGGGGTGGCAGGAACATGCGATCGCACCCGCAGCCCCCGTGGAGGGCGGCCACGATCTCCCGATGGCCCCCAACGCCGGTAACGTCACCGGCACGGAGATGATGCTGGAGACGGAGCACGACCGCCCGCCGCACCCGCTCGGCCCGCTGGAGAAGGTCTACGCCTTCTGGATGGCCGGGATGAGTTGCGACGGTTGCTCGATCTCCGTCCTCGGGGCCACGCAGCCGAGCGTCGAGTCGCTCCTGCTCGGCACCATCCCCGGCATCCCCCGCGTGATCCTGCACCACCCGGTGCTCTCGGTCGACGCCGGTGAGGCCTTCGTCAAGCACTTCGAGGACGCCTGGCATGGCAAGCTCGACGCGCCCTACGTCATCATCCTGGAAGGTTCGGTCCCCGACGAGTCGCTCTCCGGGGACGGCTGGTTCTCAGCGATGGGGACCGGGGGCCTGAACCAGCACGGCGCGGGCCGACCGACGAAGATGAACGAGTGGCTCGAGCGCCTGGCGCCCAATGCCGCCGCCGCGTTCGCCATCGGCACCTGCGCCACCTGGGGCGGCGTGCCCGCCGCCGCCGGCAACATCACCGGCTCGATGAGCCTGATGGACTTCCTCGGCAAGGATTACAAGAGCGCCTTCGGCCTGCCGGTGATCAACGTCCCCGGCTGCGCGCCGCAGGGGGACAACTTCACCGAGACGGTCGCGGCGGTGCTGCTCTTCCTCCAGGGGATCGGCCCGCTGCCGGCCTTCGACGAGTTGGGCCGCCCGGCCTGGCTCTTCGGCGAGACGGTCCACCGCAACTGCAACCGCGCGGGCTACTACGAGGAAGGGGTCTTCGCCCACGAGTATGGCGACAAGCAGTGCCTCGTGGAGATCGGCTGCTGGGGGCCGGTGGTCCAGTGCAACATCACCTCGCGCGGGGCGATCAACCACGTCGGCGGCTGCATGAACGTCGGCGGGGTCTGTATCGGCTGCACGATGCCCGGCTTCCCCGACAAGTTCGCCCCGTTCTACAAGGCCCCGCCCGGCTCGCTCGTCTCCAGCACGACCTCGCGCGTGGTCGGCGGGGGGATCCGCGCCCTCCGCGAGATCAGCCAGCGCGATCGCAATCGCACCCCGTTGTGGGACAAGGAGCAGGCCGTGCCGAGCGGCTGGGCGCGGCACAAGGGGCAGCCGACGATGGCGGGCAAGGCGATGCACTTCTTCTACGACAAGCTCCAGCACCTGGGCAGCGAGCCGCCCGGTCGCACCGGCGAGGATGTGCGGTTCGACAAGTAGGCGGTAGACGCTGCGAATCGGGCGGTGTCGGGTCGAAGATGAGGAGGAAGGCCATGCTGAAGTCCGAGAGTGCCAGTTCGACGATCACCCGCTGGTGGGTGCTGACGCTCGGCGTCGGGGCGGTCGTGATCGCCGTCGTCGCCGCGCTGCTGATCCGGATCATCCGCGCGGCGAATAGCATCGATCGCTACGCCGCCGACATCTGGGATGCGGGACAGGCGATCGCCCGCAACACCGCCGCGATCTGGCAACTGGGGCAGACGAACAGCGTCGCGGGGCAGATCCTCGCCACGGCGCAGTCGATCGACGGGCACGCGGCGGCCATCGATCAGGCGCTCACCGGCGATAAGCCGACCGAGGCGACCGCCGCCGAGGCGGACGCGGCACCACTGCCGTCGACGGCGCAGTAGGGGAGGGGACATCATGCGACGCGTGCTCACGGTGCTCTCGCTGACCGAGGTGTTGGCGCTGGTGGTGGCCCTCGCCGCCGCGCTCGTGCAGATCGGCAACGCGCTGACCAGCGTCGAGAAGAACCTGGCGAAGGTGACGATGGGTCTGCGCGCGATCGACTCGCAGACCGCCCCGCTGGAGGGGCACATCACGCAGATCAATGGGGGCCTGACGGCGGTGGGGCAGGGACTCGGTTCGGTCGACGGGCACCTGGCGCACGTCGCGGATGCGTTGAAGAAGGGATAGCGCCGAATGTGCTTCAAGAACCTGCCGGTCGAGTTCGACGCCGATGGCAAGCCCTACCTGCGGGAGGGGATCGCCAATCCCTACGAGTACAAGCCGCGCCAGGATCTGACCGACGGCCAGATCAAGGATTTGCTGACCCGCAACGGCCACCTCAAGGAGGTCAACTTCGACCCGGTCACCCGCGTCGCCGGGGCGCTCGCCTTCCACAGCGTGACCGATCTGGAGAAGCGTACCGTCGTCGAGACGAACGCGGTCGCGACGCTCTTCCGTGGCTACGAGGTAATCCTGAAGGGGCGCGACCCGCGCGACGCGATCTTCATCAGCAGCCGCGCCTGCGGCGTCTGCGGCGGCGTCCACTCGACCTGCGCCGCGCTGACACTGGAGATGGCCTTCGGGATCACCCCGCCACCGCTCGGCGTCGTCGTGCGCAACATGCTGCTCGCCGCCGAATTCCTCTACGATCACCCGCTGCACCTCTTCCTGCTCGCCGGGCCGGATTACTCGCAGATGGCGGTGGAGAACACCAATCCCGAGCTCTGGGAGCTGGCGCAGCGCACCCCGAGCGATCATGGCAACGTCCACGGCTACGCCACGATCGGCGCGATCATGGCCGACCTCAACCCGCTGGAGGGCAAGCTCTACCTCGAAGCGCTCGGCATGACCCGCATCGCCCGCGAGGCGTACGTCATCCTCGGCGGCAAGTACCCGCACCCCGAGACGATCGTGCCGGGTGGGATCAGCACGACCGTCTCGCTGACGACCTTCAACGAGTACTACTCGCGGCTGGTGAAGCTCTTCGACTACGCCAAGAAGGTCGCGCTCCTCTGGGACGACGTCTTCGACTTCTTCCTGCGCGCCAATCCGCAGTATGCCAAGGTCGGCGCGCGCGCCAAGAACATGATCGACACCGGCATCTGGGATGACCCCGACCTTTACGATGCGAGCTACGCCAATTGCAACGATTGGGGCAACGGGCGCTGGGCAACCCCCGGCGTCATCGTCGACGGCGAGTTGCGGACGACGAATCTGAAGGACATCAACATCGGGATCGAGGAGTTCGTCGAGCACTCCTTCTACGAGGGTTGGACCGACGCGAACCAGCGTTTCCGCACCGACCCGAGCGGCGGGCCGCTGAGCCCGAACCACCCCTGGAACAAGGAAACCAAGCCGCGCCCCGAGGGGATCAACTGGAAGGAGAAGTACACCTGGGATACCGCGCCGCGCTGGGATCGCATGGCGATGGAGACCGGGCCGTACTCGCGGATGTGGAACACCGCCGTCGCGCAGAAGATGCCGAAGAACGACTTCATCGAGGCGACCGGCCACAGCCTGAAGATGCGCCTCCCGCGCGCATCGACCCCGGAGCTCGAACTGGAATGGCACGTCCCGCAGGATTGGAACGCGCTGGAGCGCAATCGGGCGCGGGCCTACGCCGTGGCCTACACCGCGCTGGTGGCGATGAACAACTGGCTGAAGGGGATGGAACTCCTGCGCGCCGGCAAGACAGCGGTCAGTACCCCTTTCGAGCTGCCGCGCCGCGGCACGCAGGTCGGCGTCGGCTTCTGGGGCGCGGGGCGCGGCTACCTGACGCATCACATGGTGGTCGACAACGGCAAGATCGCCAATTACCAGATCATCACCCCCTCGACCTTCATGGCCTCGCCGCGCGACCCGTTCGGCAATATGGGGCCATACGAGGAGGCGGTGCTGAACACGCCGCTCCTCGAACAGTTCGACAAGCCGGAGGACTTCACGGGGATCGACATCCTGCGGGCGATCCGCTCGTTCGACCCCTGCATGCCCTGCACGACCCACGTCTACGCCGGGGACCGCACGATCGTCCGCGAGGTCAATACCTGTGCCTGCGGGGTGGAATGACGGGTGGTATGGTCTCGGTTGAGGGAATGCCCCCGATCCCGCCCACGCTGATCGCGGGTGTCGGCTATCGGAGCCTGCGCGATCTCTCGGCGGCGAACGCGGTTGTCGATGCGCTGCTGCCGCTGGCGTGGCCGGACGGGGTGGAGGTCGAAGATCTCAGCTACGGGCCGATGGATGTGATCTTCCGGCTGCGCGAGGCCCGCTTCGCGCGCCTGATCATCGTCGGCGCGGCGACCGGAGCTGACGGCCTACCGGGCGAGGTCGATCGGCGACGCTGGCACTACGCGCCGGAACCGCCCGCGATGATCCAGGCGCGTGTCGCCGAGGCAGTGACCGGGGTGATCAGCCTGGAGAACCTGCTGGTGATCTGCGCCCACTTCGCGGCGCTGCCGCCGGAGGTGACGGTGATCGAGATCGCGCCGGGGGATGATGGCTGGGGCGATGAGTTCTCGCCGCCGGTCGCCCAGTCGATCGCGCGCGTGGTTGCCGAATTGCGCGACGAGTGCGGGGCCACGACGATGCGCGAGGGGACAGCACCCGTGCGGACCATGGACTGATACGAGGATAAGAGATGGCACAGGACGACGCGGGTCAGGATGCGTTGATCAGTACGCGGCACGCCGCAGTGGAGGAACTACGCTGGCGCGACGAGATCCTCGGCGTCCTCTACTGGCTCCGTGGTGAGGGGATCATGGGTGCCGCGACGGTCGGCGACCTCAGCGGTTTCCTGGTCGCCGACGCGGGCGTGCTCGGCGACCAGCTCGAGCGACTCGTCGCCGGTGGCTACCTCGAGTGCGCCGATGCGGGCGACGAAATTCGCTACAGCCTCAGCGCGGTGGGGGGGCGGGAGGGCGGTCGCGTCTTCGCCGACGATTTCGCCGAACTGACCGGCGCGGCGCACGGCGAGTGCGGGCCGGGCTGTCTCAACTGCCAGCAGCATGGCATCGGGGCGTGCAAGAATTTGGTGGCCTGAGCCAGGGTGGTGTTGCTTCGGCGGTACCGCAGATGAAGGATGGCCCGGATGGCCGACCAGCTTCCCCGCGATCCGGGGATGCCCCCCGCCGATCTCGCGGCGCTCGGCGCATGGATTGACGGGTTGATCCAGGAACTCGCGGCGCACTCCGATCCGACGGTCGGCGAGCGCGCGTTCGCCCTGCTCGACGGCGTCGACGCGCTCCATCGCGCGGCCCTCGGGCGGCTGGTGGCGTTGCTCGCGGCACCGGGCGGGGCCGCGATCTGGACGCAGGCCCGCCAGGATCCGGTGATCCGCGCCGTGTTGCTCCTGTACGATCTGGTGCGGGAGGGTGAACCGGCGGAGCCCGCCGAGGCCCCCGGCCTCCCCCGCCCCGCCCCCGTGATCCCGGTGCGGCACGAACCGATCCCGGTGCCTGGCAAACGGGCGCTGCCGGTCCTCGCGGTGGGTAGCGCTACCGCGCCGCAGTGGCGCGACGTCACCAGCCTCGACGATCTGCCGATGGGAACGCTGCGCGGTGTCCGCCTCGACGGTGTGGCGGTCCTCCTCGGCAACACGGACGGCGATATCTTCGCCTACGAGGATGCTTGCCCCGACACGCCGCTCGCGCTCTCCGTCGGGCAACTCGAGGGGGACGAGATCGTCTGTCCCTGGCACGGCTGCCGCTTCGAGGCGCGCTCGGGACGGCGCACGGGACACCGGGGCACCGGCCTGCGCGCCTTCCCGGTGTCGCTCGCGGGGGCGATGGTCCGTGTGGCGGTGAATGTCACCGGGCCGCGCCCCACCGGCGGGCAGCTCATCGCGGTCACGAACCGCTCCCGACCGTGAAGCGGCGATGACTGAGGGAGGAACCGTGGTCGACCAGCGCCCCAGCTTCACTGTCACCGCCATCGGCATCATCCACCGTCCCGGCTGGCCGGACGACGCTACGACCGCGCCGACCGACTACTTCGATCCCTTCGCCGAATCGATCATCGAGATCTACCCTGAGTGGGGTGCGGGGCTGGTCGGGATCGAGGGGTTCAGCCATCTGGCGCTCGTCCTCTACGTGGATCGCGCCGCCCCGCGTTACCCCGACGAACCGCTCACCCACCGCGTGGAAGCGGTCGAGGGGATGCCGGAGGTCGGGCTGTTCAGCACGCGCAGCCCCCGGCGGCCGAACCCCCTGGGGCTCTGTTACCCGCGCCTGCTCGGGCGCGAAGGGAATCTGCTGCGCGTGACCGGCATGGATTGCTGGCCGGGTACCCCGGTGCTCGACCTCAAAGGCTATTATTTGCGCGACGAACTGCGGCCCGATGCCACCGCGCCCGATTGGCTCACCCGCTTATGGGCCGGCCACGACGCGGCGCGCGGCCCGCACCGGGTATAGCGACATGCCGGAAGATCCGCAGACCGCGACCCCGCCCGTACAAGGGGAGCGCTGGCCTCAGAACGAGCGGCGTGTGCTGATCGCCGGGGTGGGGAATCTGCTCCGCCGCGACGACGGTTTCGGTGTCGAGGTCGCGCGGCGGCTCCTCGCCCACCCGCCAGCACTCCCAGGCGTGGCGGTGACGATCATCGAGACCGGCATCGGCGGGATGCACCTGGTGCAGGAACTGCTGTCGGGCTACGACGCGCTGGTGGTGATCGACGCCGTCGAGTGTGGCGCGGCACCGGGCACACTTTTCCTGCTCGAGTCGGAGCGCGCCGACACGGCCAGTTGGTCGGCGGAGACGCGCCGCGACTTCTTCGCCGACACGCACTACGCCGAGCCGTCGCACGCGCTGGCGCTGGCGGAGGCGGTCGGAGTCCTGCCAGCGCGCGTCCTGATCGTCGGCTGCCAGGTCGCCACCATCGATGATCTGATCCAGGGGCTCACGCCGGCGGTGGCGCGTGCGGTCGAGGCCGTCATCCCGCGGCTGCCGCGGATCGTGACGGACCTGCTGAATGAGCAGCCAACCGCGCCGGTGCCCTTATCGTGAGCATGATTGGGACGGCGCATAGCCCGCCTCCCCGGCGTGGGGTATAGTCGGAATCGACACGGGGTGATGACGACGACCGGGCGGCGTTCGCCCGGCGGCGCGATAGTGGAGGGCGCGATGTGCGTGACGATACCGCGACAGGTGGTGCGGGTCTGGGCCGATCGCGCCGAGGTAGCTGGTCGATGGGGTGCCGCGCGAGGTCGTCTGCGCGGGCCTGGACGGCCTCGCGCCCGGTGACTTCGTCCTCCTGCACGCCGACGCCGCGATCGAGCGGCTCACGCCGGATGAGGCGCGGGAGACGCTGGCCTTCCTGGCCGCGATGGAGGCGTTGATGGACGACCCCGAGGGGGTCGATACCCTCCTCGCCTTCGGGCCGACGGCCACGATTGCGGGGGGATGAGGAGATGGCGACATCGCTACTCGGCGTGAGCACCCCGGGGGAGGACGCGCCGCCGCTCGACGGCATGTTGCTCTTCATCCGCTATGCCTTCATGCCGAATCGCCTGCGGTACTGTGGTGGCGACGACAACACGACCCTCTTCCAGCACGCGATCGCCGGCGAGACCGACGGCGGCGTGCCGCCCCTGCTGCGGAAGTTCACCGGTGCCTACCCTTACCTGGCGCTGATCGCGCGAGCGAACGGCATCGCGGACCCCTTCGACCGGCGCGTGGTGGAGGCCTACTGGATCGGCAACGCGCTCCTGGAGCGGGTCGAGGTGCGCCAGCTCTACGATTCGTTGCGAGCGCGGTACGGCAAGCAGTTGAGCGGGCGGACACTCGACCTGGTTATCAGCAAGGCCCCCGCTGGCGCGCATCCCCACCACAGCTTCCACGTCTTCGACGTTCACAGCCGCGCGGGCGAGCTGGAGCACAGCCTGGACACGATGGACAACTGCCGCATCAGCTGGGGCCGGGTCACCGCGATCGACGGCCCGGTCTTCGTCGTCGATCGCCCGCCGCTGCTGCTGGAGACGGGCAAGCTCGCGCTCGGCGCGGCCCAGCCGGCACGGATCACGCGCCAGGTCGATGACCGGGGCTTCGCCGACCGCGCCCAGATCGGCGACTGGCTATCGATCCACTGGGGCTGGGCCTGCGACGTCCTGACCGACGACCAGGTGCGCACATTGGAACGCTACACGCGCCATCATCTGGCGCTCGCGAATCAGACGCTGTGAGCGGGCCGCTCGACCGCCGGGGCCTCCTGCGTCGGGCGGGCCTGCTCGCGGGGACGCTGGCGACCGGTGCGCTGCTGGCGCGGTGCGCGCCCGGCCAGGCCCCGGCGGGTCCCCCGACCATCGCACCCGGGTCGGTGGCGACACCGACGGGTCCGCGCGCGCTCGACCGGCTCACCCTCTCCTGGTGGACCGACGTCGGCTATCCGTCGCCCTTCGCCTTCAGCGCGCTCGGGCCGGGCGGAGTCGTGCGCGTGAGCCTGCTCTTCGACACGCTCACCTGGAAAGACGCGCACGGGATCATCCCCTGGCTCGCCGAGCGCTGGGAGACCACGGACGACGGCCTCGGGTACACCTTCCACCTGCACCCCGGCGTCCGCTGGCACGACGGACGCGCGCTGACCGCCGGGGATGTCGCGTTCAGCCTCACCTACTACGGCGCGCACCCGTTCAAGTGGGCGGCGACCGACATGGTCGAGCGGGCGGAGGCGCTCGACGATCTGACCGTGGCTATCCGGCTCAATCGGCCCTTCGCGCCCTTCCTCGAGGACGTCGCGGGGGTCGCGCCGATCCTCCCGCGGCACATCTGGGAACCGATCGCCGATCCGCTGCGATACCTCGCCCCCGAGGCGACCATCGGCAGCGGCCCCTTCACCCTCGCGAGCTACAAGGAAGGGACGGGCGAATACCTCCTCCGCGCCAACCCCGCCTACTTTCGCGGGCGACCGCTGGTCGGGGAACTGGCGTACCTGCTCGTGCCGCAGGCGCAGAACGTCGTCGCCCTCCAGCAACGCGCCACCGACGCGGCCCTCTCGACCGACTATGATGTGGCGCGGACCTTCGGGCAGGGGCCAACCTACCGCTCGCTGGCGACGCCGCCCTTCAGCATCGTGCGGCTCGTCTTCAACGTCGACCGCCCGCCCTTCGACCGCGCGGAGTTCCGCCAGGCGCTCGCCTCGGCGCTCGATCGCGGGGAGATCGGCGCGCGCGTCGTCCACGGCGATGTCGTCGTCGGCAGCGCCGGCGTCGTGCCGCCCGAAAGCCCCTGGTACCACCAGGGGGTGCGCCAGTACCCGTTCGACCCCGACCGCGCGCGCGCGACCCTGGAGGGGCTGGGCTACCGCGACCGGGATGGCGACGGGCTGCGCGAGGGGCCGGACGGCGCGCCGCTGACCCTGGACCTGCTGACCGACCCGGCGATGCCCGACGCGGAGATCGTCGCGGCGATGCTCCGCGATGTCGGACTCCGGGTGCGCCTCGTCACCGGCGACGCGAAGTCGCGCAACGATCAGTTGCAGACGCTGCGCTACGGCATGGCGCTCGTCTCGCACATCGGGGTCGGCGGCGACCCCGACTTCCTGCGCCGCTGGTACGCCGGGCAGGTCTACAACACCTTCGAGTACGGCAACGTCCTGCACAATGCGGAGTTCACGCGGCTGGCGGATGAGCAGGTGCGCGAAGCCGACCCGGCGCGGCGGCGTGCGTTGGTGGCGCGGCTCCAGGAGCTCCTCGCCGAGGAACTGCCGACCCTGCCGCTCTACCATCGCCGCTTCTACTGGGTCTATGATCCCGCGAAATGGGGCGACTGGATCAACACGGCGGGTGGCCTGATGAACGGCATCCCGCTGCTCGACAACAAGCTCGCGTTCCTCCCCGCAGGAGTGGCATGAGCCGCCTCGTCCGTCCGCTCGTGCTCCTCGCGCTCCTCCTGGTGGCCGACTTCGCGCTGCCGCGCCTGCTCCCCGGCGACCCGCTCGCCGCGCCGTCCGCCGGAGGGGGGCAGGATGGTGCCGTCGCGCTCACCCCCGAGGCGCGCGCCCGCCTGCTGGCCTACTACGGCCTCGACCGACCCTTACCCGCGCAGTTCGGGCGCTTCCTCCTGGCGACGGCGCGGGGCGACCTCGGCTACTCGATCGCCTTCAACCAGCCCGTCGGCGCGCTGATCGCCCGGCGCATCGGGTGGACGCTCTTCCTCGCGGGGGGCGCGCTCGCCCTGGCGGCGGTCGTCGGCGCGTTCCTCGGTCTGCTCGCGGCCTGGCCGGGTGGCGGGCGGGCGGGCGCGGCGGCGCGGGTGACCGGGCTGGCGCTCCTCCTGCCGGGGATCCTGCCGGAGTTCGTCACCGGGCTGGTGCTCGTCATCGCCTTCACGGTCTGGTGGCCGATCCTGCCCGGGCGCGGGGCGCTCACGCCCTTCCGCGCCTGCGACGGCGCGGCGCTCGTCGGTTGCGCCGGGGACGCCCTGCGCCACGCCGCGTTGCCGGGGCTGACCCTGACGCTGGCCCACCTGCCCGCCTTCTACCTGCTGCTGCGCGGCGCGGCGCGGCAGGAACTCGCGCGGGGCTACGTGGCCGTCGCGCGGGCGAAGGGGCTGGGGGAGTGGCGCGTGGCGCTGACCCACGTCCTCCGCAACGCGCTCGCGCCGACCCTCGCGCTGCTCGGTACGCGCGTGGGTCTGCTGCTCGGCGGGGCGGTCGTCGTCGAGACGGTCTTCGCCTATCCCGGCCTCGGGTATCTGACCTTCCAGGCGATCGGCGCGCGGGATTACCCGCTCTTGCAGGCCCTTTTCCTCCTGTCCGGCCTGGCGGTGCTGGTCGCCGGCCTCGTCGGCGACCTCCTCCTACGCCTCGCCGACCCGCGCCCACCCGGCGCGGCCTGAGCCGACGCGATGGACTTTCGGCGCGATCCCCGGTTGCGCGTCGGCCTCGTCCTCCTGCTGCTGCTCGCGGGGGCCGCGCTCCTGGCCGATCGGCTGGCCCCCGCGCCGCCCGGCGCATTCAGCGGCCGACCGCTGGAACGCCCCGGCCCGGCGCACCCGCTCGGCACGAATGACGTCGGCCAGGACCTGCTCGCCGCCGCACTCCACGGCGCGCGAGCCTCGCTGGCGATCGGCCTCGCCGCCGCCACCCTCTCGACCGCGCTCGCCTGGGGCCTGGGGCTGCTGGCGGGGGCGGGGCAACGCGCCGACGTGGTCGTTGCGGCCCTGATCGACCTCGCCCTGGCGCTCCCGTTCCTGCCGCTGGCGATCCTCATCGTCGCCCACGTCGGCGGCCGCCCCCCGGTCATCGCGCTAACCCGCGGCCTGCTCTCCTGGCCGGCCTTCGCGCGGGTGTTCCGGGCGCGGGTGCGCGACGAGCTGCGGCGCGGCCACGTCGAGGCGGCGCGGTCGCTCGGCGCGGGGCCGATGCGGATCCTCGTGCGTCACGTCCTGTCGGCCACCGTGCCGAGCGCCACGGCGAAGTTCGTGCTGACCGCCCAGTACGCCATCCTGGCCGAGGCGAGCCTGGCCTTCCTCGGCCTCGGCGACCCCGCGACCGTGAGCTGGGGGGGCACCGCGCGCCGTGCCGTGGGCTACGGACTCATCTTCGCGACGGATTCCTGGCGCTGGTGGCTCCTCCCGCCGCTGGTGTGTATCGCCACGGCCATCGCCGCGTTCGCCTTGATCGGACGCGCGATCGATGACGCGACCGATGTCGGTTGACATGTTGTATATGCGGTCAGGCCACCTGTGCTACACTGCCGCCGATACTGTTCCGCCAATCATGTGCTGGGTCGCGACTTGTTCCCCATCCAGCTACCTGATCGGTTCTCGCCGAAGGGAGGGTCTGCCGATGTTCCGCCCGAACGGTCCCATGCGTCGCGATCGCACCTTGCTGGGGCTGCTGCTGACCGTGCTGCTCGTCGCCTGCGGCGGCGGGGCACCGGCAATCGGCACCGCCCCGCCTGCGGCATCCACGTCGGCACCCACCGTGGCGGCGCCCGCGACCGGCACAGCGGCCCCCGCGGCGACAGCGGCCAGAACATCAGCGACCGCCACCTCCGGACAGGCCGCATCGGGCACCGCAGCCGTCGCCCCGCCGGCATTCACCCCGACAGCGGCCGGGGGCGTGGCACCCCGGCGTGGCGGCACGGTGGTCGTCGCCGTCAGCGCCGATCCGGGCGCGATGAACCCGGCGCTCACGACCGCAGGCGGCACCCACAACGTGACCGACCAGATCTTCAACGGACTCGTGGGCCTGGATGAGCAGCTGAACCCGGTGCCGGAACTGGCCGCGAGTTGGGAGGTCGGTGAGGGCGGCAAGGTCTACACCTTCAAGCTCGTGCCGAATGTGCAATGGCACGACGGCCAGCCGTTCACCTCCGCCGATGTCAAGTTCACCTTCGAGCAGGCGCTGCTGAAGTTCCACGCGCGCACGAAGGCGGCGCTCGAACCGGTGCTGGCGGGGATCGAGACGCCCGATCCCTTGACGATCGTCTTTCGCTTCAAGCAGCCGTACGGTTCGCTCCTCCAGCGCCTCGACGTGGTGGAGGCGTCGATCATCCCCAAGCACATCTACGAGGGCAAGGAGGTCGACAAGGATCCAGCGAACCTGAAGCCGATCGGCACCGGACCGTTCCGCTTCGTCGAGTACGTCAAGGGCGACCATGTGAACCTGGAACGCAACCCCACCTACTTCCGGCCTGATCGGCCCTACTTCGACAAGGCGGTCTACCGCGTCATCCCCAACGCCACCACCGCGACGCAGGCCCTGGAGCAGGGCGAGGTCGACTACCTGGGGAACGTGCAGGGGTCAGACCTGGAACGGTTGCGCGCCCTGGAATCGAGCGACAGTATAGTATGGCCTGGAGCTTCGCCGCACGTATGGCAGGCAAGAGCGGGAATGACTGGCACGCCGCGATGGAGTATTGTGCGCGGGTCGAGGAGTGGTTGGCAGCCTAGCGAAGAGTGATGGGGGGAGTATGGAATTTCGTGAACTCCAGGACCGCGCCATGGCGATTCGTCAGAGGTACGCAGCGCTCGAAGAGCGCCGCTATGGCCGAAGCTGGACGCGTGAGGAGGTCGCGCTCGGCTTCGTCGGTGATGTCGGCGACTTGATGAAATTCGTGCAAGCCGAAGAGGGTGTCCGCGCTATCCCCGAGTCGCGCCAGAAGATAGCTCACGAGCTGGCCGACTGCTTGTGGAGCGTCATCACGCTTTCACGCCTCTACGAAATCGACTTGGAGGCCGCATTCTGCGCGACGATGGACGAGCTTGAGCGTGTGATTCCTGAGGAGTGATGGCCATGCTAGAAGAACGCAGCATGAAAGAAGCCACCCCCGGCACATTCCGGCCCGCACGAACCGGTCGATGCAGCGCGGGGTGTTCTGTGAAGGGGCTTGGCCTCGACGTCATTCTGCGCCGATGGCGATTTATTGTCAACTAATGCGTTTCCTGGAGTGGGGTTCTTATTTTAGCGGGATACCCTATACGATCTGTTATATTAGAGTCTATGCAGAATAAGGGCGTGAACATGGTATACCCTCCAGGTGTGTGAATAGAGAGGAGAGCGGACCATGTTCACGGTGGAGAGTTTGCAGCAGTACCCGGGCCTGGTCAAGGCGTTCACCG
>JAABUJ010003040.1_pt1 | contig 19459 bp, 19 predicted proteins | sample 5559131 | NCBI WGS metagenome assembly JAABUJ01 (sample SAMN10711875, study PRJNA513366) | rock metagenome | isolation source: Antarctica rocks | place: Antarctica: Victoria Land, Mt New Zealand nord | collected 2016-01-07 | reverse complement strand
ACCTTGCTATCCAACGTGCATCGCGCGCTGAACGCGAGGCCCCTTGCATTGACAAAAGCTGCGTGATATAAGACTCACAACGCTACCCTGCTTCGCAGTGCTCCCCCGGAAATCGGCACGACCTCAACTCTTCCACCGAGCCGGTCACTGTTGAGACTGGATCCTCGCTACGTGCACGGCGGAACGCAAGGGCCGCTCCGATCCTCGCTGAGCTCCGGTTCTCACTCGGCTTTGCCGCACCGCCGCTAACTTTCGAGTCGGGCTTGCGCTAAGTCGTTCTCACTGCGTTCCGGTCCACGCTCGGCTACGCCGCCCTTGTCCGCTGCGCCGTTTCATCGCGTCCACGTCTTTGACGGACCCATCAACAGCGACCGCCTCGGGCGGAGAAGGGTTCAGACCAATGACGACACTCTACACGATTAGCGACGACCGTACGAAGTTTTGCCGGAAAGGCATGAAGGCCCATAACGGGGTGTGGAATCCCGTCACGACGGTGTGGATGTTCCGCAACGCCGGCGACCACGCGAACGCGATGTGCGAGCTCTACCGCGCGACGCGCCCGAGCGTGGCGCAGCTCGAGACGCTGCTGGCGATGGCGGCGGACGGCACCGGCGCACAAGCGTGGGACTTTGACCCGATCGTCGACGCGCCGGATTACGCGACGCTTACGCGAGACGATGCGTCGCGCTTGTTGAGCGCGGGCTACGTGGTGCGGCGGCTGCTCGGCACGCATCCGCTCGAAGACGCACCGGTTGACGTGCCGTCGGACATCTTCGACGCCTCGGCGTTCGAGGAACGCGCCCGACGCGGGTCGCGCCGGCGTCGCAGCGCTGCGTAGCGGCGCAACGCAGACAAACGCACTCGCGCGGCGCTCGGAAGAGCGCCGCGCTTCTGTTCTGGAGGCTTCGATGCGAAGCTCAAATTCGTCGCGCCCGAGCGACGTCGTCTCCGCGCTGCTCGTCGACACGAGCGAATGCGACCGCGCGGTGATCGCGGATATTTGCGCGCATATCCGATGCCGCTGCTGGAGCGGCTCGTCGCGGTGGACTGTCATGTGCGTCCGCTACGCGACGGCGAGCGCTATCGCGACGTCTCGCCGGCGTTGCGCCGTCTCGGCGTCGACGTCGACGGCTGGCCCGCGCCGCCGGCGGGCCTCTTCGTTGTTGAGGAGCGTACGGTGTACCTGCGTTCGCGCAGTCCGATGACGATCGGCCACGAGGTCGCGCACGCGATTGACTGCGCGCTCGGCGACGGCGTGTATCGCAGCGGCTACGATCCGCACATTCGCGCTGCGTTCGCGGGCGCGCGTGCGTTCGTGACACCGTACGCGGCCTCCGGTCTCGACGAATACTTCGCCGAGTGCGTCCGCGCGTACGCCGACGTGCTGAACGATGCGCGCTCGCCGTGGCCGCGCGCGACGCGCGAGCGCCTGCACGCGTGCGATCCGGCGATGCACGCGATCGTTGCCGAGATCTTCGGCGACTAGCCCGAAACGCCGGCGACGTCGGCGTCGCGCAGTGATACTGCGCCTGATGATGGGCTTCACCATCCCTGACTGATGGAGATTACACGATGTCTCGTAAAGCCAAGACCAACGGCAGCACCGCGCTCGCGACCGTTGCGACCACGCCGCCGCCTGCGCTGCAAATCACGCGCGCAGACGCCAACGCGCGCGTCAAGACGCGCGCGCTCGAACTGTACCACGAAGCGCGCACGCAACGTGACGAGCGCATTCGCGCCTTCGAGGTGGAGTACGGCCGCGCCGATCGCATCGACCATTCCGTCCTCGCCGACTTGCAGCGCATCCAGGCGCGGCTCGCCGCGATCGCGGCGCGGCAGCAACGCGCCAACTCGACCGGCGGTGAGCCGAAGGTCGCAAAGTTCGTCGACCAAATCGGGACGATGATCGGCGCGGTCAGCGCGCATCTTGCGACGGAGCGCGCGCTCGAACTGTTCGCGCCGATCCAGCAAGCCGACTACGTCGGCTGGAACGGCGGCGGCGTTGGACCCAAGGGCCAGGACGACGCGTTGCTCGCCGGTTACGAGATCGTCGACGATCCGCTCGGCGCGCAGAACGCCGCACCGACGACCGACGAAGACGGCGAGGTGTGCTTGCACACCGAGATCGAGCCGTACGATGATGAGCCGACGCGCGGCGCGTGCGTCGACTGCGGCGAAGAGTTCGGGCTGCGCGGCGCGCAGGCCGACGCCAACAATGCGGCGGAACAAGTCGACGACGACGTGGCGGTCGAGTCCGTCGCAGCCGCATGAAACAAGAGCGCGGCCCCGGCCACGCGCCGGGGCCGCGCTCTTTCCGACGCCCACTTTCCGCCGGAGTTCGTGCACAACGCGTACACGTTGGCGATTTGGCGTGCCGCGCGAGATGCGCATCGAGCGGCGTGTGATCGCGACGCGGTCGAGTGCGACGCCTGTTGCGGTTTGCGCAGCGTATCGTGAAAGCGAAACGTGCCCTGAATCACGGCGTGAATCTCCGGTAACGGCGGCTTGCCGCGGGTCGGGAGACGGGTCGTCGGTTGCGGGAGCGGCCCCGAAACACCGTACACGAATGCTTACACCTTATGGCCAACGCAAACAAAACGAGCGACTCAATTTCGCGTATGCGAGCAGGGGCCGCTAAACGGACGTTGGTCCAAGGACTGCGGATCGCGGATCGATGAATCGATCGCCATCGCGACCGGCCTGCCGAACGCGGTAAACAAATCCGCGCTTCTCAAGGTTGACAAGCCGATTCCCGGCCGCGGTAAGTTCGATTCCGAACCGCTCGGCAAGCGCAGATGCTGTAATACCAGGTCCGCCCGAGCTTAACATCGCTTCGAGCGTGACGAGTTCGGTAGCAGTGAGGTTGCCGGCTGGCCGAGCATCGCGCAGCGCGTCCGCTGTCGTTCCCGTGCTCAAGAAGATTGCCATTGCATGCTTGACGGCGAGGTAATCTACGAAGAGAGCCACGCCAACATCACGCGCAGATACAACGAGCTTCGCCGCACCATAAAAACCGCTACGGACGCGTTCCGCGAGGGGCAGAAGGAGATTCTGTAGCGCGACGATCTCGAACTCGTCCTCGCCCAAATCCAGTATGAGGGTCTCAGGCGACCCGACCGGAGCTGGCGGAATCAACAAATTTGCCTTTATGGCTGCGGACGCTCGATCGAGGACCGTGCCTTGCGTTGCGACACGAATGATACGTGCACGCGGGCCAATCTGCTCAAGGATATTCACGATGCCTCCACGTGCCGTTCTCTTTGATATTCTCGGCGCCAAGATCATTCTAATCAAGGAATCTCGATTTCCCACTTGTCCCAGTGGGAAATATGGAGTATACTGGTTTCGTAGACCTTTGCTTGGTTAAGGAGACTTGAATGTCAGACAAGCGCGACAATGACGAGCATAACGATAACGACCACGGCCGCGATCACGATGATCGCAAAATTCAGTTATCTGTCATCGTAAATGGCACAGTGACCGTAGTCGAGACGCAGTCCAAGACTCACTTGATCACGGTCATCACGAAGGCTCTCACGCAAACGGGCAACCACGGCCAGCCGCCCGAAAATTGGGAGCTGCGCGACGAAGCTGGCGCGGTACTCGACCCCCAGCGTACGACTGACTCGTATCACCTTGTGTCCGGAACGAAGCTCTTCCTCAATCTCAAGGCCGGCGTCGGCGGTGAACGAGCGGTGCTCGTCGAGCAGACCGCTGACCCGGCGGTCTCTCGCGTGAAATTTGATCGGGAAGTCGCCGAGTTTAAAGCGCTCGAGGCAGACTACCGCCGCCGGGGTTGGCTGATGTTCTCAGCTGACTTTTCGCGAATTCTCGTTGCGCTTGCGGCACCGCAATTGAAACCGATTGCGATCGTCACGGGGGTGCTCTTCGATTACACCAACTATGATGCGCGACCGCCGTCGGTGCATCTCGTCGACCCCTTCACCGAGCAACCCTACACTACGAAAAACTGCCCCACCATGTTACCTCGTATTAAGCCGCAGACTGCGCCGGCGCCAGCGATTCCAGGGCTTCCTGAGGGCGTTGTCCCGCGATTTCAGTTTACTGAGCAGCTAATGCAGAGCTACGGACAGAATGACGTTCCGTTCTTGTGCTTACCCGGTGTGCGCGAGTATCACGATCACCCTGCCCATAGCGGCGATGCATGGGAACTCCATCGCGCCGCCGGTGCCGGCCGACTCGTTCGTCTTCTCGAGGTCATCTTCCGTATCGGCATTGAGCCGATCACCAGTTACAACGTCAACCTTGTCCCGCAAATCAGCTTTGCGGCGCCTCCTGCTCAGTGACATTCGAGCAGGTACGCGCATTTCACATACCCGCGCACCTAATAGAGGCATCGGAAAAGCCGTTGCGTGAGGCAGGGCGGGCTGGGTACGAACGATTCGTTTTGTGGTCGGGCACTATCGATAACGACGCGTTCCAGGTCCGCAGCATTCACGTTCCCTCCCAGACCGCGTACAAGCTCGAGAGCGGATTGTGCGTGCGTGTTGGAGGGGATGAGTTGCACCGACTTAACCGATGGCTTTTTGAACAAGGTGAAGTGCTGGGCGTGCAGGTTCATACCCATCCAACCGAAGCGTATCATTCCGACACAGACGACACTTATCCGATCGTTACGCAAGTCGGGACGCTTTCGATCGTCGTACCGGACTTCTGCCGTCGCGGTCTGTTCACACGCGGAACCGCGACGTATCGTCTGCGTACTGGCGGCTGGCGCGAACTCCCGCCGGCAACCGCGCAGCGGCTGATCCAGGTCGCGTCGTAGTGGCACTCGCTGACTTTTTCGCGCGCAACGCCGTTGCCGTCTCTCAGATCGTGTCCGGCTTTGACGAAGAAACATTCACCGAAACCGTTTCCGATTCCGTGATCGCGATCGCATTCGGAGCGGATGCTGCGCAAAACGATGAAGGCCGCCACCTACTCGATATGCTTGTCCGCCTCATCGCTCGGTTTTACCCGACGGTGACATTGATGGCCGGACACGGGGCGGAGTCTGTCGCTTCGGATCTGGCCACACTGGCAAGAGCGATCAATCCGAACATCGACTTGATGTCGGACGTTACGCCGACGAGCACGATCGCGGTTGGTGTTGAGCTACCTACAATCCCTGATATTGCGCGTATCGTGTACGCCGGTTGCATTGGTTGGGACGCTTACATCTCCGAGATCGAGCCAAAGTCAGTTGGCGCATCTTCGAATCCGTTTGGCGCCGGCGCAGCAGCGGCGCTTGCATGCGCAAAAACGTTCAACTTGCTTTTCGGCGAGCAAGAGCAGCGGCCGCTTTTTTCACCGGATCTCATTCTCTCGACGTATGACGGCGAAACCGCTCCGACGCAACAGCCGCCATCGCTCGACAACCTGCAACTGTTAGAGAGCACGGTGCTTGTCGGATTAGGCGCTATCGGAAACGCGGTGATTTGGGCGTTGTCGCGCTGCGACGTTGCTGGCTCGTTATATCTGGTCGACCACGAGGACATCGAGCTCAGTAACCTCCAGCGATATGTTCTTGCGGTGCGGAGTGATGATGGTCGCCCGAAAAACGAACATCTTGCCTCGCATATGTCGGGGCGCATACAGCCCTTACCTCACGCGAATAACTGGGCGCAGTTCGTATCGTCACACGGCTATGCGTGGGATCAGGCCATCGTAGCGCTCGACAGCGCGCGCGATAGGCGTGCCGTGCAGTCGTCTCTGCCGGGTTTGATCGTAAACGCGTGGACGCAGCCCGGGGATATTGGAATCTCGAAGCACGGGCACTTCGGAGGGTCCGGAGCCTGTCTGAGCTGCTTATATTTGCCGACCGGCGTTAGTGCGGGTGAAGACGTCCTCGTCGCCGAGGCCCTTCGTGTACCAGAACGCGTTATGGAGGTTCGCAATCTACTGTACCTACGCCAGCCCGTGCCCGAAGAACTCTTGGCGCTTATCGCCGGGCGCCTTGGAATCTCGGGCGATGACATAGCTCGCTTTCGCGGTGTCCCGATCCGGAAATTGTATGTAGAAGGGTTGTGCGGAGGCGCGTTGATCTCTCTTGCCAATTCGCCAATGCCACGCGACCTGCACGTTCCGGTCGCGCATCAATCGGCGCTCGCGGGCATCTTGCTTGCCGCGGCCGCACTACGCCAGCGCGTACGTCCGAACGGTGACATAACCATGATAACGCGTATCAACGTTATGAACTCGGTTCAAGGGTATTTCACGCAGCCGGCACGCTTTGACGACCGCGGACTGTGCATATGCCGAGACGCCGACTATGTAAGTGCCTATCGCGCGAAATATAGCCGGTAACGCGGGAGCCGCGTCGTTAGCTAGCGTTGTAAGCCGCAGCTAGTTTCGCCCTCTCCGTTCGTGCACCGATGCAGCAAGGAACCCGTGGGAAAGAAAAACGTTTACATTGAGCCTCGCGATGACGGGACGTTCGCGGTAATGAAACCAAACGCGGATCGCGCGAGCGCGATCCGTGACACGCAGAGTGACGCCATTGTCGCTGCAAAGAAAATGTTCCCGGACGTGAAACCGGACGTCGCGCGCGTTCGGCACACTAGCGTTGGGAAGCCGGATCAGTTCCGAAAGGGATAGTCTCAGCCAGAGTAAGTGCCTAGTAAAAGGTCGTCAAGCTTGTCGTCCAGCTTGGCATGTTGATCGGCTTAGTCAGCGCGCATCTCGCGACGAAACGCGCGCTCAATCTGTCCGCGCGACGGCGCAGCGGCAGCCGAGTCGGTTGCCGCTGCGTGACGCGGCATGTCATCGGTACGTCGCCGGGGCCGCTCCCTCTCAGATACATGTTGCCGTCAGATTTGTGCGCCTTGCGTATCTGCTCGCTATTGCGACGTGCGGTACGCGAGATGTGCACCGTCAGTGTGCGAGCGTGATGCCGTCGAATATTGCAGTTGTCAGAAGGGCTGTCGTAACGTCGATTCGAGACAAACGACGCTTATCGCCGCTCCGGCAGCGCGCAAGCGTTCATAGCAACTTATGGTCGTTGTAGCGATTTCTCGATCTCGCGCAGTTTTTCACTGGGCGATGCCGGCGTGATGATTGATCCAGGCGGAAGATGATAAGAATTAAACGTCCCATTGGCCGTCGCCGCGTAAAGCGCCGCCGAATCGTCCGTGTAGTGTAGCGAAAACCCGCCTTGAACGCGCTTGTCAAGGTTGACGTGATGCGAAACCGAGAACCGCTGCGTCGTCTTGCCGTCGTTCCATTCGACGACGAACGTGAAGAGGTTGTCGCCAGGAAAGTACACGACTTTGTGGTTGCTCGGAAACGTCATGAACGCGATGAATGTTGAGACCGATTCGCCGCCCCTGACGGCAAACGGAGTGAAGAAGCCTTCCGATATGTCTGCGGCCGCCTTCGGATTGGGATAATCGGGAACTCTCTCCGGCCGCAAGTCGGTCGACGGCATAAATTGTTGATGCAGAATAGACCGTTCTTGAACGAGCGAGACGTTTTTAACGATTGCCGTCCGGATGCCCGTATTGGTGAATATCGCTGGCACGTACACGTACCAGTCCAGGTATTTCGCCTCGTAGAGTCCGATGGATGGGAAGTCCGCGTGCATTTCTGCCGGGCGGTTTGAAAACCAGGCGCCCCACCAGGCGGCAACGGCCGCGACGATCGCCGCGAGAGCCGAGGCCGTCGCGATCGTGTCCGCTGGTGACCACGTGCGTTTTTCTGTGCGCGCAGGGTCGGACCTTACGCCATTGGTACTCTCTGCTCGCGCACGTCGACGTTGCAGACCTCCCTTGCTCATCGCATCGCAGTCGCGTTGCAACGCTGTGCAGGTAGTGACGTCACGGTGCATTTAGTCGCCATACGGCACAGTAGCGGCCTCGATGGCGCGTGGGGCTTCGAGATTGCCGCCGACGTAGGTACGTTCCATCGGAACGCTTCTTTGCTTGAAGGGCTCCGATCTGTTCGTAGATGGTTCCGTCGTCGTCGATATACTCAACTCGGACCATGGGAAATTGCGGCGCGACTCGGTAAGCCTGTTGATCTTCGAGTGACCAGGTGAACGTACGGGCTTGTCCCCAGGGGTTAGTGTGCCGAGCCGTTCGATATGCGTGGCGCCGGCCATGACGGCGCGCACCTTATTCGCAGCGCCACGTCCTTTGTTTTGGATCTCCAAAATCAGCGAATACGAGCCGAGCTTTTGAGTCGGGCTGGAGCCGACGCCGATGAAGCCGGGCAAATTCGTTTTAACATTCAAATAGAGACGCGGCGTGTCGCGACGTTGCGCTCGAGCAACGGGTGCCGGCGGAGAGTGGTGGGCGGTCGCGCCGATGTTGCCGCCGGTTCGAACTTGTGCGAGATTGGCGAGATACTCGGGTAATAGGCGCCGCAGTTCGGTCTCGAGTTCGATCTCGTTTCCGTACAGTATCGAATCCCAACCCTTGACGTCGGAGAACACCGAGCTTTCTCGTCCTGGCTTTGGGTTGAGTGTCTCGTCAGTGCAGTAGAGAATCGCCCAGGCGTAGCCGCGTCCCCGCGCGATCCCGAATTCCGTCGCGACGTTCGGATTATGCGTTGTTAGGTCGAAGAGACAGAGGCGTGCTTGTGACATCATTTGCTCGATCTTTTCGAGCAGCGGCATGCCCCGCAAGATGTCCGACGCAACAACAACGCGAGCGATACCCTCAGCTGCGCGTTCGACGGCGGGACGGACATAGGTGAGTGCAAAGGGGTAGCCGAGGAAGATCGTTGGTAGATTATCAGTCAACTAAAAGCGTTCCAAATCGTCGTCGGTGAGCTGCGGGACCGAGAGCACGTCGTCAAACGCCGTCCCGTCGATAGTGAGTAGCGCGACGGCTTGGTCCGGGGCGAGGGCGCGAAACGTTTGCGCGGTGAGGAGTCGCTGCCGCTGCTGGGAGGCGGAGTGCCCTTCGGAGACCGAGGCAGCCTTCGGGAAGAAGATCGTCGGCTGGTCGGAACGGCCGGTGTTGTAGCTCTCTTTCCAGACGTCGACATCGCCGAGTTTGCCGGCGACGTACTCCATGGTGCGCTCCGTCGAACGGAAGGCGACGACGTTGGTGAAATTGCCGAGCAGTGCCGCAGCCGCATGTTCGTTGCCGATCGCGGCGATGTAGGCTTCGATCGACTGCGCGGCGACGATGCCGATGACGCCCAGCGCCCGCGAGGTGTCGAAAAATTGCGCGTCCCCGGCGCTACAGATCTGCTGGTACTCATCGCACAGGAAGAGGAGCGGCCGGCTCTTGCGCGGCCCGGCGGGGAGCTGCGCACGCGTATTGACTGCTTGGAAGAAGCGCTCCTTGAGGAAGAGATAGACGACGCTCGCGGCGGCCTTGAACCGCTCGCGCGGAACGTTGACGACGAACAGGCTGCCGTTGAGGACGTCGGCGAGGTTTGCCTGGTCGCCGGTGTCCGTGCAGAAGGCGTCTTCGAGCTCCGGATCGGCGAAGCGCGCGAGCGCCGTTTCGATCGTGCGATTGACGCCGCTGCGTTCTTTCTCAGTGTACTGCGCCGCAATCGTGGCTTCGTAGTCAATCGCGTTTTTGAGCCGGCGGGCATCGAGGCTCGCGTCCCGGTCGCCGTCGGCAGCACGCACCTGGAGCTCGAGAAGCGCGTCGCCGGCGGTCGCGATCGCGGCTTTGCGAAAGCGCTCGTCGAAGACGTAGTCATAGAGTCCCTTGAGCGAGTACACACCAGGGACGTGGAAGAGGACGGCGAGTGCGGCTTGCGAGCGTGCGACGGCGAGCGAAAGCCAAAAAGCCGAGTCGCCCTCGCCCTGCCCAATTGAAGGCGGCCTCGAGGAACCCGGCCGCGGTGTTGGGCGTGAGGCCGTCGAGCAGGTTGAGCCCGAGCTGACCGACGCCGATGCGTTGGATCGCCTTGCCGGTGAGTTGCGCAGCGTGTGCGGCGGTCGTGTGGAAGTCGCCGCGCACGTCAAACATGAGCCCGCCGCAGTCGAAGTCGAGTGCCTGAACGAGGAGATGGTTGATGACGCGGGTGGTCTTGCCGGTGCCGGTCTCGCCGAAGATCGCGATGTTCTTGGCCGCGTCGCGCAGGTTGAGGGTGACGTTCGAGCCGCGTTGCAATCCGGCGGTGTGACCGAGTGCCGCGAGCGTGCCAGTCGCCTCACCAACCCACAGTCCGAAATCGCCCGGCTCGCTGAGGTCCGGGCCGGCTGAAGGCGTGGCGTCGACATCCTTGCGTAGCGGTAATGTCGGGAGCGGCTTGCCGTTGAGCACACGCACCAGCGGCCGAAAGCCAAGCCCACCAACAATGGCGGCTCCGGCGAGGGTCACGAGCCCGTGCGAGAGCGGATAGACGAGCGCCGTGGTCGGCACGGCCCCGAGAACGAACATGCCGGCCGCCGGTGTCTCGGCGAAGGCATTGCCGTTGAACACGCCCCCGCGTAGAGCGGGCAGCACGAAACGAGAGAAGGGCCGCACCACGAGGAGCGCGGCGAGAGCGGCGACGACGTAGAGCGCCATCTGGATCGCGAGCGCGATGAGCGCGACGACGTAGATCGCGACGACGACGAGCACGATACCCAGGCACCCCGGCGCGAGGCCGTACTTGATACGTGGACGTGACGGCGTGAGGCCGCGGACGAGCTGCTGCCGTCCGAGCCACCGCCGGTAACGCAGCCCGCGAACGAGGTCGTTTGGTGCGGCAGTCGTCGTCACTGAGTGGTCGTCAGCCCTTGGATGACGTCTTCCGAGCGGTGACTTTGCGCGATGAGCGGTTCGGTTTCGCCGTACCGTTGGTATCGGCGTCGCTCTTGGTGGTGCGCTGGACGTAGCGCCGAATCGTCTCGGGTGATGCTTTGAGGCCGGCGCTACGCAGTGCCTCGGTGATGGACCGGTAGTTGTGGCCTTTGGCATGGGCCTGGGTGATGAGTTCGCGATGCGGCTCGAGGGTTGCTTCGAGCACGGATCGCCGCGGCACAGGCGCAGCGTCGATGAGGGCGGCGAGTCGGGAACGGATTTCGGCGTGCAGTGGTTCGTCGGCGTGCATAGTGATGTCTCCGTGCGCAGATAGTTGCGGTTATCGTATCACGCATGCTATGTTGGTTGCAACGCAAGATATTTTAGGGGGGAACCTAGAGGGTGGATAGCCACCTAGCGGCGGCTCCCACCCTTGCACGCGAGGGCGCTCGCATCGCTTGCGCGAAGCTCGCGCCCTGTCCCTAGGAGGACGCGATTGCGGAGTAAGATCGGCCTTGGGATCGCGCTTGGCGCCGGCATAGGAACGGCGCTTGGCGCTGCGTATGGAAACGCCGGGATGGGCGTGGCGCTCGGTGCGGCAGTGGGCGTTGCCGTGGGTGCGTTCCTACAGGGTCGGAACCGCTAACATGCCGGCGAAATCCCCCGAGCAGCAAGCCGTTTACGAGACCAAGCGTAAGCGTTCGGAGCAGCTGCTCGTGCGCCTCACGCCAGAAGAAGCCGATCGCGTGCGAGGTGCCGCTTCGTCGTCGGGCCTATCGGTGGCTGACTTCGTGGTGACGCTCGTGGACGATCGGCCCCCGCCGGTCATCGACTTGGCGCAGGTCGCGGAGATTTCGTCGGCCGTCGCGACCCTGGCCGGCATCCCCGGCGCAATTCGTGACTTAGAAGCCGACCTGGGGCGACTCTCCGGCCGCCTTTCGCACTTCTTTACCCTGAACTACGCGCGTGCGAGCCTGCACCGCGAGGAGATCCACGAAACGCTCTACGCGCTTCAGGACCTCATGCGCCGGGTGCTGCCGGAAATCGAGAAGATCGGCGCTGCGGTGGCCGAGCCGCGCGCGCAAATCGCGCGGGTTATGCGCGCGATCGCGCGTGAACTGGAAGGCGAGTCCCCCCGGCAAGGCGCGACGTGATCGCCAATCGCGGGCGGGGCCGCATGGTCGGTGCGTCAAGTTTCGGGGCTTCGATCGATTACATCGTGCGCGAAGGTCCAGAGCACGAGCGTGATCACGCGCCGCCGCTTGCGATCTGGAGCGAGAACGTCGCGACCCTCGAGACGGCGGCCCTTGAGATGGAAGCCGTTGCGTCTCAGAGCCGTGCCAAGGAGCCGCTCTACCACCTCATCGTGTCGTTTGCCGAAGGGGAGCGCCCGACGTACGAGCAGGCGCGCGCGGCGTTGGATACGCAGATTCGGCACCTCGGTTTCGATGGTTTGCAGTACGTTGCGGCATTGCAGAACGACGGGGTCGGCGGCATGTATCACGTGCACGCGGTGTTCAACCGTGTCAATCCGCTCACGCACGTCGCGCGTGACATTTGGCAAGACCGCGAGAAGATGCGGGCGGCCAGCCGTGAGGCTGAACTCGAACAGGGCTGGCGCGTCGTCGAGGTCGCTCAACGCCAAGAACTTTCGCATGGCGCCCGCGACGTCGAATACTACGGGCGTAAACGCTCTTTCGAACGGAGTGTCCGCGAGGACGTTGGTCCTGCGATACGCGTGGCTTTGTCAAAAGAGAGCCCCTCGTGGGCCGACGTGCATCGTGTGTGCCACGAGCGCAACATCCGCTATGAAGAAGTGCGGGTTAACGGCGAGGTTCAGGGTGGCCGGCTCGTCGGCGCTGAGCGCGGCGAGTACGCGCGGGCGCGTGATCTCGGCCCGGACCTGACGCATCGCAAGCTCGTCGAGCGCCTCGGTACCTTCGAGCGGGATCGCGACCAGGATCGTTCGCGTGATGCAAGCCAGCCTTTCCTGGAGCGATGCCGTGCCGCTGCTGTCGAGGTCGAAGTCTTGCGCGGCACGGACGGTCGGACCGACGCCCGTTGGCGCGAGGTTCACGCGGCCTTTGAGCGGCACGGCGTTGAGTACAAGTCATACCGCACCGGCGCGCGCATCGGCGATCTCGACAGTCCCGAAACGGTAAAGCCGTCGGAGATCGATCGGGAGCTTTCACTAAAGGCGATGACCGCGACGTTTGGGCCTTACGAGAGCTCGCAGCAGGCGCGCGATCGGGCGGCTGCGCGCGAGGCCGTGCAACGCGCGGAAAATCTCGTGATCGGCGCGCGGCTGCTCGAAGATCCGAGCCCGATCATGGAGCGGCTGACGGCCAATAACGCGACCTATACTTTAAGTGCCGTGGAGCGCCTCGTCGGCGAGCGGGTCTTCGATGTCGAGCAGCGGGCCGCGATCACCGAGAAGATCGTCGATCAGTCGGTGCCGCTCGTCGACGAGCGCGGAAAGAATCGGCTGACGACCCGCGAGGTTCTCGAAACCGAGCAGACACTTGCGGCCGCCGCGGACGGACTCGCATCTCAGCGGCGTGACATTCAGATCGTGCGCCCTGCTGGCGACCGGCTCGACGAGCAGCAGCAACGCGCGTATGCCTACACGATCGACGACGCCGAACAGCTGAAGGTCATTACTGGCGTTCCCGGTGCCGGCAAGACGCAGCTCATTCGCGAGATCGGCACTGCGTATCAAGAGGCCGGCTACAACGTCCGCGCCGTCTCGGTTGCCAACTCGGCGGTTGAGATTCTGCGGCGCGAAACTGACGTGCCGGCGCGATCCGTCGCCAAAGAACTTTACGAGTGGGGTCAGGACCGCGAACGGTTGACGAATCGCGACCTGCTCATCATTGACGAAGCCTCGACACTCGGCACGGCGCAGGGGGCGGCGTTGCTGTGCGACGCGCACGAGCGCGGCGCCGTCGTCATCGCGCTTGGCGACGACAAGCAGTTCCAGTCCGTCGCCCACGGCAACGCGCTCGAACTCATGCAGCGCGCCGCCGGCGAGCGCAGCATCGACCTCGAGAAGACGCGCAGGCAACAAGAGGCATGGCAGCGCGACGCGACGGAAGCCGTTCGGCGTGGCGAGGTGCGCGACGCGATCGGCGCGTATCGGGATCGCGGCTTCGTGCGCGAGAGCGCGACGCAAAATGAGGCGCGGACGGCGGTCGTCGAGCAGTGGCGCGCACTCGAAAGTTCGGGCGTCGAGTGTGGGATCGAGGCGTACACCAACCGCGAGCGCATCGCGGTCAACGCCCTTGCGCGCGATGAGTGGCGCGCGATGGGCCGGGTCGCCGGCGCAGATCAGCGCCTCGAGACCGTCGACGGCAACGTGCCGTACGCCGTCGGGGACCGGGTCATCATCCGTGAGACGATTCGCGAAGCCGGGCTCCACAACGGTTCGGTCGGCACCGTGCGCGCCATCGATGATGCGACGCTGCACATCGAACGGCGTGACGGGATGGTCGTGCCGGTCGACACGCGCGAGCACCCCGGCGTGCAGCACGGCTACTGTTCGACGGAGTATCGGGAGCAAGGGACGACCCGTTACGCCGAATTGCAGCTCGTCACCGAGCACGTCCACCAACGCTCGTTGACCGTTGGGATGACGCGGCACACGGATGCCTACGAGATGTTCTATTCGCGGGAAGCCGTCGGGTCGTACGATGATCTTGTCGCTCTCGGCTTGCGCACGAGGTCCAAAGAATTGGCCAGCGACTATCGTGAACTTGAGCGCGCGCAAACGCGCGAGCCGAAACGTGACCTTACGATCGGCGAGCTGCGCCGAGAACTCGAACCGATTGCGCAGGGCCGCGACGCCAGCTATACGCGCGATGAGCGCAAGGCGGCGTTCGATCTGCTCAATCGTACCGAGCGGCTCGAGCGTGACGACCATGTCACGGTGGGGCGAGACTGGCATGCGACGCTCGGGCAGCCCCGCGACGTCAAAGAACAAGTTCGCGAATTGTCGGAACGCGTCGCGGCACGCAGCGCCGAACGCGAACAAAGCAAAGAGCACGAGCGGGGCTGGAGCTGGTGAGCGTGCGGGAGATCCGGCCGCCGCGTCGAGCGTCGTCTGGGGCCACTCTCGGCTTCGGTATTGCGCTGCTGCTGTACATCGGGCTGCTGTCTTACGAGGCACAGTACCTCGCGTCGCTTGCCCACTATCGCAGTTGGCTCGGAAAACCGCTGATAGGCCATCTCTACAATCCGCTTTCGTTGTTTGCGTGGTTGTGGAGGATCGATCCGGCCCAGTTTGCGTTCCCAACGCAACACTTTCCGTTCGCGCACCCGGCTGTTCATCGCCTCGTTCTCGCCATCCTCACGCATTTGGAGTGGGGCGCCGGCAGCGCATTCGTCGCCGGCGTCGTGCTCGCGGTTCTACTCGATCGGCCGGCGCTCGGCTCGGGACTGTATGGCCGCGCGCATTTCGCCACGCCGGCTGAAATTGCCCGATCATCCTTGCGCAAAGCACAGAGCGGTCTTTTGCTCGGACAAACGAAGCGCGGTAAACTGCTCATCCATGGAGGCCCGGAGAACGTGCTCGTGCTTGGGCCGCCGGGCGTTGGCAAGACGGACGGCACCGCAGTTACGACGCTGCGAGGCGGTTGGCAGAGCAGCGCCGTCGTCTTCGACCCGGCCGACGAACTGCGCGCGCGTACGATCGTGGCTCGGCGCACGCTGGGTCCTGTCTTCGTGTTCGATCCGCCGATCCCAATAGCGCACGCATCAACGTGCTTGCCGGCTTGCGGGCCGACGACGTCGACACCGTGCGCTCGATCATGACGGCCTTCGTCGCCGACGCTGCTGATTTCGCCGAGATCCCCGAGCAAGCGAAGTTCTTCCTCAGCGGCGCGATTGAGCTCGCCACGGCCGTGGTTTTGCGCGTCCTCGAGCTTGGGGAGCCGACGCTCGAAGCGGCCGGCCGCCTTTTCTACGCCGACTACAAGAATGAAGCGCAGTTCGCCGAGATGCTGCGCGATGCGTCACGCCTGGTCTACGTGCATCAGACCGGCACGAAGTTCGCGAATATGGACCCGCGGCTGCGTTCGAGCATCATGGCGACGGTGACACAGCGCTTTGATATCTTTCGGACCGGCGGCGTTGCGAATGCGACGAGCACGTCTGACTTCGATGCGCAGCTGCTACGGCAACGGTCGGCAACGCTGTACCTGGTGGTCCGTGAGGCGGATCAAACGGAGTACGCGCCGCTGATGCGGATGGTGCTCACGTGGCTGTTCGGCAAGCTCACGGCCGCGATTCCGCGCGGTGACGAGCGCCACGTACTCCTGCTGCTCGACGAGTTTCCGCTCTTGCGTGTTCCGGACATCGAGCAGAAGCTCGCGACCATGCGCAAGTATCGGATGGTCGGGATGCTGCTTGCCCAGACACTCTCGCAAATCCGCAAAAACTACCCCGAGTACGCGTCGGTGACCGGAACCTGCGACGTCACGGTGTTCTTTGCGACGCGCGATCGGCTGACTCAAGAGTACGGTTCGCAGATGTTGGGTCGAACGACGAAGTTCGCAGAGAGCGTCAACCGGGATGGCACGTCCAAGACGACGCGTTCGGTGCATGAGGTTGGCAGATCGTTGCTCGAGCCGGCGGAGTTTGCCGACTTGGGGCGTGAGATCATCATTGCAAAGAAAGGCGAGCGGCCGATCCACACGCGGCCCGTCCTTGCGCGCACCGACGTGCGGTTCCGTCAGTATGAGGGAACCGCATGATTGGGCGGCCTGTCTCAACGCCCGTTGAGGCATACGGCGCCGGCGTACGTGGGTGGGCGTGCGCAATTCCCGACGCGACCATCCACATTATCAGCGATTCGAACGGGCCTAATGAGCGAGCCATGGAGTCGCTCCCCGCGCTCGCCGTTGAGCACCTCTCGATCACGGAGGCATACCGTATTGGTCGCACCGTGCATGTTATCGGCTACGTGCTGGATCAAGAGAATCAGCGAATCAAGACTGCCCAACGCGTGCACCGCCTCCTACTCGACACATCGCGCCAGGGGCAAGCTGCGGGAAAGCCGCACACGGCAGAGCATCTGACGGATACTTCCTCGACGCGTTTGCGGGCGGTTTTGCGCGTCGCGCAACTAAGAACTTCTCAATTCCGCCGGTCTCGTCTTCCGACGATGCTCTGAATTCCACTACTGTTAGGACGTGCTAATGTCGAGCCTCTTATTCAGTCTAGGGACCGCACTCCGTGGGATCCGTCGCTTTCGGGCTTGCACCAATCCGCACGCCGTGCGTCCGATACGGAGGAGGAATTACGGGCGTCCGATGAGCGTCAGCTGCGGTGCGGCCGGCGGACACGAGCGCAGGAAACTCGGCCGCTTCTTCGCCTCACTGTTAATCATCGGTACAGCCTCGATGTCCGCTGCGAATGCTGCGGCAATCGACGGCAATCGCACCTTCGTTGCTCCGCCGCCACAGAGCACCGTCACGCCGTTCGATTCGGGCGCCATTGCGAGATCGCCGTGGCAGAAGGCATTCATGGCAACCGGGTTCATCGATTTCACGACGCGGACGCCCGCGCAACTGGCGACCACGGCGTACTTTCTCTACGACGCGACGAACCTCTACATCGCCTTCGTGTGTGCGCGCGGAGACGTGCCGCTGACGGCGGCGCAGACGACGAACAATGTCGGTTTCGGCCTTGACGACGACGTCGAGTTCGACGTCGATCCGACGGACAACGGCACGCGCACGTACGCGTTCGAGTCGACCCCGCGCGGCGTACGTTATCAAACCTCGAGTGAGTCGTCGCGCTACGATCCTCCCTGGACGGCACGCGCCCGGATCATGGCGAAGGCTTGGGTCGTCGAGATGATAGTTCCGCTGCGTGACCTGCGTGCTGGGTCGGGGGCGGTACAGACGTGGCGCATCAACTTCGCGCGGCACGTCGCGGCGCGCGCAGAGGACTACACCTGGGCGTACGATCCGCTGCAGAATTCGCTTTCGGATTCGTCGCACTGGCCGCGGCTGGGCGGGATTCGCATCGCAGTGGCAGCGGCTCGTCCGGCGCCACACGGCGAAGTCTACGCGCTTGCGAGCGCGGGTCGCGATCGCAAGCAGTTTCAGAATCAATTCGGGGCGTTCGAGCAGCAGACGCCGCGCCTTTTTGGGATCGACGGCACATATCCAATCACGAACACGCTAGCGCTCGTCGGGACGCTTAACCCTGATTTTTCCAACGTCGAAGTCGATCAACAAATCATCGCGCCGCAAGAGTTCCGGCGCGCGTACACCGAATACCGCCCGTTTTTTTCGCAAGGGGCAAATTTTCTGACACCGGGCCCCGGTATCGGCATCAATACGATTGCGAGCACGCCGTTCTACACGCCTTCGATCGGAACATTCGACCGCGGCATCAAACTGGAAGGCACCACCGGACCCTATACGCTCGGAGCGCTGGAGGTCCGGGGGGCTGGGCTCGACGACGAAGCCTTCGGTATCGATCGAACGTCGTCGGATCGCACGCTTGAGCTTTTCACCTCGGGCGTCCTTGCACACCATTCCGATCTCGGCAACGATTCGACGCTGGGCTTCGGCGGCACGATTTCGGACCGCACGCGCACGTTTTCGCTGGGCGTCAATGAGCAGATGGAACGCGGATCGCTCGTGGGGAATTCACGTTTGGCGCACAACTTGCTGACGCTCGCGAACTACCAAAATCAAGCGACGCAGGTCAGCCTCTCCTATCGGGACATCGGGCCGGAGTATAATCCGATCGACGGGTACACGCAGCAGAACGATATACGCGGCCCGCAGCTTATCGTTCTGCAGAACGGAGTCTTCAAAGCGGCCCGAAGCCAGTTCAAAAGTTACTCGCTCGTCGGGTTCGCCGATCGTTACGTTGATCGCTCGGGTGCGGCGCGGCAGGTCGACGCGTTCGCGCAAGGCGGCGTCACATTGAAGAGCCTCTTGTCCCTGACCGTTTCACAGCAGACCAGCAGCTTACGGCAGTATACGGCGCCCTATCCCGTCTACAGTGGCGGCGTGCAAGAGAAATTCGATCAGACGAGCTTTGCGCTTGGCTACCGCGACGGGACCGCGTCGCCGATCGATTTCTTGTACGCGTTTGGTCCGTATGCATCGTTTTGTCCAGGCACGGTGCCGCAAGCACTGTTCTGCGCGCCTAGCGGCGCGCCAGGATTCATCCCGTCGTACGTCACCCTGTTCACCGCGTCGGCGTCGCGGCAGATCGGTCGGTTCTATAGTCTTGCGGGCGAGATTGATTCGAGCTCGGAACAGCCCTACAGCGGAACGCGCGATGGCCAATGGCTACGCCGTCTTGCGCTCACGCGTTCGCTAGGGAGCGATGCCAGTATTTCGCTCGGCTTACGCACTATCTCCGGCACCGGGGGGTTCGGCGCGCCCGGTACTAATTTCGTTGCTTCATTTCACGTCAAATTTCGTGATAGCAGCCAGCTCTACTTCGAATATGGCACGCCGGCCGCCACGGCGACGCTCAATCGCGCGGTTTTGAAGTACGAGTTGCACCTTGGCGGCGGGATCGGAACGTGAGTGTAGCCCACTGGCTTTTGCCAAACTACTGGCCTCACAGTGCCAATTGCACCCTTTCGACGGCGTCGATTGCTTAAAGGAAGCTCCGGCGAGTTCAACCGGTCAGCGCAACAGCTCGCTTAGCGTAGCAGCTGGCGTATGATATGACAAGGTCTTTCTCGGACGCCTGTTGAGCTTCAGTGCTATACGATCGAGACCGTGCTGTGAGAACTG
>JAABUJ010003039.1_pt1 | contig 19460 bp, 18 predicted proteins | sample 5559131 | NCBI WGS metagenome assembly JAABUJ01 (sample SAMN10711875, study PRJNA513366) | rock metagenome | isolation source: Antarctica rocks | place: Antarctica: Victoria Land, Mt New Zealand nord | collected 2016-01-07 | reverse complement strand
ACGTGCGGCGGCCCCTCGTAGGTCCAGAGCGTGAGCTGCATCGCCTACACCGCCAGCCGGTCGCGGCGCACCAGCGGGCGCGCGAACAACTCGGCGAGGTCGGCGGCCTGCTCGTAGCCCTGGATGGGCGTGAACAGCAGCTCGATCGACCATTTGGTGGTGAAGCCCTCCGCCTCCAGCGGGTTGGCGAGGCCGAGGCCGCACACCACCAGGTCAGGCTGGGCGGCGCGGCAGCGGTCCAGTTGGCGCTCGACGTGCTGGCCCTCGCTTAAGGCTACGTCCTCCGGCAGCAGGGCCAGCTCCTCGGCGAGGTGCTGGCGGTGCAGGGTGGGCGTGCCGACTTCCGTGAGCTGCATCGACAGCTCGCGGGCGACGAACCGGGCGAGCGGGATTTCCAGCTGCGAGTCCGGGAAGAAGAAGATGCGCTTGCCGGCGAGCTGCAGCCGGGCCGGGGCGAGGGCGCGCTTGGCCCGCTCGTGCGCGACCAGGGTGACGTCGTGGAAGCACGCCGGGTCGACGCCGAACGCGTCCGCGGCGGCGCGCAGCCAGGCGGTCGTGCCCTCCGCGCCGAGCGGGAACGGAGAGGCGATCCGGGTCGCGCCGCGCTCCTGCAGGGTGCGCGCGGTGTCGGCCAGGAACGGTTGCGCTAGCAGGAACCGGGTGTTCGGCCCCACCGCCGGCAGCTCGGTCGCCCGGCGGGGCGGCAGGAACGCGACCGGGATGCCCATGCGGTTGAACAGCCGCGCGAACTGGTCCTCCACCACGTCCGCGAGCGCCCCGACCACCAGCAGCGACCCGGCGTCCGATGCCGGCAGCTCCGGCACGAGGGCGACGAGGCAGGCGTCTTCGCCCTGGGTGAACGTCGTCTCGATGCCGCTGCCGCTGTAGCTCAGCACCCGCACCCCCGGCGCCACCCGGCGCGACAGCCGGGCCGCCGCCCGCGACAGGTCCAGCTTGATGACCTCCGACGGGCAGGAGCCGACCAGGAACAGCAGCTTGATGTCCGGCCGCCGCTCCAGCAGGCGGGTGACGACCCGGTCCAGCTCGTCGTTGGCGTCGGCGAGGCCGGCCAGGTCGCGCTCGTCGATGATGGCGGTGGCGAAGCGCGGCTCGGCGAAGATCATCACCCCGGCGGCCGATTGCAGCAGGTGGGCGCAGGTGCGGGAGCCGACGACGAGGAAGAACGCGTCCTGGATTTTGCGGTGCAGCCAGACGATGCCGGTGAGGCCGCAGAACACCTCGCGCTGGCCGCGCTCGTGCAGGACCGGGCGGGCGGCGTCGTTCACTGGGGCAGCGCTCCGGCGGCTTGGACCGGCCAGGGGGCGACCTCGCGCCGGGCGGTCCGCAGCTTGAGCACGAACTGCGCGGCGTTGACGACGTAGGAGGCGTAGGCGGTGAGGGCCAGCAGCATCAGCTCCCGCGCATCCAGCCAGCCCGTCCACAGCGCGACCAGGTAGGCGGTGTGCAGCGCTAGCACGAGGATGCTGAACACGTCCTCCCAAAAGAAGGCGCGGGCGAACAGGTACTTCCCGAACACCTTTTCCTCCCAGATCGAGCCGGTGACCATGATGGCGTAGAGCGCCAGCGTTTTGACCACGATGGAGGCGGTCGCGGCGGCCAGTCCATCGCCGGTCATCAGGTAATGCAGCACCAGGCCGAGGCTGATGACGAAAATCGTGAACTGCACGGGGGCGAGGACGCCCTGGACGATGGTCCAGCCCGAGGCGTCGCGGCGGCGGCGCTCCTCCGCCGTATAAAGCGGCTGAAAATGGGCGGGCGCCCGGTCAAGTGGCACGGCGCGGCCCACTACGGCGCCCCACGGGCAGCAATCGATGCTGTCGATCAGCCGAGTAAACATTTCTTGACACCTGCAACTGTGACGCGTGGATTTTCAAACAGGACGGCGACCCACAGTTGCCGCTCAGCTTTATCGGGCCGGATTACGATGCGTGCGTATCGAATTTTACGAATTGTCATGCCGCCCTTCCCCTGCGGAGATCACCGCAGGCTTGGACGGTAACGCGGTTAATTTACGACTGTCGACAGAACTAGACGTAAATCTAGGTTGACACTTACCGGGCTGGCAGGCTCAATACGGGGGAGGGTGAAAATGTCAGCAACCACGCTGCCGCTATCCAACTGGGACCGGTCGAATACCGCAGAAACGGCGGCAACCGCTGCCGCCGTCGATCCACGGCCCGCGCCGCCGCCCTTCATGGCGCGCCGCCGCCACGACCTGCTGTCCCGCACCGTCGCGGAGGAAATCGTTCCCCGCCTCGTCCTGGCCCGGCGCACCGCCGCCACCCTGCAACAGGCAACGCCGGAACTCGGCTACGCCGACGACGTGGCGGAACTCACCGACATCGTCCTGCAGCCAATCTTCGACGTTGCCAGCGACCGTATCGACCGCATCAGCGGTCGCCAGCCCGGCACCGAGGCGATCTACCTGGACCTGCTCACCCCCGTTGCCCGCCGTCTCGGCGAAATGTGGGAGGAGGATTTGTGCGATTTCGTCCAGGTCACCGTCGGCTTGGTGCGGTTGCAGCAGATGATGACGACTTTGAGCGTGCCGTTCCCGCAGGATGCCGGCCGCACCCAATGGATTCCGCGTGTGCTGCTGGTGCCGGCGCCCGGCGACCAGCACTCGTTCGGCATGTCAATGGTGGCGTCGTTCTTCCAACGCGCCGGGTGGAACGGCTGGAGCGGCGTGCCGGGCTGCACCGACGACCTGCTCAGCCGTGTGCGCAACGAGTGGTTCGCGGTCGTGGGCTTCTCGGTCAGCAACGAGAAGCGCCTCGACGCGTTGACATCGGTAATCCGTGCCATCCGCCGCGCATCGCGCAACCGCGAGGTCGGGATCATGGTTGGCGGCCCGGTATTCATTGAACACCCGGAACTAGTGGCTATGGTCGGCGCTGACGCGACCGCCGTCGATGGACGGCAAGCGGTCGTGCAGGCGCAGCACTTGCTTAGCTTGATACCAAGCCGCGGCTGACGAAAAGCCAAACGGCAGCAAAGGGAGGGAGCGTCGTATATGCAGTGGGGGCTGATCTCTCTCGTGAAATCGTTCAAAACGCCCAAGAAGACCTTGGGCAACCTGGATGCCGAGGCGGCCGGCACGCTGATTGCTGCCGCTGCCGACGTAACGCTGATCATCGATGGCAAGGGGATCATTCGTGACTTCGCCTTCCAGAACCAGGAGTTGTCCACCGCTCTCGACCAAGGATTGAACTGGCTCGGCCAGCGCTGGGCCGACACCGTGACGACCGAAAGTCGTCCCAAGATCGAGTCGCTGCTGAGCCAGTCCTCCACCAAGGCGCCGACGCGCTGGCGGCAGGTCAACCACCCCTCGGCCGGCGAGCTGGACGTGCCGGTGATGTACTCCGCGGTGCAGGTCGGCGACGAGAAGCGCATCGTGGCGTTCGGCCGCGACCTGCGCGTCGTCTCGGCGCTGCAGCAGCAGCTGGTGAATGCCCAGCAGTCGATGGAGGCCGACTACTCGCGGCTGCAATACGGCGAGATGCGCTACCGGGTGCTGTTTCAGCTATCGTCAGAAGCGGTGCTGATCGTCGACGCGGCAAGCCTCAAGGTCGTCGAGTCGAACCCCGCGGCCGACCGGCTGTTCGAGCAAGACGCCGGCCGCCTCGCTGGGCAAGCTTTCCCCGGGATGTTCGATGACCGCAGCGGGCCGTTCGTGCAGTCGTTGCTGGGCAGCGTGCGCGTGGCGGGCCGGGCCGACGACGTCCGCGCCACCCTGGCGGCCGGCCGCGGCGAGTTCATCGTGTCCGCCTCCCTGTTCCGGCAGGAAAACACCGCTTTCTTTCTCGTGCGCCTGTCCCGGGCGCACCAGGAAACGATCGCGGCGATCCTGCCGAAGGCGAAGTCCAAGCTGCTGAAAGTCGTTGAGAACGCGCCCGATGGCTTCGTCGTCACCGGGCAGGACGGGCTCATCACGACCGCCAACGCGGCGTTCCTCGAAATGGCGGAACTGGCGACGGAGGAAATGGCGGTGGGGCAGTCGCTCGAGCGCTGGTTCGGCCGGCCCGGCGTCGATCTGGACGTGATGATCGCCAACTTGCGCCAGCGCGGCTCGATGCGCCTGTTCGCGACCACTTTGCGCGGCGAGTTCGGCGCCATGTCGGAGGTGGAGATATCCGCGGTCTCGGTGATGAATGGCGGGCATCCCTGCTACGGCTTCGCCATCCGCAACGTCGGCCGCCGCCTGCCGCCCGAGACGCGCGCCGGCCGCGGGCTGCCGCGCTCGGTCGGCCAACTGACGGAGCTGATCGGCCGCGTCGCGCTGAAGGACCTCGTGCGCGAATCCACCGACATGATCGAGCGGCTGTGCATCGAGGCGGCGCTGGAGTTGACCGGCGACAACCGCGCCTCCGCCGCCGAGATGCTCGGCCTAAGCCGCCAGAGCCTGTACGTGAAGCTGCGCCGCTACGGCCTCGGCGACCTGGCCACGGAAGCGCACGAGTAGCATGGCCCGCCCCGCCGTCGCGCCATCCCTCACGAACGTCCTGGAGTTGCTGAAGCCGATCACGTGGTTCGCGCCGATGTGGGCGTTCGCATGCGGCGTCGTGTCGTCCGGCCTGGGCGCCGGGCCGCGCTGGCCGGTGGTGCTGGCAGGCGTCTTGCTGTCGGGCCCGCTCGTGTGCGGCACCAGCCAAGCCGTGAACGACTGGTACGACCGCCATGTGGACGCGATCAACGAGCCTAATCGCCCCATTCCGTCCGGGCGAATCCCGGGCCGCTGGGGGCTGTTCATCGCCATCGGCTGGACCGCGCTGTCCTTGCTGGTGGCGACTGCGCTCGGGCCGTGGGGCTTCGGCGCTGCCGTGGTCGGGCTCGGGCTCGCCTGGGCGTACAGCGCGCCGCCGCTGCGGCTGAAACAGAATGGGTGGTGGGGCAACACGGTGTGCGCCGCCTGCTACGAGGGGCTGCCGTGGTTCACCGGCGCCGCCGTGGTGGCCGCTGCCCGGCCGGACTGGCGCATCGTCTCGATCGCCGTGCTGTACAGCGTGGGCGCGCACGGCATCATGACGCTGAACGATTTCAAATCGGTCGAGGGCGACCGCGCGACTGGGATCGGCTCGCTGCCGGTGCGGCTCGGCGTCGAGGGCGCCGCGCGACTGGCTTGCGTCGCCATGGCAGTCCCGCAGGTCGCTGTGGTGGCCTTGCTGCTGCAGTGGGGCTTTCCCGTGCACGCCGGCCTGGTTGCGGCTTTGCTGCTGGTCCAGCTTGGCTTGATGATGCGGTTGCTGGCCAGCCCCCGCGCACGGGCGCCATGGTACAATGCGACCGGCACCAGCCTATACGTGCTCGGCATGCTGGTCAGCGCGTTCGCCCTGCGGCCCGGCGTTCTGCTGTGATCGGTTTTCTCGGGATTACACGGCTCGGCTTGGTGCAGGCAGCACTCGGCGCCACCGTGGTGCTCGCGACCTCGACGCTGAACCGCGTGATGGTCGTGGAATGGTCGATGCCGGCCATCGTGCCCGGCGCGCTGGTGGCGCTGCACTACGGCGTGCAGGTGCTGCGCCCGCGCATGGGCCATGGCTCCGACATGGGGCGGCGGCGGACGCCGTGGATCGTCGGCGGCATGGCGGCGCTGGCGTGCGGGGCGGTGGCAGCTGCGGCGGCAACGGCGTGGATGGGCGCGCACCCGGTGCTCGGCGTGGCGGTGGCCATGATCAGCGTATGCCGCGGTCGGTGCTGGTGTCGGCGCGGCTGGCACGTCGCTCCTGGTGCTGCTCGCCGCCTTGGTTGCCCCGCATCGCCGCCCGGCCGCCGCTTCGACGGTTTGGATCATGATGATCGCCGGCATCGCCGTCACCGCCACGGCGGCCGGGCGCATGCTGGACCCGTTTTCGCCGTTGCGCCTGTTCGCCGTGACCTCGGCGGTCGCCGGCCTGGCGTTCGTGCTCACGCTGCTGGCGGTTTGGGGCATGGAGCCGCGCGAGGCGTCCGCCGCACCGGCGCCGGAGCGGACGTCGTTCCGCGTGGCGCTGCGGCAGGTCTGGTCGGAGCCGCGCGCCCGCAGCTTCGCCGTGTTCGTGTTCCTCTCGATGCTCGCCTACAGTGCCCAGGAACTGGTGCTGGAGCCGTTTGCCGGGGCGGTGTTCCATCTGACTCCCGGCGAGTCGACCGGGCTCGCCGGCCTGCAGCACGGCGGCGTGCTGGCGGGAATGCTCCTGGTGGCAGTGGCCGGCAGCGTGCGCGGACGCAGCGCCGGGTCGATGCGGATGTGGACGATCGGTGGCTGCGTCGGCTCCGGCGCCGCAATCCTGGCGCTTGGCGCGTGCGGTCTCATGGGTGATGCGGCGGCGCTGCGCCCGGCGGTATTCGTGCTCGGCCTCGCCAACGGCACGTTCGCGGTGTCGGCTATCGGCGCAATGATGGCGCTGGCCGTGCGGGACGGTCGTCGCGCGAGGGCGTTCGCATGGGTGTCTGGGGCGCCGCCCAGGCGATAGCGTTCGCGCTTGGCGGCCTGGTCGGCACCGTGTCCAGCGACGTCGCGCGGGCGCTGCTCGGGACGCCGTCCCTGGCTTATGCCGCCGTGTTTGCCGGCGAGGCGGCCCTGTTCCTCGTCGCCGCCCGCCAGGCCACCCAGGTATTTTCAATCCGACGCCCCGGCGTCGCTCATTCCAGCAACGGCCGGAGGCCTACGATGACCGAGACATTCGATGCCGTCGTCGTTGGCGGCGGCCCGGCGGGCGCCACCGCCGCGTGGGACCTCGCGCGCGCCGGGCGGTCGGTGCTGCTGCTGGACCGTGCCGGACGCATCAAGCCCTGCGGCGGCGCCATTCCGCCGCGCATGATCCGCGACTTCGATATCCCCGACCATCTGCTGGTGGCCCGCGCCACCTCCGCCCGCATGGTGTCCCCGGCGGACCGCCAGGTGGACATGCCGATCAACACCGGCGGGTTCGTCGGCATGGTCGACCGCGAAGCGTTCGACGAGTGGCTGCGGGTGCGCGCCGCCGACGCCGGGGCGGAGCGACGGGACGGCACGTTCGCCAAGCTGGCCCGCGACGCCGATGGCACGGCGGTCATCCACTACAAGCCCTGTGGCGCCCCGCACGGCGGCGAGCCGGAGCAGGTGCGCGCCCGGGTTGTCATCGGGGCGGACGGGGCCAATTCCGCGGTGGCCCGGCAATGTGTCCCGGGCGCGGAGAAGATGCGTTTCGTGTTCGCCTACCATGAAATTGTCCGTTCCCCCGTCGATGCCGGGTTCGACCCTGGTCGCTGCGATATCTACTATCGCGGCGCGCTGTCGCCCGACTTCTACAGCTGGATTTTTCCGCACGGCGACACCACCAGCATCGGCACCGGGTCGGCCCAGAAAGGGTTTTCTTTGCGCCGCGCTGTGGGCGCGCTGCGGGACGTGACTGGCCTGGCCGACGCCGAGACGCTTCGCCGCGAGGGTGCGCCAATCCCGCTGAAGCCGCTGCGGCGCTGGGACAATGGGCGCGACGTGCTGCTGGCCGGCGACGCCGCCGGTGTCGTCGCGCCGGCGTCGGGCGAGGGGCTGTATTACGCCATGGTCGGCGGGCGGCTAGCGGCGGAGTCGGCCGATGCGCTGTGCCGCACCGGCGACGTCCGCGCGCTCAAGACAGCGCGCAGGCAATTCATGAAGGCGCACGGGCGGGTGTTCTGGGTGCTCGGGATCATGCAACGCTTCTGGTATTCCAGCGACAAGCGCCGCGAGCGCTTCGTCAGCATCTGCCGCGACCCCGACGTGCAGCAGCTAACGTGGGACTCGTACATGAACAAGCAGCTGACCCGGAAGAAGCCGGTAGCGCACGTGCGGATTTTCTTCAAGGACCTCGCGCATCTCGTGGGACTGGCGCCGACGTGACTTTTCTGGGCCCCGACACCGTCACGATCCTGGTCTCCGCTGCCTTCGCCACCGTGGTACTGGGGGCTGGCGGCGCGTTGACCGAGATCGGGCCCTGGTACGTGCAGCTGCGCAAGCCGTCGTGGCAGCCGCCCAATTGGCTATTCGCTCCCGCCTGGACGCTGATTACCATCCTCGCAGCGGTGGCGGCCGTGTTCGCATGGGACATGGCGCGGGATGCGGCCGGACGCGCCGAGATCGTCGCGCTGTTCGTCATCAACGGCGTGTTCAATATCGCCTGGAGCCTGCTGTTTTTCACACTGCGCCGGCCCGACTGGGCGCTGGTCGAGGTGGCCCTGCTCTGGCTCTCGATCGCAGCGCTGATGGTCGGGCTGGCGTCGATGTCGGTGCGGGCGAGCTGGCTACTGCTGCCTTACCTGCTGTGGGTTTCGTTCGCCTCCGTGCTGAACTGGAAGATCGTTCAGCTCAACCAGCCATTCCAGCGCCGGGCCGCAATGCAAACCAGAAAAGAGTTGGGGAGCTAGACGTGACCCCGATGTCCAACCAGCTTGAGGCCGATGCACGGCCTGCCGATGTCCAGAAGATTGCCGCGCCTGCTGTCAAGCGCCATCACCGCCCGGTAGTGTCTCAGTATCGAATTAGAGACATTTGAACGCATTGATATCTCTAAGTTTCTCACTGGCAAAAAACTCAAACTGACCCACTACCCACCGCCCGTTGCCGTTGCGGGTCGGCAGCCGTGCTTCGCCGTTGGCGCTTTGGCAGACCCGCGATTTCCTGCGCACCCTGACCCGGTTCTGCCCGGTGCTGCGCGGCATGGACGCCTTCCACGAGCACGCCATCAGCACCACTGGCGACCGCGTGCAGGATCGCCGCCTGGCCGAGATCGGCGGCAAAGGCTTGTTCGCCAAGGAAATCCACGAAGCCCTGTCCGATGGCCGGATCGACTTCGCGGTCCATAGCCTGAAAGACCTCGAGACGACGCTGCCCGACGGCATCGTGCTGGCATGCACCCTGAAGCGGGAGGACGCGCGCGACGCCTTGGTGCTGGGCATGGACGCGCCCGAGGCGGATCCTGCCAACCCGTTCGCCCTTTTGCGTCAGGGAGCGGTGATCGGGACGTCCTCCGTCCGGCGTCAGGCGCAACTGCTGCACGCCCGGCCTGACCTGCGGATCGCGCTGATCCGCGGCAACGTGCAGTCGCGGCTGAGCAAAGTGCGTGACGACCAGTATGACGCGACGCTGCTCGCCCTCGCGGGGCTGCGCCGGATGGAGTTGGAGCACGAGGCGTCGGTGGTGATCGATCCCGAAGTGATGGTGCCATCCGCCGGGCAGGGCATCGTCGGCGTGACCGTCCGCGCGCGCGACACCGAGTTGCGAGAGCTGCTGTCGGCGATTGCGGACCCGGAATCATCGGCCGTCTCGACCGCCGAGCGGGCGATGCTGGCGGTGCTGGATGGCTCCTGCGCGACCCCGATCGGCGGCTACGCGCGCGTCCTGTTGAACGGGCAATTGCATTTAACCGGCCTTGTCGCCCGCACCGACGGCACGTTCCTGTTAAAGCGCATCCTGTCCGGAGCGCTTGCCGACGCGGAGCGCATCGGTGTTGAACTTGGCAACAGCCTGCGTCGCGACAGCCCGATCGACGTCTTCGGCTAGTTAAGCGGCGTCGAGCGTGCCTGGGGCAAGGCTGGTCGAGATTTCGGCCAGCCGATGTGCGGCGGCGACGATCCGCTCCAGCGACCGGGCGCGTGGGGCGGCGTTTCCGGCCGGCCCGCTGTTCTCATCGATCTCACGCAACAGGGCATGAAATTCCCGCTCCAGCGCTGGCACGACATGGGCACGGCCGAAGCTGACATCGACCAGCCAGTCCGGGAACCCTTTGGTGACGTCGAGCTGGTTGCCGAAATAATACAGCAGCGTGCCGTCGCCACCATACACGGGCGAGATGAACAGCAGGTTCCAGAATACCGAGCCGTCGCGCCGGTAGTTGACGATCCACTCGATGCAGCCCTGGCCCGCGTCGAGACAGGCACGGATGCGTGGCGCCGAGTCCGGGTCGGTTTTCGGACCTTGGAGGAAGCGGCAGTTGCGCCCGAGCATGTCCTCGCGGCGGTAGCCTGTCAGGTCCACGAATGCCTGGTTCATCGCCACCATGGGGCAATCGGCGAGGCGGGGGTTGGACAGAACCATCGGCGCGGCGCTGTGCATGATCGCCGCCGTGAGCGCTTCAGCAATCGCGCTGTCCTCCATCATCGGATGTCGTCTCCTGCTTGCGGCGGTATGGCGCCGTAAAGTTTTGCTTTCAAAAGCTGCTTTCACAACCCATTTGTCACTGCCCAGGTAGCCTGAACAAATTGGGGCTGTGAGCGAGTTTGGGTCAGAAAACGCCGATGGATATGAGCAAACTCGACCACAGGCATCGAAATTACCCCTGGGACTATGTCCGAGAGGGGGTACCTGGGCAGTTACACCCATTTTAACTATGTCGTCGAAGGAGTGACCAGCATGAGCCAAACCACCGCCCAGATCGGCTCCGTTTCATCGCCGCAAACCCTGTCGTATCGCGCCGTCCTGGTGGCGGTCGTGGCGGCTGCGGCCATCGTCGGGTTCATGGCGACCGGGCACGATGCTTCCCGCCACGCGGTCGAAGCAGCCGGGCCGGAGTTGGCGCATCTGTTGCGGATGATGGCAGGGTTGAAGATCCTGCTGGCCCTTGGCGCTGTCGCGTTGATCGACTGGAGGTTGCGTTGGCCGGTCGGGCCACGCACCGCAGTCGCCTACTTGGTAGGCGCCGGATTGGTAGCCGTCGGCCCCGGGCTGCTTTGGGGCATGTCGCACGTGGTGCTGGGCGCTTGCCTGCTGCACGGTGGCTTCGCGCTTTTGCTGGCACTTGGTTGCACGGACGGGGGCGTCCGCTCCCGCTTCGCCCGTTCATGAGAGAGCCTCCGTCAGCCCTGATCGCAATCGGGGCGGTGCTCGCCGCCGCTGTGGTGGGTGGCTCGCAAGGACCGCAGAACCCGCGCAACGGCCTTTGGTATGCAGCCCTGCACAAGCCATCCTACACGCCGCCGGGTCCACTGATCGGCGCGGCCTGGAGCGTGCTGGACACCTTGCTGTGCGTGTCCGGCACGCGGCTGTTGGATGCGCCGCGCGGTCCGGAGCGCAGTGCGGCGCTGACGTTCTGGGGGCTGAACGTGGCCGGGATCGCTGGGTATCCATGGGTCTTCTTCGGCCGCAAGCGCCTCGGCGCCAGCACGGCCGTGGTGGGCGCGATGCTCGCCTCCGCGGTGGGCCTGGTCGGCACGGCGAGCAGGGTGGACCGCACGGCTGCTGCGACCAGCGTTCCCCTCGCGCTATGGGTCGGCTTCGCCGGGCTGCTCAGCGTGGATATTTGGCGCCGCAACCGAAGATAGCGCCCGTCATCGCTTGATCTGCCACCCTGCTGCCATGTCGAGCGTCCGGCGCGCTCGCCAGCCAGTATGCGCAGCGTCCGATCGGTTTCCAGGGTAGCCACCCGGTTCATCGGCCTTTTCCACATCTGACTGCTTCCAGCACAATCCTCCTCACGAGTGAACGAGGAGGTTGTGCAATCACCCGCGCCTTGCCATAGGGGGAAGATGGACAACATCAGTGACCTTTTCCCGCCTATCGAAAGCGCAAGGCTTTGCCTTCGCTGCATTCGGCCGATCGATGCGCTCGCAACGTCGGCGATGATGACCCCCGAGGTCAGCCAATGGGTCGGTTATTGGCCTGTCCCCTTCACCGTCGAGATGGCTAAACTTCGTATCGAGCGAGATGGCTAAACTTCGTATCGAGCGCGCCCGCGCCGCCGCGGCAGCCGGCAAGACGCTGCCCTTTGCTGCCGAACGGCTCGACAGAGTCCTGGTTGGCTGGATCGTGTTCAACCGCACCGACGAGGATGCGAGACGCGCCACGTTCGGTTATTGGTTCGGCAAAGCCCACCACGGCCGCGGCTACATGCGTGAAGTGGCTCCCCTCGCGCTCGCCGCCGGCTTCCGCTTGCTCGACGTCAATGTGATCGAGGCGTCTGCGCATCCCAATAACGTGGCGTCGCTGGCCGTTCTAAGGAGGTGCGGATTCCGACATATCGGGCAAGGGATGGTGGCAGCGCCAGCCCGGGACCGCGACGAGCTATGCGACCTGTTCGAACTGGCGCGGCCAGACTGATCGACAAAGCGGTTTCGGTGTGCCTCTACTTGAGCTCAGCGCAACAACGCCTGGAGATGCCATGGAATCCGTAACCATTGCCCAATGGGAGTCGTCCGGCCCGGCGCCTGACGCATTGCCCGGTATTGGCGCCACCATGCGTCAGGTCCACATCAAGGCCGGGCACATCGCCACCCGCCACAGCCATTCGCACGAGCAGTTCCTGCGCGTGCTGAGCGGCGCCGGCCGGCTGGAATGCGAAACCGGCAGCGTGACCCTCCATCCGGGGACCGCCATCCGGTTCGCCCCGGGCGCCTGGCACAGCGCGGAGTTCACTGCCGACACCGTGCTGCTCGAAGTCAACTTGGCGGAGGCCACCGCCTAGCAACACGTCCTGGCTTGAATTTGGGAGGCTATATAATGAGCGATCACTCAGAGATCGCCATCATCGGTGCCGGTCTCGGCGGCATCGGCATGGGCATCAGGCTGAAGGACGAGGGCAGGGACGATTTCGTCCTCCTCGAGAAGACCGGCCGCGTCGGGGGCACCTGGCGCGACAACACCTACCCGGGGGCGGCCTGCGACGTGCAGTCGCACCTGTATTGGTTCTCGTTCGACGACCAGCCGGACTGGAGCCGCGTCTACCCCCTCCAGGCGGAAATCCTCGCCAACATCGAGCGGCTGGTCGACCGGCACGGCTTGCTGCCGCATATCCGCTTCAACGCCGAGCTGGCCTCCGCGCATTGGGACGACGCGGCGTCGCTGTGGCGCCTGTCGCTGAAGGACGGCCGCGAGCTGACGGCGAACACGGTGATCACGGCGTGGGGGCAGCTCAATCGTCCCTCCACCCACGGCATCGAGGGCGTCGAGGATTTCCGCGGCGACTGGTTCCACTCGGCACGCTGGAATCACGACGTGACGCTTGAGGGACGCCGGGTCGCGAGCATCGGCAACGGCCCGAGTGCGGCGCAATTCATCCCGGAAGTCGCCGCGGTCGCCGGCCACCTGACGGTGTTCCAGCGCTCCCCGAACTACGTCGTCCCGCGGCTTGACCGTCCCTACACTGACGAGGAACGCCAGTTTTTCCTCGACGACCCGGCCCGCCTGTACGAGAGCCGCGACGGCTACTACCAGGAGCACGAGACCTGGCACGGCGCCATGCGGCAGGGCACCCCGACCGCGGCCGAGTTCGGACGGGTCGCCCGCGAGCACCTGGAAGCGCAAGTCGCCGACCCGGCGCTGCGCGAGCGGCTTTGGCCGAGCTACCCCGTCGGCTGCAAGCGTCTGGTGATCTCCGACGATTTCCTGCCGGCGATGGCGCGGCCGAACGTCACGCTCGTGACCGATCGCATCGAACGCATCGAGGAAACCGGCGTCCGCACCGTCGACGGCGTGCTGCACGAGGTGGACGCGATCGTCTACGGCACCGGGTTCGACACGCTGCAATTTCTGGGCGCCGGCGACGTGGTCGGCCGCGGCGGGCGCTCGCTGCGTGAAACCTGGCGGGACATCCCGGAAGCGTATCTCGGCATGGCCGTCGCCGGGTTCCCGAACTTCTTCATGCTGTATGGGCCGAACACCAACCTCGGCCACAACTCCATCCTGCTGATGCTGGAGGCGCAATACGGCTACGTCCTGCAGGCGATCCAGGCGATCGACGACAATGAGGGCCGCCCGCTCGACGTGAGGCCGGACGCGCTCGCCGCGTTCAACCAGCGCTTACAGGACGATCTGCGCGGCAGTTCGTGGGCCGGAAGCTGCCTGTCCTGGTACAAGACGGCGGACAACCGGATCACCAACAACTGGTCCGGCTCGGTCGAGGATTACAAGGCCCGCACGGCTCAGCTCGAGCTTCAACACTATGAGTTCCTGGAGGCTGGTAATGCTCGATAACCCGTTCTACTCGCAGGCGCTGCATGGCCCGTTCGAGACCTACGGCCTCGGCAACCTGCTGCTTGAGGATGGCGGCACGCTGCGGGACTGCCAGCTCGCCTACGCGACGTTCGGCACCCTGTCGGCGGCGAAAGACAACGCCATCCTGGTGACGACGTGGTTCTCCGGCACGTCCAAGATCATGGAGCAGGCCTATATCGGCGACGGCCGCGCCATCGACCCAGCCAAGTACTTCATCGTCGTCGTCAACCAGATCGGCAACGGGCTCTCGACCTCGCCGCACAACACCGCCGACCCGTTCGGCGGCGCGAGCTTCCCGCGCGTGCGGATTGCCGACGACGTGAAGGCGCAGCACCGCCTGTTGACCGAAAAATTCGGCATCGAGACACTGGAACTGGTGATCGGCGGCTCGATGGGAGCGGAGCAGACCTATGAGTGGGCGGTGCGCTTTCCCGACATGGTGAAACGCGCGGCGCCGATCGCAGGGACAGCTCGCACCACGGCGCACACGGCCGCCTACACTCGGACGCTGATCGACGCCATCACCTCCGATCCCGGTTGGGCCGGTGGCTGGTATGAGAAGCAAGGGGCCGTGCGGGAGGGCCTGCGCCGCCACTCACGGCTGTGGGCGGTGATGGGCGCCAGCCCGGCGATGTACTCGCAGGAGCTTTGGCGCGGGCTCGGGTTCTCCTCGGTTGATGATTTCATGCTGGGGCTGCTGGATGCGTCGTTCCTGCCGCACGACGCGAACTCGCTGCTGGTGCAAGCGTGGAAGTGGCAGCACGCCGATGTCTCGCGACAGACCGGCGGCGACCTGGCGCAGGCGTTGGGCCGCATCACGGCCAAGACGTTCGTGATGCCGATCGACACCGACATGTTCTTCACGGTTGCCGATTGCGAAGCGGAGCAGCGGCTGATCCCCGGCAGTGAATTGCGCGTGTTGAAAACGGCATGGGGCCACATCGGCGTGATGGGGATGGATGCCAACTTCCTGGCCCAGGTGGACGCGGCGCTTCGGGATCTGCTGAACACCCGTCGCTGAGCTGACGCGAAAGAGCTTTGCCGCAGGCCGCCTACGCTGCCCTGCCGGTTGAGACGGCTGATCGCATTGCACACTAGGCCGTGACCGGTCGCCGCGCGTGCCATCCGGCGGGATGGGAATGGCGGCCCCGTTCCATCCCGCCTTGAGGCCTGCCACGCTGCGCGGGCGGATGCCGGATTTCATGGCGCCCAGGATGTCTCAACGCAGGAACTTTGACGCTGGGTGCTTTGGCGAGTGCTGATTGCGTGATTTAGTTTAGATATCATCTATACTCTGGATGATACAGTAACTTGAATACTTTCATACTTTTCAATGTTAGAAACTTAACAAAATAGTGTTTCTAGAATTTACTTACAGAAAATCGGTATCATATTTTACCCGATTTCGAGAAAACCTTCTTGACGGAAACAAGCCTCAGGGCTAATTGATCTACTAACCAGCTCCAAAAATGTTAAAACATTCGGAGTCAATAAAGTTAATTTGATAAATGCTTATTTTACATCTTTGAATCCAGTCGATTCAAAGGTCCGCTGAAATCAACAAGATTTTATCTTAGATGTCAGAGTTTTTGACAAAGATTAAAGTAAAGCTTCGAACCTAGAAAACTAACTCCGTATATTTTTTCCATTTACCGTGAAGTCTAGATACCCACTTGATGACGGGCCTGCCACTTCGTGAGCTGGGCGCGTGAAAGACCTTTCCTCAATGCCTGGAGACGATGATGAGCGGCAGCACGACTAATCCAAATACTCCCCCCACGACCGACTCCACGAGCACGTCTGGCGCCGCACCTGGTGGTGGCGGCAGTGGCGGCACGTCCGTAGGCGGCAGCACCAGCGGCCTGACCGGCAACCTGCCCACGCTTCCGCCGCAATATTCGACCGGCAACCTGGGATTCTTCACGCGGCAGACTGAGGCCGTGACGACCGGCGTTACGGTGGGTCCAGACGGCGCGCTTTACGTCAGCGAACTTAACGGGATTCCCTACTCCGAGGGCTACTCGACGGTTTATCGCATTGCCGACCCAACCGTCACGACAGGGTTCAACGGCACCATCCCGAGCGGCGTGCCGCAGGCCTACGCCAGCGGCTTCAGCGAGGTGCAGAGCCTCGGCTTCAACAACAGCACGGGCGATATGTACGTGCTGGAATACCTCAACTCCAACGCGGTCTACGATCCGACCCAAAACCCGGCCAGCTTGCCGCCCAGCCAGTTGGTCCAGGTGAAGCCCGACGGCACCCGCACTACCATCTCCGGACCGGAACTCCACCTCGGCAACTACCTGCTGGTGGACCAGAAGACTGGCGACGTTTACGTGGCCATCGACAATAACGGCCCCGGCACCGGCGAGGTATTGAAATACCATACTGACGCGGCCACTGGCACGGTAAGCAATTCCGTCGTGGCAAGCGGGCTGGACAACCCGCGCGGCATGTCGTTCGGCCCCGACGGCAACCTGTATGTGCTGGAGCAGGGCAGGGGCACCCCGGCCGGCGATCCTAATGCCAGCACGGCTCCGGTCATTCCGTTCATCCCCGGCCTCGTCAGCGAGCGGGGCGGCTACACCGGCTCGATCACGAAGGTCAATATCACCGATCCCGCTGGTGGACAGGCGCGGGTGTTCACCGGCCTACCCTCCTTCCAGGAGTTCAATCCGACCACCGGCCAGGATCGCGTTATTTCGATCGGCCCGAACGGCTTCACCATCACTCCCGATGGGACGGTCTATATCGCTTCGGGTGGCGGCCTCGCGCCAGACACCGCAAAGGCGGTTGGGGCCGTCGGCAACGATCTCCAAGGTGTGCTCAAGTTGACCGGGCTGTTCGGCGCCGACCCGTCGAAGGCCACCTTCACGCCGGAGTTCAACGCGCTCACTTACGCGTCCACCAACGGTCCAGACGGCGCCACGACCCTGTTCAACACCGAAAGCAACCTTTACGACATCACACAGGGGGCGGACGGCAAACTCTACACGGTCGATGCCGCCCGGAATGGCGTCTATGGCCTGTCAAGCGACGGCTCGACGGTGGATAGCTTCACCGTGTTGCAGAAGCAGCCGCCGGTCCTGACGCCCCCGCAGTATTCGGCCGAGGTTGCGGCAGGCGGTAATCCGACTGAGCAATATCAGGCTGAAATCACCAACGTCACCTACAAGAACGCGAATAACCTCCCGAACGTCCCCGGCAACGTGCCAGTGTCCACCGCGCCGGCTTTGCCGGGCTTGTCGGCCACGACCAGTGGAACGACGCCGCCGACGACCGGAAGCTCAACCCCGCCAAGCACGACGACGCCGTCCACGCCGCCCACGACGACTGGGCCTACGATGGACACCTCGACATCCACCTCCACCTCTGGGTCCATGACGGCCGGCGCATCGGCTACGACGCCACCGCACGGCGAAGACACGCTCGGATCGGGCGCCACCTCGGCCAACGCTGCCTCATCGACCTCCGGTTCGGGCTCCACGACTCCTCCGAGCACCTCTGGTTCCACTACTCTCCCGACATCAAGCCCTCCGCCCGGCGCTGGCGGTCCTGCCGTCCTTCCCGGACCGACCGATCCGTCCAGCCCTCCCGTTCTCGCCAACAACATCTACTCTCCGTACTTCGACCCGTTCTTTGGCAATTTCGCGCCCGCTCCGTCCACTCCGCTGGCTTTGCCGGACAACAATGGCAGCAGCTACACCGTGTCCAAACTCGTCGTCTTCGGCGACCGCCTCGCCGACAACGGCAACACGCTGGCCCTTGAGCAATCGCTTGGCCAGGCGCCGGGCATGACGTCGGCGCCTTATTCCCCCACCGGTGACTTCACCGATGGAGCTAAGTGGACCACCGACCTCGCCCAGATACTTGGGGCAACGGCGCCCTCGCAGCAGGAGAACTTTGCCTACGAGAGCGCAACCGCGGCGACGCTTGGAGTTCCCAATCCGTTCGATCCGAACGCGAGCAAGACTCCCCTCGACACTTTTGCGGGGCAGGTGCAGCAGTTCCAGCAGCAGGACGGGTCGTTCACGTCCAACGAGCTGGTCTCGGTGACGTTTGGCGGCAACGATATCTCGCTGCCGAACAACGTGCCCCCAGACCAGGGAGTCACGCTCAGCGTCAATGCGATCATCTCCGGGCTGCAGCAGCTGGCCGATCTCGGCGCCAAGCATTTCCTGGTGTCGAACCTACCGGACATCACGCTCGCGCCGTTGTTCAGCGAGCCGGCGTTCCTACAGGCGACCGGAGCCACGCAGAGCCAATTCCAAGGCTTGGTGTCGGAGTTCAATACCCAGCTTGCCGCCGGGCTCAGCACTTTCCAAAGCCAAACTGGCCTCGACGTCAAGACGCTGGATTTGAACACGCTGTTCAAGGGTATCGCTGCGAACCCTTCCGATTACGGGTTCACTAACACCACCCAGCCGATCCTGTCGAGCATGCCCAATGTTGGCACGACGCCAGCGTACAACCCGGCGATCGTAGGACAGGATCCCCAGGTCCAGCACGGCTCGCTGTTCCTCGATCCATACTTCGATCCGACGGCGCTGGGGCAGACGGTCATGGCGCAAACCGCACGGTCCACCCTGACCTCAACGGTTTGATGCCGCTATCGCCTTGAGAGAAGTGTGGGGAACCTCGGTGAGGTTCCCCACATGCGTTTTACGCCGGCATTCGATTTTGCCGCAGAAGCACTACGGCATGTTTCGATTTGGAATGATCGGCAATCTAGGCCGTTACGCTTGAACCGCTGCCGTCGATAGTTGCCAGGAGCGCGCTTACAGCCCGAGATCGATACCTCTCGACATGTTGCAGGGCGCAGAAGTCGCGTTCCGGCAGCGCCAGGGTGATTTCATGCAAAAGACCTGCCTCGAGGCTCGGCGCTGCCACGGATGCGGAGATGGCGGTGGCGCCCATTCCGGCCTCGACAGCAGCGCGGACGGCCTCGTTGGACGGTAGTTCGAGAGCCACGCGAAGGGCATTTGGCAGGAGGCCAAACCTTTCCAGGGCTGCCTCGAACATCGCGCGGGTGCCGGACCCGGGCTCGCGCAACACCCACTCGCTGTCGAGCAACTGTGCCGGGGTCACCTCGCTGCAGGAAACCCATGGATGCTCCATGCCGACAACGATGACGAGGTGGTCGCGCGCGACCACGCGCTGGGCCAGCAACGGATCGTCCACGTCGCCCTCAACGAAGCCGAGTTCGGCCGAACCCTCGTGGACGGCGGCTGCAACCTGCGCCGTGTTCCCAACCGTCAGGCGTAGGGCGATTCCAGGATGCATGCGACGGAACGCCACCAAATGCCGCGGCAGCCAGTAGCTGGCGATGGTCTGGCTGGCCTGCACCGTCAGGGTTCCGCGCTTGAGGCCGCCTAGTTCCGCGAGGACTCATACCAACGGCCCTACGCTTTGACTGTTCTGGTCCAAGGCGCGGCTGCGCCGGAGCGGATGCGGTCTGGCGTTTCGGTGAGCCAGTTCCAGGCGGCGCAGCAGCGGTCCACAATGGTGTCGTAGC
>JAABUJ010003035.1_pt1 | contig 19479 bp, 16 predicted proteins | sample 5559131 | NCBI WGS metagenome assembly JAABUJ01 (sample SAMN10711875, study PRJNA513366) | rock metagenome | isolation source: Antarctica rocks | place: Antarctica: Victoria Land, Mt New Zealand nord | collected 2016-01-07 | reverse complement strand
CGGACAGCGCTGGCTGGTGTTGACTCTTCTTAGCTCTGCAAATACTTGGAGCAACAGTATTCACAGGTTCCCAGCCGGCACCACGTGGAGGTGAGAGTCGTCGCCGGCCGACCATAGGATACCTAAACAAGACATCGGACGTCGTTCGGGTTAGTCAGCGCCGAGATCTCGAGATCTCGCTAACGTTTCGTCGTACTCGTCCATCACCAGAGTGGTTTTCTATGACGATAACAGTCAATCCGTAAATCAAACAATAGAGCAAGTGCGGCAAATACAAGCTTTGAGCAACATTCTGACAATGGCCAAGAAAATAGTTAACCGCCACGGCCTGGGGAAGTGTCAGCAGAATCTCCGTTAAGGGTGGGGCAGGACGGTTGTCAGTACGCTCGTGCATACAGTGCCCGTAAAGATGCAGCATGAGTGGAGAGCATTGTGCAGCCTTTGCCAATCATCTCGTGGAATGACTTCAGAGTATGTGCCATCAATGCCGCATGACCGCAATCGTCGAGAGGGGTTCAAAAGCAAGAGAGACCCGCTGCCATAAGTGAATTCAAGGTCTTTCCCCTGGACGTAGCATTTGTGCACATGGTGGGAGCAGATATCAATCACTTTTGAAGATGACGAATATGAATATGATGAAGACTGAGGATCCAGATTACTTGCACAGCCACTCGGAGGGCTTCACACACCATGCGGAGACGGTTGCTGAACATCGAGAGAGTTATGGCAACGGAGGTATCAGACACTCTTATGCCGAGGTCTAAGGGCCATTCGAATAACCAGAGTTTTCAGGATTCCACGGTCTCTTTACCTCTTATTATGTGACCTTCTGCGCGGCCTTTTCCGCGTTGGGAGGGATGATCTTTGGATATGAGTACGCTTCCGGTATAGATCGAGGGTACCGGCCAGACGTTAACTGGTGTGAAGTCAAGGCGTTGTGTCTGTCATCCTAGTGATGCCCCAGTTTCTCGCCCGTTTCCCGAGGGTTTCCGAGACGGCTTCAGGGGCTGGGTTCTGGAAAGGGCTCCTGACGGCAATGATAGAGCTTGGTGCATTGCTTGGTGAGATCCAGCAAGACTTCTCCGCGACTTTTTGACACTGATCGTTATAGGTGCCATGAACCAGGGCTGGGTCGCAGACAAAGTAGGCATTGTTCAAGCTATCTTATGCTGGACAGGCCGCTGACGGGTGGACATTGAGATCTCTCGAAAGTACTCGATAGCGGTCGCAGTTGCGATCTTCGCAGTTGGATCTGTTTTGCAAACGGCAGCAATCGATTATGCCATGCTTGCGGTTGCACGACTTATTGGCGGCATTGGTATTGGAATGTAAGGCACAGAGATGTTGTGATATACTTCTCTTCTCATCTTTCTCAGGCTCAGTATGGTTGCACCTCTCTACATTTCGGAGATAAGCCCCCCTGAGATACGGGGTGCATTGCTTGTCCTGGAGGAGTTTAGCATTGTCACGGGCATAGTCATTGCATTTTGGTAAGTCTCCACCCTGCTTGGGAGGCACAGATACTAACCTCACTCGTAGGATCACCTATGGGACCCAGTACATGGTATGTTGAAGCTTGAAGAAAAGCACATATTTCATGTCATGATGGCGGCTGTTAACAGCTCACAGGGCGGGGAGTGGGCGTGGCGTCTGCCTTTTCTGCTCCAGCTAATTCCGGGTTTGATACTTGGTGCCGGCATCCTCTTCCTCCCGTTCTCACCCCGCTGGCTTGTTTCGAAAGGTCGGGATCAAGAGGCTCTATCGAGTCTTTCTCGGCTACGGCAGCTTCCATCAACAGATCTGCGGGTGCAGCAGGAATGGTGTGATATCCGCGTCGAAGTAGCTTTTCACAAAGAAGTCAGCATAACGAGACACCCTATACTACAAGAACGAAGCATCGTTAGCCGTGTCAAGCTGGAATTTGCCTCATGGACGGACTGCTTCAGACGCGGTTGCTGGCGGAGGACCCACGTTGGTGTAGGACTAATGTTCTTCCAACAGTTCGTGGGCATAAATGCACTCATTTACTGTGGGTTTCCCGAGACTGACTGCCTTAGAAAGAAAGTCAATTAGAGTCAATAACAATCTTTGGCCTGTCTGACCAAAGATCTTTCATTATATGCTAATATAAGTAGATTCGCCTACTCTCTTCGAAACGATGGGGCTGAACCACAGCATGCAGCTGATCATGTCCGGCGTTCTCAATATCACTCAGCTTGTAGGTGTCAGCACGAGTATCTGGACGATGGATAAAGTCGGAAGACGGCCGTTGCTCCTTTGGGGCAGTGTTCTCATGACTATCTCACATGTTATCATCGCTATCCTCGTTGGGAAGTTCTCGACCAATTGGCCAGCACATCGTACGGAGGGATGGGTGAGCGTAACGTTCCTACTCTTCTACATGCTCAGTTTCGGTGCGACGTGGGGACCAGTACCTTGGGCGATGCCATCAGGTAGGCGTGGTCCTGCACTAGTTATGGAGAACCTTGGCTGAATTATCTTGTAGAAATATTCCCGTCATCTCTCCGAGCGAAAGGTGTTGCGCTCTCGACTTGCTCGAACTGGCTGAACAACTTCATCATCGTACGTTCCCGCAACAGAGCCGTTTTTCCGAAATACACTGACATATACAGGGTCTCATCACGCCTCCACTGGTTCAAAATACCGGCTTTGGAGCGTACACATTCTTTGCTGTCTTCTGTTTGCTGTCATTTATCTGGACATATCTATACGTTCCTGAGACAAAAGGCCGCACGCTGGAGCAAATGGACCACGTGTTCAAAGACGTTGTCAATGAACAAGAGCAAGCGAGGCGTAAAGCGATAGAGAACGAAATCATGGGCAATAATGGGACGGTCAGGCCTAGCAAAGTGTAGGGATGTTATTCTATAAGCTACGAGGGTCTCAAATGAAACGTGAGGGCAAAGCATGTGCTTACCTTATGTGCTTGTGTGCTTTATCATCAGGTTTTTTCACTGTCACACAAAGTAGGTAGCGTAGCATGGATATAGTAATCAAGCCACCAATGCCATTGACTGCAAGACAACGCCATCACCAAGATGATTTGCAAGCGCGGCACAAATTTGAAAGCAGCTGCTAAGAAGAGTTCGGCCTTTTGCTGCCAGTAAAGTCAGCTGCAGAAATCTGCCTTTCGTGAAGAACCGACCATCGCCATGGTCGATCCTGGCGGTTCTGGAGATGCAACTCTTGATGAGAACAGATCCAATCTTCGGGTATATTTAGACCTTTGATCTGTATCCTCGTTTGTTAAAGCTCATCTGTGGCTGAGCCGCCTACAACCCCATGCTCAGCACAGGTAAGCGGGATCAGTTACAGATGTTCGGTGGAAGAACCCGTCGCTTTTCTCGCCAACCTTCATCGTTGTTTGGCCACAGCGCCATGGCATGAATCTCCAGTTTTGTTTCCGTCTCCAGGCTGTCAGCACACGTGGCTGCCCACTGTCAGAGGAGATCAGACGAGATTATCGCATGGGGGGGTGTGATGACAGCTGCAGTTGGCTTTTTGGCCCCCGTCGAGGAAGGTTATTGAGAAGAAGGCACAGCAACAACAGCTCTTACGGCTTACTCTAGCTTACAGCAACCGCTTCAGAGTGTTCAGTTGGCCCACCTTACCTTATATAGCGCCGAGAGGTTTTGTGTTTGCAACTCTATCGAGCATATTATAAAGTGTCAGAGGGAACTCTCGTTCAGCCGCAGCGCTTCCGTCGGCACTACGATATCTATCTTCATAAGTCTTAGTCTGGCTCGTTCAGTGCCGCAGGCAAGGCAGGCAAGGCAGGCAAGGCTTAGTATGCTTCACAGGAGGCGGGAGAGGTAACGAGATGACGTTCAGCTTTCCGTTGTTAAGGGTTGCCAAGTGGTTTGAAATATCTTACTCTTGAAAAAGCACTCCAACATTGGACTAGGGTAGTGGGAAATGGAGACACCCATGCGCCACGTGGTAAGGAAGCAGGCATATGCGGCCTCTCTTGTTCTCGGAAGACCGTGGGTTGTCTTCCATGTGGCATCATCGTATCACTGCGTTGAGCTGTTTCAGCCCTGAGGATTTGGCACTATCGGTTACCTTACTTCGTTCGATCGTAAGGTAGGTAGTATTGGGACTACTATGTCCAGTACTGTCACTTCTTTACCTTGTTCATTATTGCTCCGGCACCGACGAAGCGTTACCTTACTGATAAGCCCAAGTGACTTGGTACCTTGTGGCCGTAACCTAGGTACTGTAGGTAGTCGGTGTTAGGTGGCGTACAGGGATAATGATCCTCCTCGGGTGGTTTACGCAGCTTCAGGGCTAGCCAATTTGGGGGTCAGCCAGGCACAGTCAGTCTTCGTCTGTTGAGGCCATGGCTCGTGGCTTAGGCCTGTAACATATAGACTGTGGTGCCTATTTCGGTCAAAAAGATGATCTCCTTGGGCTCTGGCTGTCTCAAGAGGCAAAGTATAGAAGGGATCCAGGTCGTCGAACGTCAAGTATCTTCAGAAGAGCAGCGTCTTTTGTATCTCTATGTGGGTTTGCAGGCGTTCATTATCTACTATGTTTCCTGTCTCCCGTCGAACCTCTCGTGGCTCACGCCATAACAGATCCCGTACTAGTAGCAATATCTCGAGTACCGAAGCTCAGTTTCAAGGTCTCCATCTCAGTGCCACATCTGGCTCTCATTCGGCTTCGGTCTCGCCGCCATCTAGACCTTCTGAGCCAGAGTTCTTCGGTTCCCCGTCGTTTGTTCAGGCAACAGCCACCGCGGATTATCTCCAAGCCGAGTTCGATCCTCGAATACCGGTCGCTGCACCTGGAGGTGGACTTGACGCTTCCGGGTCGTATTTGCAGCATCCTTCTTCAGGATCGTGGCCAGTGACTGCTGCGGTGCACTCCGCACAGTCTGCTCTTCCGAGCTTTCAACTTGGCTCAGGACCAACTGGTCACAGTCTGAGGTCCTCGTACGGGCAGGATTTCAGATCGGCAGAACCATATGCGCGTGGAGAAATGAAGTAAGCTCCTTAACCCATCGTTGAAGACCTGGAGATTTACAGATGGCAGCACTTACAATTATGCATTATCCTCCCCTATGGGATCCTACGGAAATCAAACCCCGTACACGTCTACTCTCTGTCCATCCGTCACCGGTAAGATTTCCCGGACTTACTTTGACAGGATGCCACGACTGACATACTGCTAGGTTACGAGTTCAGGCAACTGTCCGAACAATCGACCGGACGAACGTCGGCACCTCTCTACCCACAAGTAGATGTTCCTGCCTTCTACGGGCAGCCTGTCCCATCAAGCTCTGCTTATGTTGGGCTCAGGACGGAAGAGCGCGAAATCGCGAGGCAGCGGCGAGGCCCTTCGCCGGAAGTCCGTCGACTTTCGCGAAGTCGCACCCGGCGTGAGAGATTGCCAAGTGATCCTTACTCTCGGCCAGGCAGCAGACAAGACCTCAGGCTTGGACGGGACTATATCTCACTACCCACCGTTATCTCTCCGCCTTCGGGTGACATTCCAGCATACCGTGCACAGACAGTCGGCAGTTCGGCCATGCCTGTATCTCAGGCATACGTTGGGACCATTGCCAGGTGAGGCTAATCTTCCTGTGTTGCATATTCGAGTACTCATACGTTTTGCGGTTCGCCAAGTGGACAGTATGATATGTCCACGTATCAAATTGCGCCAGATATGACGATAGGGGAGTCGCAGAACTACTACCAGCCGTAAGCTCGGACTATGAAGACCGCGTCCGCTCTCATTGACCTTGTCAATAGGACCGAGACCGCTTCTAATTCTGCGTCGACGGGCTTTGAGCCTCGAGAAAACCGAGAGACGAGTGTCGTAGGAGCATCTGCGGAGGCCATGGGATTAGACGAACAGGTTCGAGTCGTTGGCAGTCGCCCAAAGCCGCGATGCTGGGACCACGGATGTAATGGCCGGCGATTTTCCACGTTCAGCAACCTCCTCCGCCACCAACGGGAGAAGTCGGGCACCGCGGCGAAATCGTACTGTCCGCGTTGTGGAGCCGAGTTCACCAGGACGACGGCACGAAACGGGCACATGGCGCACGAGAAATGCAAGGTCAGGAGCAACTCTGACTCCTGACAGCTTTCCGTTGAGGGACGTGTGCGCCTGTTACGAAGGTTTTCTAGTGGCAACAGCTGAACAGCGCGGGCATGCATCGAAGCTACATATATCACGTCATGTACACATACCTCCTGCATCTGTGTTTGAAAGCGCATTGATCACGTACAAAATTACCTGGGAGTTAGGTCTGCAATTTGGAAGAAGCCAACCCAAGACTTTAGTGGCTCGCCTTGCGTCCGAGAGCGTGTTCTCTAACTTATCACTGGGAGTTCATCCGGAGAAGTTCAACGCGGTCTTGCTATGGTTTTGCTCGGCCCCAACCACCTGCATTTGCGGTAGCAGCGTACCAGGTAAAGGCGAAATTGGCTGACCAGCGCCAGCACTGCGCAGGCACTCTACGCGAGCTCTTTGATGAATCCTTCAGGCATGACCACCTAGGTAAGATGCATCTGGAAGCCATTCTCACTAAGCTTGAAGAATCTTATGGTCCCCAGCAATGCTAAATATATCCTCTGGACTGTAAGTTGCGGTCGTTTCAGGAAACATCCAAGCCAACCGCCGGGCGGTGCAGGCGATCTATTCGGGGTAGCCTACCGGTACGTGTATAAGGTAACTTAACTAGAATATTAAATAATATGCTTACGGTAAGGTACTGCTGTGCTTGGGATCGGGGCAGTACTTAGTACCTAAGGTGGACGTGTACTTGTATGCTGGGCAGCCTTTGGGACCTAATGCAGGGGCGTGGAACAGGCTGCAGGTAATTTGCAACGTACCTGGAACCGGTTCATCTCAACCTCCGACCTCCGTCATCCGACTTTGCGTCTTGAGCATGACTCAGCTACTCAAGGCACCTTGTGATCAGTCATCGGATACTGTATTGCACGACATACACACACAAGGAGATCTCAATCCATGACCTTTTCGAGGAGGCTGTAGAGATCGGAAATACGTTAGAGATCAAACATGCTTGGATTCTCAGCATCGTAGCGGAGTTAGAGGGACCCTAGACGTCTGCTCAATCTTCATCATTGGCAAAAATGCTTCAGTCATTGTCGCAACTGTTTCGAATACACTATTCGCATACAAACACCCGGTCCTTAGCGGACACACACTGCAAAAGCTCGTTACGCCGGCACTACTTCTGCACAGTCTCGATACCGTGATTACGTTGTGGCTGGGTTGAAGTCTGGCGGGATCAGTCTCCCATTCGGAGGGGCAATGGCATCCGTCTTCACATATGACCCTGATCCGCCCAGGGTGGCATCTCCATGGTCAGCTTCAGGTACCACAGCAGAAGGAAGCGCAGATCCACCAGCAAGGAAGCGTCATACGCAGCCAAACTTGAATGCGCAGTGCACCCTTTTGGCCGACTGTGGAATAACAAAGCTGGAAGCTGAACCACCAGAAGGACCCACTGAATACAAACTGCATCTGCTGCTTCGGCCTCGGCGCCGTTTCTCCGCTTCGTCAACCACTCAGTTTGTTTCTGGGTCACACCACTCCAAGCCCTCACAACGTTTCCCGAATGATGCTATTCGCGATGTGATCTTGAGAAACCCCTCCCCGATGCCAGCGCCGTCCAAGCAGTCGCGCCAAAACAGGCTCCAGCAGCTTACAACCCAGTTACTTTGGCGTCTTCAGCAATCATCCCCGTACCACTCTTCATCGACCAATGATCTCATTCTTCCGGTCTTGCCGGAGGCCACCCCTCGGCTTGGTACTCCTAAACGGCCTGCCAGACTTTTACCTGGACTGGAAGAGAGTCGTGGTGCGTTGTATGAGATTGGCGTTTCTGATGACGGTTCCTTCATCGGTTTGACGCAGGATGAGATGGAGGAATCTTTGACTAATTTGAGAGCCATGGCTGCAAGTCTGGGATGTAACGTGGAGCTGCTGCGCGCTGTGGTCGTCGGGAACTGCGAGTGGATTGAGGAGCCCCAGGATAGGATCCACCAGGATAAGCTATGGGTGGCTGAGGCGCTAATCTTACCTATTTTGGACACCCGGACGAATGTGTTCGACACCAACGACCCGCCTGGTCTGTGGTGTGCTGATGTCAGTGCTCCAGCACTGCCTCAGTCCAACACTTGCGCACCGCCCATAGTAAGTATAGAGTCTGAGACTACCCAACTTAGGGTTTCCTTGACTGGGGCTACGACATCTGGCAAATCATCCTTACTTGGAACATTGTCTACCGCTACTCTTGACAACGGCCGGGGCAAAAGTAGACTCAGCCTGCTGAAACACCGCCATGAGATTGCCTCAGGTATCACCAGCTCTGTTTCTCAAGAGCTACTGGGATACCGCGATAATCTGGCCCTTGGATCGAACGATGGATCTATGACAGAAGTGATCAACTATTCGTCTGGGAACGTGTTCTCTTGGAATGACATTCATGCTGCCGCCGAAACAGGTCGCTTGGTCTTCGTCTCCGACTCTGCGGGTCACCCAAGGTATCGGCGAACCGCAGTACGTACTTTGGTTTCATGGGCTCCACACTGGACCTTGTGCTGCATTAGCAGCACAGGTGACGAAGACAGTGACAGTAATCTTTCAGCATCCACTGCTGAGCGCGATTCCGGGCTTGTACATGGACCCGATCACCAGCATGACCACCTGGAATTATGTCTCAAGCTGCAGCTTCCACTGGTTGTGGTAATCACGAAGCTTGATATAGCGGCCAAAGCGGGTCTTCGGCGGACTTTGGCTACGGTTCTCTCGACTCTCAAGTCGGCAGGGCGACGACCGCTTATGCTACCCACCGTACCAGACGCCATGAATCTAGGAAATCCAAAGCTCATACCTAGGGATGCCGAGGGTGAAGTGGATAGGCTACTCTCCGCAGTCCCGCATGAGAATTTGCGCCAAACGGTACCAATCGTGCTCACAAGCGTGGTCAATGGCACCGGCATCAGCACAGTACACGCTCTCTTACGGTGGCTACCGTTACCGGCCCTCTACAGCACAAATCCTCGAGATCTTTCAGAAACTGTGATGTCTCATCCACGTGTCTTGTTCCATATCGATGAGGTCTTTGCCATGCCGTCCTTACAGATAACGCCCGTTCCAGATGCCACAGGAACTACCGTCAATACAGGTTCAGTCGTTTGCGGTTACATACGCTACGGCGAGCTAGCTATTGGGGATGAAATTCTTCTTGGACCCCTGACAGGGGAGAAGGGTTACGACGAGTCGTACAGCCGCCCAGCATTGCCTGTCACCTCGTTCCCTTCCATGCCACCATCTCCAGTTGGGCAGCGCAATCATCCTTACAATGGTGTTCCAAACCCCTCATGGACAGACACGGTTGGAATGCGTCGCGAGGCACAGACTGGCTGGCAGACCGTCCGAATTGTCAGTATCCGCAACCTCCGCCTTCCGGTCCACAAGCTTCTGGAAGGGCAAGTTGGCACAATAGGCATTGTCCCAGTAACAACTGGCCCTACCACTTCAAGCCTACCAGCCACTAGGCCTCCAATCTTAAACAAGAAGATACGCAAAGGCATGATCCTCGCTATTCCTGGTCTTCGGGACGGCGTCGTTGCCCCTTTCCCAACTTGCAGCGGCTTCGTGGCAACCTTCGACGAGAGCGACGTCTCTTCATTACCAACTGGAAGCCTCGTCATCGTGTACATTGCCAGTATCCGCACATCTGCACGGATCACGATAACAGCACCTGTGCTTGACAGTGCCATAACAGACATAGGTAACGACAACATGGATGATGAAGTGTTCAGTCTCGATGACAACAAGAATAACGACGCTTTTCCTCCGAGCATCAGTCCCGGAAAATATGGCGTCACGTTCCAGTTCGTTGCGTGTAGAGAGTGGATTGAGGTTGGTGTCCTGGCGCTAGTTATGCCGGCTGGTGGACATGGGAAGTTTGGGGTTAAGGGTGGGGGTGGGTTGGAAGGGGTTGTGGGCAGGGTTAGTGCTGTCGTTGAGTAGAGATTGTAGGAGTGTAGGGATAGGTGGGAATGGTGCAAATGTAAGGGCACGGAGGTCCTGTTTCTATACGTGGTTGTGTATGACTTTGTTGGCGTTAGATACGACACGGCGACGCCTTATATGCCGAAGCCGGGAAAATTCCGAAACGTGAAGCGCGTATGACCGAGACTGCCCAGTTAGCTACAGCTGTAGGTGTAGTCACCAACCTAGTCGCAACCTTCGCTTCAATCATGCTATCGTTACTCTGCTCTCACAGTTCGTAACAAGATTCTCTCATCACCCATGAAAGATACGCCCGCATTTTCTGATTACCGAACAGCGATCTCAAGAGAGAAAAAGGTGTTTAACGGCGCCGGGTAACGCGCAGAAACATGTCGTGCTGCGTAAATAAATTATGATTGACGCTCTTCAACGGCTCAGCCGGATTGACGACTTCGAAATGGAAGCGGCGGAGAACCTGACACCCTCACTCTGTCAGCCCTTATTTTTTCGTACTCCGTCCACGCAGGCACGAAAAGGGGCATCCATGGAAAGACAACATAGAGTATATGAGCTCACCTCTACAAAAACCTTATCCAGCTCCACCCACGCGATCGCTCTCCCCAAACACCCAAACCGCCCAAACCCGAAAATGAGATCCAATATCCGATTCATCTCCCTCGCCTTCTCCGGCCCAGCCTCCAGCCAGCGCTCCGGCCGAAACACATCCACGTCGGAGCCGTAGACCTCCGTGGCTCTCTGCATCGCCCAGCCCGCGACGGCGATCTTGGTCCCGCCCGGCACGAAGCGGCCTTCGATGACGTCGCCGGAAGCTGGCACTTCTTTCTCGAGCCAAGCCGAGACGGGCGGCCAGATGCGGAGGCCTTCGCGGATGACGGCTTGGAGATAGGGGAGGGATTTGGCTTCGGCGTCGGTGATGATGGGGGAGGAGATGAGGTCCTGCGAGATGGCGGTGTGGATTTCGGTGCTGAGGGTGTGGTAGACACGCGGGTTGGTGATGATGTGGAGGAGGGTGACGCGGAGGGCGGTGGCGGTCGTGTCGGAGCCGGCCACGCTGTGGGTGGCAAGGGGCACGTCAGTTTTCTAGAGGACTGCTGAGGGCGGGAATGGGGACGGCGAACATTTGAGCGAGGACTTCCGACTCGGCTTCTCGTTGGGAAAGACCGTGGCGGACGAAGGATCCGAGCATGTCGTTGCGGTCTTTTCTGTCGGGACCGTATCTCTCGCTCACAACTTGCTGGGCGACGCTGGGAAGTGTCAGAAAGTGGAACCAGAGTTTTATTATGGGAAACAGGGTTGACCGACGCCATCAGCTTTCCCATCCCGTGTTTGTCTTTTACGGATGGTCCGATCAACCATCTGATCCAGCGAATGCTGAGAAATTTCTGCAGTGCTGGCACGACGGACATGAAGTTCAGGAAAGGGCCAATTCCCTCGACTGTTTCGATGTACTCATATACGTCCTCGTCTTTCGGCAGGTACCCGAAGGCTTTTCCAAAGGCAATGTCCGTGATCACATCAAGAGTGAAGTATTGTGAGATTCTAGCAAAGTCGAGAGCTCGCAAGACTGAGTCAGTTGAAAGATAACTCCTCTCAATCAGTTTCACAAGCTCGAGAATCTGATTGTCGATATTCTGCTCAAGGTTCGGGTTTTCCTTGCCTGCGTACTACCAGAATCAGCGGGGCAAGTGCTCAAACGTGAGCGGCGCGGCAGGAGAAACGTACGCCTGCCGCCATTTTGGACCGCAAGCTGTCGTGTCTCGCCATATTCTTCTCTGACAAGATATTGTGCAGATTCGGGTCCAAAGCCATGGAATCGTACCATTCCGACCTCGAATACTGGGATCGAGCCGCGTTCATCTTCCTGATTGTCTCCGGGTCGCTGGTAAGTAGGTCATTTGGCCCAATCCGTGCGAGGGAGCCTGCGATGCATCAATGAACGATTCTGCAGAGACTGCTCGATAAAAGGAGGGCCACCCGCGCACCATATGTTCGGATGACAGCAGTCAATTCATGGTTCATGCGGCCAGAGAACGCGGCTTTGGCCATCCATAACGACGAAAACGAACCGAGCCAGGGCCCTTTGAAGGCCCGGAGACGGTACCATATCATCACACGCGAGATTAAGAAAGCAGTTGTTAGTAACCATGGAAGGAAATGAATCAGCGTAGAGCTGAGTGATCGAGAGATTGCCCAGACATTCGTTGCAGACATGTTGGCCATGCTCATTCGCCAATTTTCAGTAGCAATGGAAGAAAAGAGTACAGAGAATGAAGTATGAGAGTATCAATACAGAACACCGTCCTTGACGGGATACGAGTAAATGTATGATTGTGGTTGATCTTCTCCCCAGGTGTGGGACTGGCGCTTATATTGTAGAATCGATCTGGGGCGGGACCCCTCTAATTATACTTCCAGCCAGCCACTACCAATCGGGAGATCTCTCGAATACCTTACAAGTAAAGTATTTCTTTGGAGGATGGTGTGAAGGCAAGCACAGTGCAGGCCGAGCTCGCATTGATGTGGGTGAAGTATTGTACAAATATCGTATACCTCCGTAGCCCTGCATGTTTTCAGGCACTGCACCATAACCTTAACAGTCCGTACCTGCCGCTTGCAGGCTTCTAAGTTAACCGGACTCCCCCCGCAATCTTCCCGTCCGGGCTAAGGTAGCTCATGACCTAATACGCAAGTCCTTACATACAAGAGAGGAGGAGATTAGAGAAAGTAACACAACTAACGTTTCCTAAGGTAAGGTAAAGAAGGTTGTCAAAGACAACTCATCGTTCATAATTGTTCTTCAGACGTCTGTCCCCAGAAAACATCCCAAATGGGGTAAGTTAGAGTGGTCTAACCCGATCCAGGAGGGTGAGTCTAACGCTAGCGAGGAGGAAGAATGTACTTCCGTCTTGCGGGGCTAACCTGACAAGCTCCCTTCGTTGCCCATGGTGAAGAGAACATGGAAGGCATGAGGGTGTGAGGAGTGGCCAATCTGTTTGGAGCCTTCTGCATCTCGGAAATCTCAGAAAAGCTATTATGCTCAGCTTAAGTGCTCTTATCAGGTCTCCTCAGATAGACTGCCCCAAGCGGCTTTAGTTTCAAGTCAACAAAGAGATACAAATTCCAAAATCGGCTGTGATGGGTTCGAGCCTCCCCACTCCAGTGTTGAGCTCAAAAACATCACCTGCAGCCGATGACGCCCTTCGACCGGCTGAAGCCATGCACTTTTCGGACGAGGACGAGAATCCAGCTGAGCTGAGCGATGCCCCCACTAGATCGGTGCACGACCACCCCAATGGCGCTTCAGAGACCGCAACTAGTGCACCTAAGGTGTTGAAGCATCTGAAAGGCAAGGAGAAAGACGTAGCTATAGCTAGCAGAAAGAAACGCCCTCTGCAACTTTTAGATCTTCCAGTGGATATCCTCAAGGAGATCATAAAAGAGGTACAGGTCAACAAAGCCCATGAAGCACACGGCTGGCTGATGTGTTTTTCAAGGTCACGCATACTAACGACCTTACCGCGCTGGCACTCACCCACTCAGCCTTACACAATCTTACGATTCCCCACATATACGCTCGCTTCGACATTGTATGGCCAGACTCACATACCACGCCCGAACCTCGAGTAGGTGTGGATGCATTGACCTATGGTTTGGCCACTTTGGTGATGGGAGAGGAGACCTTGGATGCACCGACGTCGTTCGCCAGTGATTACAATTCAGCCGGATACCACCACTACACCTGCAAGGCATGCGGGACCGTGAATCAGTTCGAGAGCCCCCCTCGTCCTAGGAAGAGGCGGCGTGGCAACCAGTACGCTCAATATACTCGAAAATTCTCGCTAGGTAACGGACCACCTGACTGGGTCCAGGAATATCTTATCACAAAGGAAGGTGGAAAGATGCTTGGAACGCTTGTTGCTCTGGCTGTGGCACGGATGCCGAATCTGGAGACGTTCACGTGGGATATGCCGACAGGTGTACTGAGAGACGTTTGGCTTGCTCTGGCATCTCTAGCGGACCAACAAAGTTGCCGCCTTCAACGGGTCTGGGTACGGTGGCACGACAACAGTGAGAATTCGATGTTATCTGCAGCTGCCCCTGTTCTAGAAACATTCTCGCCACCACAACCACTGTTAACAGCAGGTACAACATCTTCTGCTGCGGCAGCGTCCGCTCAACCAATGCCCATCAACGGATCCTCGGTTTCTGCGACCCCTGGAAGCTCTTTCCTTACTGAGTCCCTGAATCGAGTGGAGCATCCAACATTCTCAATTCTACCTCCCTTAAGGAGCTTGAACGTCTTAGATATCGACGAGCTAGCATACTTGGATGAGATGAGTGTACTCATAAGCCGATCAAAGCACTGCTTGCGTGAGTTGAGGATAGGGATAGCATCCCACGCCGAGAAGAGTCAGTGGGTAATGGAACAATCTGAAGACGACAGGCATGTGAGTGGTGTACTGAGTACGCTCATGCGCCATGTCCATGAAGATCGGCATCACTCAAGCTATGTATCTCCTGAGCGTCCCACAGTACTCGGTGTTAATCCTATCATCGCCGATGCACCTAGTCCGAGCAACGTCATAGTCAGCAGCGCCGGAAATGTCGGCACAGAACAAAGTACGACACCTGTGGTGGACGGTAGTACATCACCCCTACCCCAGGGTCAGACGATTAGTGCCACTGTGACGGACAATACAGAGCACGAGCAGCTGCCATCCACCACTCAGGAGAACGCTATGTCTATTGAACGCTCAGATCTCTTGGAAGGCGCCGATCATCTTGTCTCTGCTGATTCTGATCTGGTGTCCGACAAATGCAGAAGGCCTGATATAGTTGGGAGTGTCTCTGAATTAAGCAGAAAAGATGGAACCGCCCAATCTGCGAATCCTCCGCTGCACGTGCACGTGCACGAAACAAAGCTGCCTTTACGGCCAAAATCAGACCCTCTGCGGGCGAGTCACAGCGCTCACTGGCAACCACCATTCAAGTTGGAACTCGAAGTTTTCGAACTGGAACGAGTCCCTCTTATTGTCCCCATATTACTGAAAGATATCAATATGTCAACAATAACATCTCTTACTATCCTCCACTGTCCAGAGCATGAACAGTTCTGGAAAACACTTGGAAGAATATATTCACCCCGGTCTTTAGCTCCACCCTCTGTTCAATCAAAGGTTTCACCTTCTCAGAGTGCTTCACAGCGTACTTCGACAGCAGATTCGACCCCTATCGACGGTTCAAAATATAGATTGAACCTCAAGAGAATTCACACTGACGCGGTGTCAATGCCACTTATTAGCTTCCTCAAGGATAATCTGGCACCCAACAGTCTCGAATGGCTGTTCCTCCAAGATGGTCGTCCCTACAACTCCACGGTCTCTATAGATGCAATCTATCGTGGTCCTCTAAAGAGGCACAAAGCAAGCCTGAAGAAGTTGATGGTTGATAGTTCGGATAGGACAACAGCTGGCCGTTCAAATTCCAACAATCGATGGAAGAAATGGGTCTTTAATCGAGAAGTACTGAACTTCGTTACAAGTGGGAAGATGAGTGCTTTGAGAGAGCTTGGGATGTTGGTGGATCATAAAGACTGGGTAAGCATGCACCTGCAGATCTTCAAAGTTACTGGACGCGATATTGACATCAGACAGCACTTCTTCCTGCAGAGATTACCTAACGTACCTCATCTCCGCTCTTTATACATGCCTTACGTCTTGAATCACGTGCATCTCGATCCGCGCGAGCTTGCTCTACAGATAGTCGACATCATCGCGCTTCGTCCTGAGATCGACGTCTGTTACATCGGAATATCCACCAAGTGTTTCGAGGTACTCGAGAACAAGCATCTGGATGAGCGGCACTCCGCTCATGATTCCTCCACGAATGTGGGTCCTGGTGGCGTTGAAGCCGATAACCATATAGACAGCGATGACGAGGACGATGAAGAAGATGAGGATGATGAAGAGGAAGATGCGGATCAAGCCGCGACCGCTGCGACCACATCAATTCCGGATGACGCTTGGTCAGATGGGATGTCTGATGTTCAAGAAGATTCGGATGGTGATTCGGATGGCACGGAAGAGGAGACGCGCAGACCACGGTTGAGACTGAGGGAGATTCTATTTTACGATGACAAAGTTTCTATCTTCAAAGCCAGGCATGGGCGATTGTAAGGTGCAATGGCATTGCTGCCGGAGCTTTGCTACCCGCATTTAGCGACAGCGGGGTTTCAAGTCGGAAGCTGAAAGCAACGGATGGCTGTCATCAGGAGCAATCCGGTCGTATTTGAGGTACTTGTATGGGGTACATTAGGTATATTCACTGGCAGCGAGCATGAGCTTCCCTCTTGACTGCGAGTAAAGATCTTATTATAAGCTACGAACGGTCCCAGAATTGGGAGACCATGTTTTTGGATTGTCGACTTTGCGAGGTTTTTGAGAGGTATAGCAATCTATCCTAAAAGCATGTGATTGATTGATTGATTGATTGATTGATTCATAGGTGACCGAGGCTGCCTAGGCTGCCATACACCGCATAACTACAAGCAACTAGCGCATACTGATCTCATCCTCATTATCACCTCACTGTCATCATCACTGTTGCCCCATGATCTAGCTAACTAATACAAATTCTGACTTTGTTCTCTGTAGTCTCTCACATTTTTCTTGATTCTGATGCTTACTAATCTTCTTTTCTTATGATCTAATGTTAATGTCTCTCTTTCACTGTCATCAATAAAGAATAAACATTTCTATAAACAATTAATTGTCTTTTCTGCAATCTAAAGTGTGTAATTGTTGAATTTTCTATTTCAAACTGCATCTAAAAATGTTAAATCTTCTGATGTCTCTTTTACAGTTTAAAATTGTCTCAGAATATTGCTTTATAACATAAATATAATAGTTACTTTGACTAATACTGAGTCTCATAAAATCTTCTTTATGTCATTAACTCATCTCAGTAATTTCTTTTTTAAATCTTAAGTTCATAAGCATTTCATCAGCACATAATGAACAGTCTGAATGCTCAGATTATATGAATATTGTAAAGAGTCTGCTTAATTTATAACATAAAAATAATAAGTTATGTCAATCTTCTCTGTATGTAGCTGAGTAATCAGAGAGCTTATAAATTAATAAAGTTCTATATGCTTATTTAATACTCTTCTATCTGACTGTTATTTCATACTAAATGTAATTCATTCTGCTATTTCATTCTTTTAATCATTGATTCATTCTTCTGTTACTCACTAACAAAGTCTTGTTTTACAGATAGCAATTAAATATTAAATCTTTATAATCTATTCTTTCTCAATGTATGAATCTCTGATCTAAATTACTGTCTTAATTACTTTATTTATTTCTTCATTTTCTAATATTTCTATGTGCATCAATATTCATCAGATTCATATCTAAACCTTTTAACTTCACAGATCATCTACTTTCTTCATTATGCATTGCAGTAAGTACTGATCTGATTATATACTTAGTTTAATAACTGATCAAATTGCTGCTTATTATATCTTAATTGAAGGTTTCTCTGATATAGAAGCTAGAGGTTAGAGCTTGTGATATAAGAGAGTTTCAGATATGTTGAGTTAATCAGTAGCTAGTAGTATGTTAAGTAATGATTGCATTGAACATATTCATCTTTTTAAGAAAGATAATCTGTATATATATCAGACTGTTCATCTTGCTCATTCATAAACATTATGAGTCAGCTTACTCAGCTCACTTATGAGCACTGTGAGCTTACACTGAGCTGTATATCTTCAAGATATAATTTACTAAATCTATACATTCAATAAGTTTATTAAAACAATAACTATAACATCATTCTCTCTTCTTAGATGCTAATTCTCTAAAGCTTATTTAAATGAAAGTTTCTGCCTTTGTAATCTGCAAGCTTTTCATAATAAAGTCATTTAAAATATATAATCATCTTTATCTTTATCAATTCATTAATAAAGATAGTAATTCAATGTTAACTGTCTGTCTTCACTGTTTCAGTCTCTTAATTCTTTGCATAAAGATGAAGAATCATTCTAAGTGTGCTGAGTATGTTCATTGTAATCATTTATGTATCAGTGTGTTGTGAGAATCTCTTAATTATATACACAATAAACTTAAGTTCAATCTATCTGTTGCTGAGAAAGAACTGACACAGATTCTTGTTAGAGTTGCTTGTCTTTATAAGACATTAAAATATATAAAAGATAAAGTTATTAAAAAGACACTCTGTCTTGCTTGCAAACTTGCTAATAATAATGATGATGTTTCTGAAGATAAAAACAATTCTAATTCTTTAAATCTCTTATTCTTAACTTTCTGAGATGATCTTATCTCTACAGCCTCTTCTTCTCAAACTGTTGAAGCATTCTTATACAGTTAAATAAGTTATTCTTAAGTTTTTATGTGCTTTCTAAAGCATCATATTCTTTTCATTTAACAAGATAATAAGCTTTCTCACTAATCATTCTCTTTTTTAGAATGTTCTTTACTTCATATTTAATTTTGAATTCAACAGACATTAATTTGATCTGAAGTGATATGAACTGATTGCATTGCTAAAGCATTGATGCATGAAATATTAAGTGTATTTACATCTCTTAAGATAAGTCTAGCTCATAACTTAATCTCTTGATGTTTCTCTTAATCATGAATGACTCAATACTTTTATTTATGAGTTTCTTGCTCTTCTTCTTTATCTATATGTTATCTATTCATAGATATATCTTCTTGTCAATCTTAAATGATTTTATCTCTATTGTTTATCTCTTCTGTTCTTCAATTCTCTTTATAAGATCAATATACAATTTCTTAAGCTCTGCAATGTTCAACATTACTTTCTGACTCTGAGATTCATGCACTTGTGAATCTCTTCAAATCTTCAGATAATATTCATAGTTTGCTTTAAATGATGTCTTTTCTGTGATTTCATTTTGTGCATTATTGTACATAAACTATATCATTAACAGCAGTTGTACTTAATTGCTCTGTTTAACATTGATATAGTGTCACAAGTATATCTTGACTGTCTGATTCATTCATTTGCTCTATTCATCTATTTGTGAGTAATATATCATCAACATCTTATGTTTTATCTCAAGTTCTGCTGTAAGCATTTCTCAAAACTTACTTGTAAACAGCTTGTCTCTATTAATAATAAACTTCTTTAATAGTCTGTGATTGCTAATTAATTCTCACAGTATAATGTATATCAATATTGATGCTGTTATGATCTCTCTGAATGAAATAAACATCATGTACTTTGTTAATCTATTCACTATAATCAATATGCTGTTGAATCTAACTTCTTATGCTGAGTTCTTGAACTTTAATAGCTTAATGATAAAGTTCATGATAACAGACTCTCAGAGTGCATTCAGTGCATTTAATTATGTTATCTTATTGTAATGCTTATCTTTCTGAATCTTAT
>JAABUJ010003022.1_pt1 | contig 19550 bp, 22 predicted proteins | sample 5559131 | NCBI WGS metagenome assembly JAABUJ01 (sample SAMN10711875, study PRJNA513366) | rock metagenome | isolation source: Antarctica rocks | place: Antarctica: Victoria Land, Mt New Zealand nord | collected 2016-01-07 | reverse complement strand
ATGGGTTTCTGCGCTTGGGAGTAAAGGGGAAGGAGTCGGTGTGCGTGTCTGCGTTCATGCTAATAGAAATCACGTACGTTGGGACAGATTGGGCCCGCGTGAGGTTGGCGCATCCGGGGTTGCGGGGTCGCTATTTCTTGGAACCTCAGGCTTGGAATCCGATAGATTCATCTATACACGTGTATATACAGAGCAGTCACGACTTTGCATCGCGATACGGAGTTACAAGACCACGCTGGATGAGTTCGAATACGGGCCCACATTGTGCATATGGAAGGAGACAACATGGGCTAGGTACGTCCGAGCCGCGAGTGTGATGGAAGCTAGAGATCCCATGTGAAGCAGGCTCATCGCAGCATGAGGGAGACAGATATCGATCTCCCCTGCGCCAGATGGGTATGCATGTCACTCGCACGATACGGCAGCGAAGCAGACACGATGAGAGCCAAGATTGCATCAACCACCGCCTGTTATCTAACCTGCCAATCTAGCGGTCGCCAATGCCAGCCGACAATCCATCGCTCGCACGCACAGCCGGTCCAGACACCCCGAAAAGCCAACGTCGCCCGTCCCCCATCCGTCGCCCGCCATCCCGTTCAAGCCAAACCAAGCAGGTCAAAGTAGCCAAACCAAGACAGCCTAACCAACCGACCCACCAGTCAAGACGAACAACCGAGCCCACCCCGTTTAGCGCCCCGACCAAGTCAAGACCGACCGCCGGCTCCGATCAGGCCTACCTCACATTACTCTACCTCACATTGCTCTACCTCACATTGCTCGTCCCGTCCTCGGGCGGCGGCATGCCCTCCTCATCGCCGGGCTCGGTGTACGTGCCCTTGGGCTTGCCGGCGCCGCGGGTGCGGCTGCCGCGCAGGATGTTGGACTTGTCAATTGCTTCGGCGTCGTCTTTTCTGTTTCGTTGCGTTGCGTGTGAGTCCATTTTCCTTTCTGCCGAAGTGTTCATGGCGGGGACGGTGGGGGACGGGGGAGGGGAGGGAAGGGAAAACGGGGAAGAAGGGGGAAGTAGGAGAGACGACTTACCCAATTGCTCATCGGTATCAGCGGTGGCAGGGTCAATGGGGTCGTCGACGGGCGCCTCGTCTTTCTGGACGGGGATGTGCGATGTGCCGTGGGAGACGTAAGTGTTGTCTGTGGCTTGGCCGTCGGGGATGGCGTCTTGGTCGTGTTTGGGCGACATGGTGGTTTGCTTTGCTTTCTAGGTGCGTTGGGAGTTGATTCTTTCTTAAGTTGAGGTGGGAGAATGGGTGGGGAGAGTGGTTTGGGTTGTGGTTGTGAAAGCGAAGAGGAAGGTGGGTAAAGGAGGTGGAAATATAATGTACGAGGAGCGAGGTGCTGGGGCCTCATTCACAGACATCACAATCACAACTTCATTGGAGATATCAGTGGGCATGACGCAACTTCAAGCTCAATGGAGAGAGTCATGATGTATTAACATGGCTTGCGGTGCTTGGACTGCCATTCCACTGCTCTGTGCCCAATGGGGTAACTTCTATTGGCTAGTCTGCCATGACCTAATTGTAGCTCAAGGATTGCTTCCCTAAAGTACCTAAAGGCTTAAGGTACCTCTCCCCGTTCCCCGTCTGGTCCCGACTTCAGACCCAGATAAACAAAGAAGAAATGGAGAAAGATAAAGAGGAAGAGAGAAAGCATCATCGATGCCGTCAGGTTGTCATGGTGTTCATGTTCAAAGTACGGTAACCTACGGAGTAGTGTCGCGCTCATGCCGGATCCGATCTCGGCAATCGTCCCAATCACTCACGGACTACAACCATTAGCGTCAGACTTTGCATAACCCTAATCTTTCGTTCCTGGCTACCTTATGCAAGCCCCCCGTAAACGAAAGTCACACGGCTCGCTTGGGTGCTCTCTCCGTCCTTTAGGGAAACAGATACGCATGGGTCAGGGCTACAGACAGATCACATCCAGATCCCCTTCCACCCAGATCTCAATCTCATCACATCTCCACCAACACTATGCCCACCCTCCGACCCGTAGAGACTATATCTCAAATTAATTAACCACCTGAACCGTGAACCACCTCCCCCCAGCATCGCTCTGAGGCCGACTTCTCAGCTCGCCCGTCTCATTTGCGCCAAGAACTCATCGTTCTTCATAAACGACTCGTAGTCGATCGGTTCTGGAGCAGCCACGACCTCGACCTCTCTCCCACACTCAGGGCACCCGTCAAAGGTCGCCGTCGAGTAAGGATGACCGTACTTGCACCTGCTGAGATGACCAACCACATGTCTACCCCAACGCCTCCACACGTCCACCGTGTCGACCGTGTAGACTGACACCAAAGGCTGGAAGCTCTTCAAGCAACGTTCGACTTTCCGGTAGCTTTTGAGGAATCTGCCCGCCGTGTCGGGGTATTGCCGGCACAGACGCATCACTCTCTCGCAGCATTTCTCGGTGTCGGTCTTGCTATTCACGCCGGATGAGCGAGCGGTGATGTGGAAGGATAGCTGGACGAGGCGTAGCTCGACTTCGATACAGGCCATCTTTCTCCCCTCGCATTTGCCAATGGCTTCCTCCGCCACGACTACGTTCCTCACACTCTCTTGCGAGGTGAGGGTCCGAAGCCCCTGAGCGAGGGCTTGGATCTGTTGCGATGGGTCGTTCAAAGGCTTCAGGAAATCCGACATTCGTAGCGCTTCTTGCAGTATCGCCAGGCGGATTCGAAGGAATAGGAGATCGTATCTCAGGTCGAACGAGAAGTTCGGGCTTGTAAAGATGTCGGGTCGTCCGAGGAAAGACTCGATCTCGATGGCGTTGGCTTGGAATGGTTTGACCACATCGTCTACGGTAAATATTAGATCAAGAACGGCTGCACTTGGATTTACTATCCCGGCTAGGGATTTGTTCTCACCTCGAAAGTCGGTGACCTTCCTCTGCACCTCCATAAACGATTCGCCCCGTTCCCATACGAGCCTCTGGTTTACCTTTGCTGCCATAGGACTGGGCCGTATCTTTCGGCAGAAGCCTGCAAAATCCGTGTCCATGTCCCGTACTTTGCGAGTAAGGATTTCCTCGAATGCATTCAATTTCCGCCCCATCTTTGCAATCATACGATCGATATTGTCTGGAAGTGCCTTGATCTGTAAACTGGCGGCGTATCTTCGGACGTCTGTAATCGGTGCCAGGCATGTCGGACACGTCGGCGTGGTTCCAAACTCTTTCGAGAGTGCTAGGGACATAATATGTCCGTCATTCTTAATGTCATATACATCTTGAAGTTCGTTATGTCGATCTAGTAGCTCAAGATCGAAGGTATGCTGGCAGTGAAGTTCAATCGGAATATGGGTTTTCATCTCAAGGCGCTCACACTCCGCACATTTCTGCACGCATCTCTCCCCACAAAGACTCGGACAGATGTGGCCGCACATCAGCTCTACGCGATGTCAGACATGACCTAGTCCGGGATATTGTTGAGAACTTACTCTTTGTGCAGGGCTCACAACATGGTAGCCTTGTACAAGGAAGGAAGCACATGACGGAACAGCCCCCCTGATGCTCACAATACCAGTTGCAAGGCTTTACACAAGGATCACATACACTACTGCAGGGCCAGCTACACGTTCCATGTTGACAGGCCCGTTGGCACGGTTGCCCGCAAGGTGGACACGCACCGGGATGACACCTAGGATGTTAGCAGGTTCAGAAAGGTTGAGACACCAAGCTAACTTACTGCAGGAGACAGTGATGGCCGCAAGTCTGCGGTCGACCGCACGTAGTCTGACATGCAAGGTGGCTTGATGACACACGACAGACCGAGCACGTACCAGGACAATTGTGACCACAGTCCAGCGTGGCATCGCAAGCCTGCATACAAGTACGAATCTCGTTCTTCGTAGAGCATATAACTTCCATTGTATGACCGCATGGAAGCTTTGCCACCTCGATTGGCTCTCTGCATGCGATCTCAACGCCTGATGTAAGGTCACAACATGTCATAGAGGCTTTGTGTCCGCAGTGAAGTGTTACATCAGGTAACAGGATTTGGCAGTCTCCGCATGGTTGTCCACAAGTTTCTCGACACTGATGACCACAACGTTCATGCATTTTCTGGCAAGGCTCCGAGCACCTCATCCGAGCATGCAGCGAAAGGGGGTGACATCTAGGGAGATCAGCAGAGCAGATCCACGGTAAGCGACACACTCACTTCTCTTTGCAAATGTGCCCACATCCGAGCTCATAGCCACATGGAACCTGGCAAGGCCGTAGGTTCTCAAAGTCTGCTGGCTGAAATATATTGTAGCATCGGTCCGCATGTCTTGGGCAACAAGTTCGAAAACAAGGTCCAAGCCGGTTCTGACTCGAAAAGACTCCACTGTTTCGACAGCAATCGTTAGCTTCTAGCTCAAACAGTGGAACACGAAACCCTACAGGATACACCTCCACATGTGCACATTCTGCAAGACGAGAGCATTGCCGATAATATAGAACCCTTCACGAGCTCGACTATAAGAGCGTCAGCAAAAGCGAAAAACGACTTCGGTAATGATGGAGCACAAGGTAGATGTTCCATACCTGCACCCAACATTTATTCGATTCCGAGTCTTGAGAAATCCCACGTGGCCCCCCGAGTTGCTCCGCACAGTACTCATAATCACGATCTTGGCTTCTTCCCCTTGGAAATTATCTCTGTAGTATCGTTAGTATAACCGAGATTTGCTCGTATTGGGGGGTCAATACATTGTAGCTAGACGTAGCATATTCAGTAGACCAACATCTGTCTTGACCCCAGCTCGAGTCTCCTCGGGTGATAGAAAGCCGTCATTGATCAATGTCTCACGGTCCTTCTCGCTCAGCCACACGGAGCAGGTCGACCTCAAGCGGAGGGTAAGAGCTGCCAATTGCCCATTGTATGGGGTCTTCATACATTAGTCACGTCCTGCCCAAGCATACGAAGCACATATCACTTACAAGCACAGATATGTCTCCAAGATCGTAAGCATTTCCGCTGATGAGGTGCTGGACGAGTCCCACCACCATATCAACTTCGAAATTATTTGAGCAAGACTTGGACATTGCAGACTTTGGATCGGGCGTGTCTTCGGGTACGCGATGGTCGAGCCAATACATTCGGTCGGCCATGCCTGATACCGAGGCATGGCGGTTTGTTGACTCATGGTCCTTTATATGATATTAGCAATCATCCCCGACCCTGGTGATGGTGAGTACCTTGAGATAGGGGTACAAGGTTGCTCTTGAGAGATCGGCGATGTCGGGATGCATTCGCCGTTGAAGAGTCAGATGCGATGTAGGTACTGGTTGAGCTCCGGGTCGTGAGGGAAACATCAACCTCTCGAAAAGAGACTGGTCTAAGCGATATTGAACCCCTACCTCCGTCTCCATGGAGAGAGCTTGTTCGGAAATCTGAGGTCTATATAGTTTTTAGCATACCCTCCTGTTGTAACTGCAGGCCTGTTACTCTTACCGGAGCTGTAAAGGATCCCCGATGAAAATTGCATGTTTTATCGATGGTAAGAGAGTACATAGGGTGTGTGCCTCCATAACCTCTCCGGCTTCTTCACATATAACGGTCTCAATACCCAGGCGATGTAACAGCGGCCAGTACTTTGCGCATGCGGTTGTGGTCACCCCTATGACTTGCTCTAAACGAATATCAGCAGACTCGAAAATCGTTCGTGCGTATATCACTCACGCTGTTCGAGACATCTTACGTCAACATCGTCGCCTGCAGCTCGTTTGCTTTGAAGGGCGAGCTGGTGGCGACGATGCACTTCCACGAGCTGCTCCACCAGCACTTTGCTGTCAAGCTCGGCGGTCCACCGATTGATCAACTCCTTACGAGCGGGCAACGATAGCGACCAGACATTGTCACCCGCTGCTAGTTTCGCCTGTAGCTCTGTGTGCGATGCAACCTTCAAAAGAAACTTCTTGACATTAGACACACGTGAGAGCTCCGAAGCATCGATCCCAAGATGTATTGCAAGGTCGGACGGAAGTTGGCGGAGGTTGTTGATGTCGCCACCCTCGCTCCAGTAAGTGAAAGCGAAGCCCCCAGCTTTCCTGGCTAAGCGTAGCTCTGAAAGATCATAATCGGACGACCCAAGCATGGCAAATTGGGAGTAGACCTTGGGGTGGTTGAGACGAAGATATTCCTGCGCTGAGTGCCAACTAAGATCCGGACTGCTCAGCGCTCCACATCGTCCAATCCCTTCGGCCGCGAGGTCTAATGGAGAATTAGCACGACTATGATGAGCCCGTATACATGCACGAGCTACGCCCAAGAGAACATACATTCTACCCGCAATCTACTGCTCGAGAGGATGCTCTGCTCGATCTGTGTCTTTTTCAATTTGGAACTGAGTTCCCTTAGCAGATGTGTTTTGGTCCATTCTTCTCTGCTACCACCGCCCAGTCGTGCCACGTTCACGACACCATCTTTGAGCAGATCTTGAAGAAAGCTATCCAATGCGTGATTGGTCGTACAGACTGTCAGTATTGGCTTTGGTGTTGCTTTGGACTGCGAAGCTAAAATGACCTTGGCAAGTGATACCCCGAGGTATGTTTTACCTGTACCAGGAAAAGAAACACGTCAGTACATCCTTCCCCGGAAAGAAACACGTGACTCTTTTCTGACTCGGGCCTGCGAAGTCTTACCAGTACCAGGTGGCCCTTGGGTGAATGCTAGGTCCCGATTCAGGTTCTCGCACAGTGCTATCGCTTGTCCTTCGTCAAGCGTCGTCTTATCCCTTAGCTCCTGTAGCCACCTCTCTTGGACGTGACTCTGCTCCCCGGGTTTGAAAGGAGGTAAGTGTAACGGCGGAGGAAAAACGCCCTTTTTCCCTGAATCTTGAAGCAGGGTAAGATCGTACATGAAGCCGGTCCGAGTTGTATACGCGGGTGCTTGAAGTGGACTACTAAAGGGCATCGAGGAAGTCGGTGCAATGTGCTGCCCGAAAGGGATATCACGTCTGGAGTAGAGCTCCTGGAGTCGTTTAAGACACCATGAGAACCCTGGCAAAAGCGTCCTAGGGAACTCCAGGAGCACGAATCGGCCTTTAAGGATGCCCTTTGAGTAGTATAGAATCCGACGTAGATCTTCCTGACTCTCTCGCTGGGCGAACGACAACTGTACGGCAGCTACAATACATTAGATCCTGCGGAACGGATGTAAAGATCCAAAACTTACCTCGAACCCCTTTCCCACCGCGGGACTGCATGGCGTCTGTGCTCTCGCGAAGGTGGGTTTCGAAAAACGTAAGAGATAGTCCTGTGTCAAGGTTGTCTAGACCTAGTAATGCAAGCAACATGCCATCTTCGAAGAATCCAGAGCTGTGCATCCTCCGGCCTCGCAAGAACGAGGGACAAGCGAAACTGACTCTGACAAGGATTCCCTTCATCTCATCGAAGATGAGTTCTTCAAAAGCGACATCCAAAAAGAGATGGTATCGAGTTCCATTAGGAGTGTCCTGACGTACGTCGTTGATATCAAGCATTGTGCTCTGGTTTGTAAGAAAGGCCGTCAATTTTTGGCACGCATGATAACAGGCATCAATAATTGCCTCTGTAGAATCATATCGTAACTGTCGAAATAGAGTATCCAGTAGGCGCTGCTGGCCAGCTCCAAGGAAGTGGGGGAGATGAAAGTCCTTATAAGGCATGTAAGGAGGACGGTGAGCGAGAATCTCATCAGCAGTCGGTAGTATCTGAATATTCCGAATAACAACGTGATCGTTGTCATGGCGAGGTCCGTTAATTGACAGACGTCCGGGACCATCATGGTCGAAAAGGCTGTCGTCCTTGGGAGATAGACGAGGGCTGACACGAAGGGTGTTTGATGTGCTAGATGTGGGTGTTGATGCTGCGGGAGATTGAGCTTCATTGACAACTCTGTAGATGGCATGGCTTTGTGAGCATGCATCACCATTTCGACAGAATCCTTTCAGATGGTCTCTGCAAAGGGACGTCTCGATACATTGCGGTAATGCAGGGGCGGCGAGCTTATGTGCGTGAACGTCCATTGTCACCAAATCCTTTGTAAGACAGTACACTCTGTCCCAGAGTGGACGAGTTAACTGCGCGATAGAGCTTCGAGTGATAAGTTTGGCGCTCAGTGACGCCTGTCGAGGTCGAATACATAAGCCCTACAGCAAGCGCGGTGTGGTGTTTCTAATGCAAACGGCACAATATGGCGTCTCAATATCAATACGCTCTTAGAGTCTTGCGTTGTTGAAAGCTGTGTGCAGTGAGCTAAGTATTTACAGACATCTTAAGATGGGACTGGCAGAGTGGAGAACGAACCTTGATGTTTAGCTAAACTGCTTCATATGTCAGAACATGCAGTGAGTTGTAAAGTTTAGAACGATATCTGCACGCCCAGTGAGGTAATGACCGAAATCTCTGAGTTAGCGAAGCTTGACAAAGCCAGCAGATGGCAAGTCAAGTACTTTAGTGAATTAGAATTCTGCGGAATGAGAGTCAAGCCGTGAGGTGATTCGTGCCTATATCAAGCAGTAATCTGTACGTGCCTTAGGTAAGGTAGGTAGTCAAAGTCAAGGCAAAACCTAGGACACCGATTTGAACTTTCACTGCTATAGAAGGAGAGAAGTCGAGTTTTCGTGTTCTGCAACTATCTTCCCATTTGAAAGTTCTCATCGTCGTCGTGAAACTGCAAGAAATGACTGTTCCTTGAGCCTGGGACTCGCTACCCCAAATTGGTCGAAGACGGCGAGCAATCAGGACTACAGCAGCTTTCTTTAGGATTCAACCGACATAGTGCTGTGAAATCCTAGGCTCAATCTCTTCGGGTAGTGTACAGGCAAGCCCGGCAAGATGATAGGTAAGGAGGCAACTACAACAGTTGCGAATAGGTGAGACGGTCACGATTCATGCCACAGTCCCACGTGCTGCAAGATTCTATTCGAGTTTTCCAGGTTTGGTGACCAGGATTCAAGCTCTTCACAGCAAGCGGTTCCTCAGTAATCAATGAGATATAACATACCATAACAATATCCGGGCTCATAGCACCCACAGGAGTCAGGAACGCCCAATGTAACGGCGTTTCCACTCCCTGAACACAAGGCTCCAAGATTTTCGCCGTGCAGTCATCTGTAACTTGCTAGACTTCCTGATTTGACACTCAAGTGTTCAGAGAGTTGTCCCGAGCATTGTATCCCCTTGGATTAGTTATATTAGACGCGTCGGAGTCACGGATATTTGAGATTGAGAAATTCAACTATTGGGGACCACCACTTGGCAGGCATGCCCTGTCGTTTGTGGACTCGATCGCTACGTACCGTACCAGAATGCCGAGCTTTGGCCGCAACCAACAGAGATATCACTGCCCCATCCCGCCAGACTACACCACTCTCGTCACAGGTGCACTGGCGTGCATTAGAATGTTCTGTAAAGGTCTCCATTGGCGGTAAGGTTGAGACAGCAACAGCCAAGTGTAAAAGAACAAAAGCACATTAAAGCGCCATCAGAGCGCTATCGAGAAAAAAGGGTATGAAGCTCTGAGTCAAGCAAAAGATGAAAACAGTGCAAAGAGACGGGGTAGAGAGCAAAAATACCGCCATGCTGATTGCATAAACTAGCTCGAGATCCAGAGGTCTATTCGCTTGGTGACAGGTGTGTAACATGCTATGGATTAACTTCACTACGCCGCGGCCTCGGACAGTGGACTCCCTTTTCTTCTGGGGCGAAGGCTCCCTACAAAGTGTCAGTGTGATGGTTTCAGATATATCCCCTTTGACTCACCTGTCCAGCTGCCACGGAATGGTCAAGGTCCACCTCGAGGAAAAGTTCAGCACAAAGAAGCTCTGCAGAAGTGCAGAACAATCACACAGCTTCGGTACCGGCTTTCTTGGCACGAGACTTAGCCGTCATCGAAGCAGGGGCCTTCTTGCGACCTTTCTTAGCTGTAGGAAGATCTTCGAACCCTTCTTCAGAATCGATGTCGTGTTCTTCCGCTTTCACTTTCGAGGTTGGTGCCTTCGTTTTCTTTGCGGTCGCGCCTTTACCGTTGGCTGTCCCACGTTTGTGAGCTGTAGGTTCCTCTTCCGAATCTTCCTTGACAGCGTTTGATGCTGGCTTTCTGCTGTTACGTTTGGTCTTGTTCTTTGGAACAGGCGCTTCTTTCTCAGACGTTTCCTGCTCTTCAGCGTCTTCCACCTTTATACCCCTCTTCGCCCTCTTTCTAGTAGTCGGCTTTTCGTCGTCACTGTTTGCGTTCTCCTTGACAGCCTCGACTTTCTTACTTCTTTTAGCCACAGTCTTCGTTTTCTTGGGCGAGGGCGCTTCTGCTATCTCCTCTTCATGCTCTTCTGCAGTCTTCTTGGCACGAGCACGCTTTTTGGGGCCTATCTTGGTAGGGCTTGGCTGGTCTTCGTTATTTTCCGCCTTGAAATAGGTTAGTTACGTTCTAGATTGAGCTCATATAATAAAGTCCAATGAGTAAGACTATAACATGAGCCTCTCGATAGACTATTGATATGCCAAGAGGTATACAGACGTGTACAGTGCCGATAATGGATTAGTTTGGAAGTCGCTGCATGTGAGGCATGTAGGTATATGATACTGGGGCGACTTAAAGAGTGGAACTATACCGTATCGTCTACTTCCTTCCTCTTCGGTGTCCGCTTCCGCATGCCAATCTTGCCCGGCCTGTTGAGTTCAACATCCTAGTACAGCATGAGTATTTAGTAAGAGGAGAGACAAGTCTTCGATGCTTACGCCCTTCCAGTCGTTATCATCAACATGGCCTTGCTCTAGAGCAACTTTGACTTTTTCCTGCATTTCCGGCGTAATCTCTTCATATCCGTCTAGGTAGTCGAAATTACCCTCAATGGTCTCATTCAAATTTGCCAGTTGCTTTGGAGTGACGCAACCCCTGCGGCATCGTTCAGTCATTGTTGAAATATCGAGCAGCTCTAAGATGAGAAGTCATACCAGTGTCTCCAGTGCCAGGATTGGTGCTCTTGAAACTCAACCTGAGTCCCAAAGCGTAACTCGCCCTTTTGGATCTTGACACCATTTTCCAAACACTCCTTATTTTTGCAGCCAGCCCGGGCGCCCTTGGACATCTCTAGAACGTAAAAGTAAGACAGTGCTACAGGAGACGCATGAATCAAACCGCGCTCCGTTGCAGCGGCAAAATTCCAATTTGCAGCCTAAAATGTCATGAAGGAGAGCTCGGGGGAAAACACAATAAGAACTGCGTTGACAGATGATTCGACCCGTTGCGCCTCTGAGCCCACTTACCAAGACGGTACACCCCCATAATTGAAGAACAGATGCAAAAACGTTTCTATGTTGAGGGTATAAGCTAACGTAGGATTACCTAGGAGGCAGTAATGTTAGATTGTGTTTGGGTGTTAGGGAAGGGAAAATTAGGCCTACCTGTTGGGAAGAACGGCAACCCGGTATGCTACTATCGAAGACCAGCTGAGAAGGTAGCCTCGAACAATTTAGCTGTGGGCCCTAAGCTTGCGATGTTGCTCTTTGAGGAGTGGTTAAGATCAAGATACCGTCTGTCCGAGGGGGTAAGGTATTGTAGCTTGGTGATAGTGTTGGTCGTCACCTGGGAGGTAGGCGCGCTAAGTTTACGCGACCCAAGCGGCGCGCATTCGTACGGCAGACCATACTGTACTACTACCGTACATTCGCCTGGACCTTCTTGTCTAATTGCGCCCCTCTAGATGTCCATAAGTTACAGTCCACCCCGTTCTACTCGGCGGTGAGGTCATCACTTCCATTGGGACCTAAAATCTCCGAACAACTCGAGCTATGGATGACTTCTCCTGTGCATGAGCAATGCCATTACCAACGCCCTCAACGAGGTGGCGTTCTGGGCCGGATTCGGCCAAATGCGCATCTATAGGCTATACCAGCAGCAGATCTTTGGTTCGTTGAAGAGACCAGTATATCTGGTTCCATCTCATATACCGTTGGCTCCGTTCGTACTCGCTTCGCCTCATCAACGCCGTTCAAGAGTTAGGGGCTATGCAACAGTTGTGGGATATTCCTCTGGCCCTATCAGTTCCAGTGGGCAGAGATTGGGATCGTCTGACAGGGCCTTCAGACTAGGCCAACGTTCAACGGGCTCCTTCAGTAACTCTGGCGAATGGCTCGCTTTACTTGAGCCGTATCTACCTACTGAACTGCGGTCCCCTAAATCCTCACCGTTTCTGAAGATTGGATCGAGGTTCGCCTTCGTTATTCCGAACCTGCTACGCCGAGCGCGAGATGAGACGAATATCGACTTACTGAGTTACCTAGGGGTTGATCAAGGACGGTGGAAAGCTGTTCTTTGGATTGTTACGACTCTGATAAGACCCGTCACTGCTCGTGCGGCAGAACTCAACCCGACGCCTCTAACATCCCAAGTACACTGGGAGAACGACATCCCGCTAGATGATGTCACTCAGGCTCCAGTCTGGGCTGACCACAATGTTAAGAAAAAGAAGTTGGAGAATAATAAGCCGTCAAGCCTTCACGCCTTGATAGGCAGAGCGGCCAGGTCTTCTGGGATTTCTGATACAGCGCAAGACCTGGCATTGAGGCAGATATGGCAAAGCTTAGGCTCGATGATCCTGCAGTCTGCGGACTTACCCGAAGACAAGTCACGGACTGTCATGTCAAACGTTCATCAGATGATTGCATATCTGCACCATGTCGGCGCCGTGCCAGATACGATCTACAATTACCCATACGCCATTGATCCATCAGTACCTCAGCGGCCTCCAACACTGTATCTCCTCTCTGCTCGTATCTTGACAACGCTATCGGATGCTGTGTGGCGAGCGCAAGAAGAGGCTATTAGCACGGAAGCCGCAGCGGTGGGTGCTCAATTTCCATATAAGGGGTTTGGAAGTCCCAGCCTAAGATATTCACCTCGAGTGCGAGATCTGGATCATGCGGTATGGGTAGAGCTTATTCTCTGGTCCTGTCTTGAGAGTGGATACGTTGCCGAGGGAGCGTGGCTCTTGAATGAGATGGGACGGCGCAGAGGTGACGATCGTTGGTTTACCATTCAATGGAGTGCTCTCCAGGAGCCGCGGTCAGATGAAACAGCAAAAGACGTTCGTGAAGGATGGTTCAGCTCCACGTTCTTTAAAAATCATCTCATAGGAATCAATGAAGGCTACAGTGTTGAAAAACCTCTTCTGGAGATGGGACCACGAACTATCAGTACTGAGGCTGTAGTTGCGCTTATAGACGGACTTTTGAGTACAGTGCGCGTTGGATTCGGCAGTACAGGAAATACGCCCGGCCAAGTTCAGGACCAGATTTATAGTCTCAAGGCCATTCTTGAACGTGACAATTTCAATCTCCCTCCTCGGGTGTGGAACTCGGTCACTATACGTTTGCTAGAGTCGCAGGAAATGGCTCCAGAGATGGACCCTGCATCATTAGAAAGAGTCCTTGCGTTGGCGCCTACAACTCTTCGAGACTGCAAAATCGGAGGTCTTCAAGCAGATCCAAAATCCGCTCCCTCCGTAATTGAGAATGTGTTCAATCAATCGAACGCGATGCTTGGGTTACTTCATAGAACTCTTCACGCTTTCGCATTACAAGGCAATATCCGCGCCGCTCGTCGAGTCTACACGCGGATACAGTCATACATCATCAACAGGAGGACAGATACTGACCCTGCCGTCATAACCAATCTCAGGCGCTCAATGCACACAGGAGATGAAAGCATCTATTTTGATGCAGAGGTTAGCGACATCACGGACTACTTCCCGGATGTCCCTGAAACTGTCTTAGCTGCTTTTATCGACCTCGTCACCGACGCGAAAGCTTACGATTTTGGGAGATGGTTGCTATACTCCGACGAGACAGGCAGTCCAGTCGTCCGTTTCTTCACCAGTGCCACTGTTGCCCCAGCCCTATTACGTTTCGCCGCCGCCACAGCGGACTCTGATCTTCTGAACAAAGTAACCTCTGCGTTGGTCGTGCCTTTGCCAGAGAGTATAATACGTACGATGTTTCACTGCCACATTGCCTTAAGCGACTGGGACGGGGTAGAAACACTCCTGTTGTATTTAAAGGATGAGAGGAAACTTGGCTGGAGTGCTACTGAAGCGGCGGCCCTTGCCCGAGCGGTTATGCTCCTGGACAATGACGTCTCTGTGGAGAAAGAATCGTTCAACAAAGCCAAAGTCATACTCCGGAAACTCCTGCATGGCTACTACAACACCACTCAGTTGGCCTACGAACGACGAGACAACTCTCAGGTCGACTTGTTGGGTCATTTAATCCGAATATTCAGAACCATACCCGGTGTTCTAGGCGAGCTTTGTCAAGATCTCCCAGATAACCCTGCCCTGCAACTGAGATCGGTGGATATCCCTGTCAACGCCTTCAACATCTTGCTCGACGCTGCCGTCAGCACAAACGGTAGTTTTGAAGGTAGGCGGATGTGGCACATGTGGTGTAGGGAGCCTGCAAGTCTGAGCGGGAATCGGAAGTCTCATGGTACGGATTCAATTCCACGATGCGCCGGGCCGGCAATCACTGCAGTGTCTGTGGATGGTGATCAGCTTAAACAAGTAGAGCCAAGAGGAATTGTCCAACCCAATCTCACGACATTACGAACAATCCTACAAGCTGCGATTGTAGAACGGAAGGCCTCTACTGAAGTAGCTGCTCGCTATTTCGGCAACAGTCTCGATGAGCCGGGATCCAAGCAGCTACCTACCTACAGAGCATACCGCCCAACCGAAATACTGGACTGGGGTTCTGGCTTGTTTCGAAGGTTCGGTCTTCGTGAGACTTCTATTGACGCGGAGCTGGGTGGGCACTTGTATAGGCAGAAACGCCCGTTTGTTAGGAAGGGTCAAATATTGGCCAAGAGGGGACAAAGACTGAATAAGAAGATTCGATCCTCGACCAGGCACAACCGTATCCTAGCCAGGAAGAGCCAATATGCGACCGGCGACAAACTCAGAGCCCAATCGTCCTCGGCCAGAATGATATACTTTTGAACCACGATACGATCGACCGTGAAAGCCTATCAGGCATCTGTGCTCACTAAAATCATCGATATGATCTATGCACACAACAACATCCTGGAGAGGCGTGCCAAGGGTTCACCTGTGCTTGCATCTCCTTCTGCAAACTCTGAGGCGCCGCTGGAATCGACGAATGACGGAAGAATCTATCATCTCAGAGTCAGGGCAGGACATGTACATGCGCTATCTATACTGCCTACAGGCAGTCTATAAGCCCTCTGCAGGGAATCTAAACCTGTTAGATCCTCTGGATTCATATCCAACTGTGTTGCTTGATCCATTCAAGGGATCAACGCAACACAGGTTTCTACTCTCGCCATGAACGAGCATCAAGTCTTTACGAGTATCCCGTCACCGCTAGGATCAACACTTTCCACTATCAGTGGCCGTGGAGCTCGACACGATTGTCGAAAATTCGGTCCACAGGCAGCTCCTGCAAGCCTCCGCGGCCTTGGATACTCCCAACTGGATTGAGTGTATCGTCGTCATTGGGTACCTTGTGCAAGCTTTCGTAGCCTTGAGTATCCCAAACCTCGTGGACTTCCGGTTCGTCTTGGGGTATCTCAGGGACTTGGTAAGGATCATCAAGGTTTTTATGGTAGCGACGGCGTCTGCGCCAGAAAACTAATCCAACTGCCGCGAGAGCAGCGATGCCGATTGGGAGGCCGATCCCGACGCCAAGTTTCACGGATCCATCGGACTGTTGTGGAGCTTCTGTTGGCGCAGTTGCCAAGACCGGGGATGTGCTTGATGGCGCAGACGAAGACGATGGGGAAGAGGAAGAGACCGAAGAAGAGGAAGAGACTGAGGAGGAGGAAGTCGCCGAGGCAGACTTAAACGTGTCGCCCGACACAGCGGCCCCAGACGGGGTAGGACTGATGGTCGTCACCACATCGCCTGCCCTTATTGTAAAGGCTTTCCCTGGCGAGCAGACGCATGAAGAAGCCCTGACGTCCTGAATGTCCTCCATGCAGCAATATCCATCGGTGTCGTTGCCGCATATGGATTCCACGTCATTAATGTTATATCCTACAATACTCCCTCCATCAGCTACCTTGCGCCTTTGAACGCGAGGACGAAACCATATTTACGAGCAAATTGGAGGACTGAAGTGATTTACCTTGACAATGCTTTAGACAGCCACTCGACTGCCACGAGGCATCCGTACACGCGCCGCGAACGTACGGCCACTTGATATAATAGTCGGTATTGAACCGCGGGCCCCCCTTACACATGCCGCTGGTGAGACAGATCTCGCCGGTGCTGCAGCACATAATGATGCCATTGCCGGAGGTACATGGGACGTGATCCGGGACCGACGAGCCGTCCGGATAATAACATGTGACGGCAACCGCAACGCGTATACACCAACAAGAAAAGAACAGCGCGAGTGATGAGAACATGATTGCGAGACGAAGGAAAAGCAAATGGCGATTCTGAGCCGGCTCTGTTCCACTTATACATACTACATGGTCAAATCTACGTTGTCAGTAACCAATATCTAAGCCGTCAGGGCTGAAGCTCATGCGACGAAAATAGGCCAATATTCAGCAGGAACCAATGCGCAAGCAACGCCTTCTTAGGGAGACCACTCATAATAATGGTAGTGATACACAAAGATGAGCCCGTGGTGTCACAGAGTCGCAGAATTGAAAGCTGTCAACACCGGGATTTGACCAGACGTCGTGGGACGGAATTTAAGCAATGCCACTCGCGTTTGATTCCTAGCCGAAGTCTCACAAGCGCGTAAGCGTGCTACTTTAGATAGAGATCCTGTTGAGAACAACGTCGTTAGAAGTATTCACCATTCCGCCCACATGTGGCCTGAACCTCAGATATAAATGCTTTGCAGCTATGCAGTGCGCTGTAGAACGTCGTCACACACCTCATGGAAGCCGCGCCGCGACAGGAAGAACCATTCTCAACAGCCCCGTGGGCTCGCACGTCTCTCGCCAGGTTCAAGTAACCATGTATGGAGAATGCGATTAAGAATCGCCAGACAAGCCAACGGAGCTGGTCGAATTTCTCCCAGCTGGTCTTTTCGTCGCAGTAGTCATTGACGTCCCCGTCCCAATTCAGAAGGGGCGGTTCCTGACCATGGGGCCTGGCTGCTTTATACGTTCGTCTTCCACGGTTGTCTCGCGTCATTTGTGCTTGCCATGTTTTTGCTTGCATCCCACTTAATCTCCGATGGGTACTGCCCTCGTTTGACGACTTGGTCGTAGCGCTTGTACCACAGCGCCGGCGCAGCGGGTTCCCCCCCCCCCTGGGACCTTGCAAGCGGGCTCAGATAGGGGCGGTGGCTCGATCGGCCTGCGATTTATGGTAGCAAAGCTGCGGCGTTTACTAGAAGGGGTGGAAGCCGATGCCGTTCACTTCGACACGGTGAGGGTGATGTGGAGTTTGAGACCGAGAGGGCTGCCCTGAAGGGCGAGGACAGTCGAATGTGGGGAAAACGAGTGAGAGTTCGGCTTGGGGCAAATTGTCCCGAGTTGTCTCGGGGGGGTCGAGCGATCTCAACCTGATCTCTGATGCGAGCTGCAAGATCCACTCCACCGCTTTGTGGAGAACGCTGCAGGCCTTGCGACTGCACCAGTTGACCATCGGGCATAGATGGACAGGATGCTACTACCGACTTTCACGGTATGGATGGCGCAGCTGAACACATCAGTATTGCAGACTGGGCGCTCTCCGCGCTTGAGTTATGGCCACGATGGGGTCACACACAAGGGTCGTCTTCGTTCTACTCGGACACTACAGTTTGAAAAGACCCATACTGATGGCGCAGGTTATACCGGTTGCCTGACAGATCTAATTCGCATAAGGTCCGAGTCTTTGAGCAATGGACAGGTTATCCAGCGATCACTAGATGAGGAAACCAGCATAGAGCCCCAAGGATAATCCTGATCAGCTCAGAATTCTCCTGGCCAAACTTCCAGACGGTTTAAGGGGGAGTGATGAAACCAACCTCTACTTGCTATTGGGAGATGATGGAAAGCACCTTAGATTGATTATCTTTGCCTGCTTACCTTTCCCATTTCGTCCCTTGCAATGGCCAGTTCATCTCATACCTCTAAACTCGGAGGCTCGAAGGGTGGATTGGAGATAATACTCTTGGCGAATCAGAGAGCTTTGAGGAAGCAAGTAGCCTCATTGCTCGTTCGGCCTTGAGTTGGAATCTCTGATAAGGGAAGATTATAAGCAGCAGTGAGGACACGGCCTCTGAAGCCGATTCTCAGAACTGTCTAAGCAGCGCACTCCCTGCAGAAGCGACCATGGCAAAGGGCCATGTCAATGGAAACGCAGGAAGCGGGCATGACAAAACGGTCCCATGGTACAAAGCAGACATCAGCGAAATCTCCCAAAGACGCGCAAGAGCCTTTTCAAGGAGCACAGCGGCATCGCTCCCGACCGCATCGCCGCGCACATTCTCGCCGCGGTGCGTCGGAGAAGCTCCTCCTCCCGTCCCGGCCGAGAGGAGAAATACCCAACGCCATCCCGCAGCGCGACGATTCATGGCCGTCGCACTGTATCCGTAACTGGGAAACTCCACCTTCCTCGAGCTGGGGCTCAGCCCCTCGACGCTCCGACCCGAAATTCTCTTGCGCGTCAAAGCAAGCGCCACGCTCCTCGACCCTCGGCTGTGCGCTCGGGCACGACATGCGCAACGCAAACTGGTCTTCGACGGCGCGATGTTCCGGCACGACGGCGCCTCTTCAAGCGAGCTGTGGAGGGTGGTTGGCGAGGAGACAGCTTCAACGTGGTGCGTAGATGCCGTTCTTGAAGAGCCTGTGGAGCCGGCTGGGTTCACTAGGGCAGGCGCGTGGGGCGATTCGGATGGCCGGCCGGCTTATGAAGGTTTCGGTGCGCTAGGATTAGTGCGGGGTTTTGAAGGGTGGAGTGGGAGGAGATGGGGCGGTGCGTGAGCTGAGCGGGTCGTGGACGTTGGTGCCCGTGCCTACTCTGTGAGAATTCCGTGCCGGTAGTGCGGGTTTCCGGAGTATATGAGATTTGAGTCGTGGACGTACTCGGGGTTACGAATAGCAGATAGATATATTGCATCTGTCTGAAAGGAAAGTAGAACCCGCAAAAGCCACAGACTCCGTAAACCCCTCTACTCTCCAACGCACCCCTCAATGCTATCCGCAAAGACCGGCCGCGACCCCAACACCTGTCCCGGTAGAATGCGACCTCGTCGCCTTTCGCAGTCGCGCGGTCCGCTGTACGAGAAGCCCGTCCGCTCATAGTCCATCGCGGCAAACGACACACGTGCGCCATTGCCGTTCGTCCACCGAGACCGTCGTCCACCGAGACCGTCGTCCACCGAGACCGGCTTCCTCCCCAGCGGCATGAATTCAGCGACAGCTCCATGCACGCTCCTCACCAAACGCGCCTCACATCCCCCAAAAACCTACTAGGGTTAGTAGGACCTCGCCCTAATCTAATATAATCTAATCCAATCGCGCTGGTGGTTCACCCGCCATCGCCCCAGCCCTAACCTCACCCCCTCCCCCACCCCCCCCCCCACCCCCCCCCCCC
>JAABUJ010003021.1_pt1 | contig 19553 bp, 19 predicted proteins | sample 5559131 | NCBI WGS metagenome assembly JAABUJ01 (sample SAMN10711875, study PRJNA513366) | rock metagenome | isolation source: Antarctica rocks | place: Antarctica: Victoria Land, Mt New Zealand nord | collected 2016-01-07 | reverse complement strand
AGCCCGGTCATGGTCAAGAACACGCGCGGGTGGCGCGACAGGTAGCCATAGCGCAGGATCATCGCGGCTCTCTCCTCCCCTTTTCCTTTCACTATACCCGCTCAGGCTTTATTGCTAAGATAAACTACTTGCCGCGACAGGTGAGGAGGCCGCGACCCGCGACCTGCACCTGACGCACTTTCTGGCGCTGGCGGAACAGGCGGTGCAGGCGTTCCGCGGGGCAGAGATGGGACCATGGCTGGACCAGCTGGACCGGGAGCACGACAACCTGCGGGCGGCGCTGAGTTGGGCGCGGGAGCGGGCGACCGGAGAGGAGGGACTGCAACTGGCGGCGGCGCTCGCGCCTTTCTGGGAGTTTCGGGGCCATATTGCCGAGGGGCGACGCTGGCTGGACGAGATGCTCGCCGCCTTCCCAGGCTCATCCGGCGCCCGTGCCCGCGCGTTGAATGCGGCCGGCTTCCTGGTGATGCGCGCGGGCGATCGCCGCGTGTCGCTGGCCCTATTCGAGGAGTCACTGGCGCTGCGGCGCGAGCTTGGCGATACGTGGGGCATGGCCGTCTCGCTGAACAACGCGGCGAATGCGCTCCTTGAGCTGGGCGAGTACGCGCAGGCCGAGTCTGCGTATGCCGAGGTGCTGGAGACCTTTCGCGCGGTGGGGGACCAATGGGGCGTCGCCACCGCCTTCAACAATCAGTCGGTGGCGGCGCGTGAACTGGGCCAGCACGAGCGGGCGGAAGCCCTGGCCAAAGAAAGCCTCGCGCTGCGGCGCGCGCAGGACGACCCGCGCGGTGTCACCGAAGCGACCAACAGCCTGGCACAGGTGGCGTCCGCGCAGGGCCGCTATGCGCAGGCGGCGACGCTGTTCATGGAGGGCCTGCTGTTGAGCAAGGACGTCGGGGACATGCTTCGGCTGCTTGAGGCGCTGGAGGGCCTGGCCTGGGTCGCCGCGGCGCTGGGGCAGCCGCAACGGGCCGCGCGGCTGGGCGCGGCGGCCGAGGCGGAGCGGGAGAGGCTTGGAGTGCCCCCGGGCCTCCCGGATCGCACCTGTCGCGACAGGGCGATCCAGGGTATGCGCGCAGCGCTGAGCGAGGAGATGTTCGCGGCGGCCTGGGCCGAGGGGCAGGGCATGACGCTGGCCGAGGCCAGCGCGCTGGCGCTCAAGTCCGACCCGACCGGCTGACCAGAGTCGCAGGCTTTACGCGCCGTCCGTCGCCTCGCGCCGCGCGCCTCGCGCCTGATTGCTGACGGCGTCGTAGAGGCAGCGCACGCGGTCGGCGATGACGTCCCAGCCGTAGGGCTCGGCGCTACGTCGCGCCGCCAACGACATGCGCTGGGCCAGCACGGGGTTACGCAGCAACGGCGCCAACCACGCGGCGAAGGCGGGGGCGTCGCGTGGAGGGGCGAGGTAGCCGTTCTCACCGTCGTGTACCGTGAGTTGCAGGCCGCCCGCGGCCGAGGCGACGACGGGCCGGCCGCAGGCCAACGCCTCTAGCGCGACCATGCCGAACGACTCGTGGAGAGAGGGCACGACCACGACATCGGCCGCGGCCATATAGAGGGGCAGTTGCTCTTGTGTAACCGAGCCGACGAAATGAACCCGATCCTCCACACCGCATTCCGCCGCTACGGCGCGTAAATGTTCCATCTCGCGCGTCCCGGCCGGACCCGTCACGGGCCCTCCGGCCACGACGAGCCGCGCGTCCGCGACCCCCAGCGATCGCAGCAGAGCGGTGGCGCGCACGGCCGTGCCCAGGTCCTTGAGCGGCTCGATGCGCGCGGCCGTGAACACGATCGGCGCGTCCAGCGGCGGCCCTATGTCAAGCGTCACGCGCGCGGCGACGCGCTCATGCGGGGCGAAGAGCGCTAAGTCCACACCACAGGGGATGGCATGGATGCGCGCGCGCGCGCCGTCGTAGAGCGCGCGCAACTGCGCCGCCTCGAGCGCGTTCGCCGCCACGATGGCGTCCATCCCGTCGAGCACCTGCTGCTCCAGTAGCGCGCGCCGTTGGTCCGGCGCGCTCCAGATGCCCGCCACGCGGCGCTTTACCTGAGCCAGTGTGTGGAACATGTGGACGGCCGGCACACCCCAGCGCCGCCGCAGGCGCAGCGCGACGAGGCCCGAGAGCCAGTAGTGGCTGTGCACCACGTCGTAGGGCTGCCCGCGCAAGCCAGCGAAGGCGATGACCCCGGCCGTGAAGAGCGGCACGAACGGCAGCAAGTCGTCCGGCGGCAGCGGTTCAAGCGGACCCGCATCGATGAGGATGACGCGCACGCCTGGCCCCAACTCGACCACATCGGGCGTCGTCGCGTCGGTACGACGCGTGAAGATATCGACACGCAGGTCCTGGCGCGCTAGAGCAGCGGAGAGCGCCCGCACATAGACATTCAGCCCGCCTGCGTTGCTCTGGCCCGCCCGCTCCAGGGGGCTAGCGTGCAGCGAAATAAGGGCGACGCGCGTGAGCATTCTTGGTTCTACCATCCTTTTGCGTGACAAACCAGCCTGTTCTCACCTCAGTATAGCTGGGCGTCTCGCATGCGCATCTACCCTAAGGGATCAGCAACACCTTACCTTTGCTCTTGCGCGCCTCCATATAGCGATGCGCCTCGGACGCCTCGGCCAGCGGGAATGTTGTATCAATCTGCACTGTGAGTTCACTAGCGGCGATCCACGCGAAGAGATCGTTCGCCCGGCGTAGCAACTCCGCGCGGCTGGCCGTGTAGTGAGCCAGTGTGGGTCGGGTCACGAAAAGCGAGCCCTTGGCACTGAGGACTTGCAGGTCAAGCGGCGGGACGGGCCCGCTGGACTGACCGTACAGAACCATGTAGCCACGTGGCCGCAGCGCGTTCAAACTGCCGTCAAAGGTCGTTCGCCCCACCGAGTCGTAGACCACATCGACGCCACGACTGGCGGTAAGTCGTCGCGCCTCGGCGGCGAAGTCGACGCGCGTATAGAGAAGAACGTCGTCGGCGCCGGCGTCCCGCGCCAGGCGCGCCTTCTCCTCGGTCGAAACAGTCCCGATCACGCGCGCGCCGCATCGCTTGGCCAACTGCACGAGCAGCAACCCTACGCCGCCGGCCGCCGCGTGGACGAGAGCGACATCGCCGGGCTTGAGGGGATAGGTCGTGTAGACGAGGTAGTGCGCGGTCATGCCCTGGAGCAGGACCGCCGCCGCGACGCGGAGATCCACGCCGGACGGCAACGGGACCAGCGCGTCGGCGGGGCCGACGGCGTACTCGGCGTAGGCGCCGGGCAGGGACGCCGAGGCGACGCGGTCGCCGACCGCCAGGCCCGTGACACCAGGGCCAACCGCGTCGACCACGCCACTGGCCTCGGACCCGAGCGTCATCGGCAACGCGCCGGGATAGAGTCCCGTGCGGCGATAGATGTCGACGTAGTTAACGCCTACCGCCTCGACCTTGATCCGCGCCTCGCCCGCGCCTGGCTCGGGCAGCGGCGCATCCTCGTAACGCAACACAGCGGGATCTCCGAACGCGTGGACCCGGATTGCTTTCATCTGGCCTCCTCCATCATGCACTATATAAAATATAGCACAAGGGGGCGCGATAGTCCACTCGGCGTCTCGTTTGCCGGCTCTCGGTTTGACAGCGCCCTGTCCCGCCCAGTAGCATGGCAGTGTTTGTAGGAGCATAGCACGAGGGGGCGTTATGTTCGATCGCGAAACCGAGATGATGCCGCGCGCGCGGCTGGACGCGCTGCAGACCGAGCGCCTGCGCGCCACGGTCGAGCGCGTGGCCGCGACGGTCCCGTTCTACCGCGAGCGCTTCGCCGAAGCTGGCGTGAACGCCACCGCCATCACAGCGACCGCCGATGTCGCCCGCCTGCCCTTCACGCGCAAGGGCGACCTGCGCGACAACTATCCCTTCGGCCTGTTCGCCGTCCCGCGCGAGCGCGTCGTGCGCCTGCACGCCTCCTCCGGCACTAAAGGGAAGCCCACCGTCGTTGGCTACACCGTCGCCGACATCGCGTTGTGGGCCGCGTGCTGCGCCCGCGCCCTGGCCTGCGCCGGCGTCCGTCCCGGCGATGTCGTACACAACGCCTACGGCTATGGCCTTTTCACCGGCGGCCTCGGTCTGCACTACGGCGCCGAGGCGCTCGGCGCCACCGTCGTCCCCGCCTCCGGCGGCAACACTCCGCGCCAACTGCTCTTGTTGCAGGACTTCGCGGCCCGCGCGCTCTGCTGCACCCCCTCCTACGCCCTCAACATCGCCGGCGTCCTGGCCCAAGCGGGCCTGGACCGCACGGCCCTTGCCCTCGAGATCGGCGTCTTCGGGGCCGAGCCCTGGACCGCCGAGTTGCGCCGCCGCCTCGAAACCTCACTCGGCATCGCCGCGCTCGACATCTACGGACTCAGCGAGGTTATGGGACCTGGCGTGGCCATGGAATGCGCCGAGGGACGCGAGGGCCTGCACATCTGGGAAGACCACTTCCTGCCCGAGGTGGTCGATCCCGCGTCCGGCGAGCCGCTGCCCGATGGGCGCTTCGGTGAGCTCGTGCTCACTACGCTGACCAAGGAGGCCATGCCGGTCATCCGCTACCGCACCGGCGACCTCACAGCGCTCCACGCCGACCCCTGCGCCTGCGGACGCACGCACCGGCGCATGGCGCGGCTGGTCGGGCGCACCGACGACATGCTCATCGTACGCGGCGTCAACGTGTTCCCGTCGGAGATCGAGCGCGTGTTGCTCGCGGCCCCCGAACTGGCCCCACACTACCGCGTGACCGTCGACCGACGCCAGGCGCTGGACACACTTGAGGTCGAGGTCGAGGTCACGGACGAACAATGTGCCCTGCTTGATGACCTCACCCGCCTAGCGACGCTGCGCGGCGCCGTCAATACGCAGCTCGACCAGGCGCTGGGCATCAGCACCGACGTCGTGCTGCATCCGCCCGGCACGCTGCCGCGCTCCGAAGGTAAAGCCCAGCGCGTGTTCGACAAACGCGCGCCCTACGCGTAATCACCGCGCGCCAGCTTCCCAAGGCGCGAAACATGCGGAAGACAAGAACAGATAATGGAGGAGGACACACACCAATGGTCAAGCTTATTGCCATGTACAAGACGCCACAGGACGCCGCCACGTTCGACCAGGTCTATTTCGGGGAGCACATCCCCGCCACCGCGAAAATGCCGGGGCTGCGCCGCTCCGAGATCAACAAAGTCACGGGTTCGCCCATGGGTGAACCGGAGTATTACCTCATCACCAGCCTGTACTTCGATGACCTGGACGCCTTGAACGCGGCCATGGCTTCCGAGGAGGGCCGCGCCAGCGCGCGATCGCTGCGCAAGCTCGGCGCCGAGGTCGCGATGCTGACCGCCGACGTACAGGACATGTAGGACGACTGAACCTGCGCCTTCAGTCGCAGGCCATATTGAGGACAAATAATGGTTGCTGAACCCACCTACGAAAACATCCTGCTCACCGTCGACGGCCCCGTCGCCACGGTGACGCTGAACCGGCCCAAGGCTCTCAATGCCCTCAACGCGCCGCTAATGGCCGAACTCACGGACGCCCTGACGCGGCTTGACCACGACGAAGCGGTGCGCTGCATCGTGCTCACCGGCAACGAGCGCGCCTTCGCCGCCGGCGCCGACATCAAGGAGATGGCCGGGGCCTCGGCCGTGGATATGCTCGGGCGCAGCACGCTCTCCGGCTTCGACGCCGTGCGCCGGCTGGTCAAGCCCATCATCGCCGCCGTCAGCGGCTTCGCCCTCGGCGGCGGGTGCGAGTTGGCCATGGCCTGCGACATGATCGTGGCCTCGGAGACGGCCCGCTTCGGCCAGCCCGAGATCAACATCGGCGTCATCCCCGGCGCCGGCGGCACGCAGCGCCTCACCCGCCAACTCGGCAAGGCCCGCGCGATGGAACTGGTGTTGACCGGCGAGTACATGGACGCGCCAGAAGCCCACGCGCGTGGTCTCGTCAACCGCGTCGTACCGCCGGAGCTCTACCTGGAAGAGGCGCACAAGCTGGCGCGCAAGATCGCCGGTCAGGCCCCCGTGGCCGTGCGCCTAGCCAAGGACGCCGTGCTCAAGGCGCGGGACCTCAGCATTGAGGAGGGCCTCGACTACGAGCGCCGCCTGTTCTACCTGCTGTTCGCCACGGAGGACCAGAAAGAGGGTATGGCCGCCTTCATCGAGAAGCGTCCGCCGCAGTGGAAAGGGCGCTAGCGGCCTGTCAAGTTCATAGCGGAAGGGCAATGCTTGCGCGTCAGTTACTCCCGCCGCCGCAACAGCCCGCGGAACAAGCCATGCCCGCCCTCGGCTTTGTCTCGCTCGGGTGATCCCTTCCTGTCTTTGCTGTCTTTGCTGTCTTTGCGCTGCTGTTTCGACGCGGGGGCGACGCGCGCGAAGGCGGCGGCGACGTTTTCCGGTGTGAAGGGTGCGTCCACGCAGACGACGCCCTGGCTCTCCAACTCGGCCACGACGCCCTCGCGGAATGGCCCTTCGATGTGCGTGATGATACGCGTCTTCCCAGACTCTTTGAGCTCGTCCCACAGCGCCTGCACGGCCTTGTAGCGCTTGGGGTCGTTGGCGGCGCCCATTTCGTAGACCAGCGCCTCGTAGGCCTGCACGATGGGGGCGGGGTTCGACGGCAGGCCGCTCATCTGCGAGACGCCCCAGGTGGGGTGACGTTCGCGCAATACCAGCCCGTAGAGCTCGCGTACCGATACGTTGCTGTTGCTAATCATCAGCAAGACTCGCATGATCACTCCTCGCCGTTAGAAGATACGTGGGGGAGTATTGCACGCACCGTGCCGAGGGATTATCTCGTTACTACGTTCGCGCGACGACGACGCCGTCCCCGTCGATGCGCGCGTCGATGAGGCGCGCTCCGGCGTCCTGGAGGGCGCCGCGCAACGCGGGGACGCGCGCGGGCTCGGCCAGGAAGACGAGGCAGCCTCCGCCCCCCGCGCCACAGGCTTTGCCGGCCAGCGCGCCTGAGCCGCGCGCGACGCCGAAGAGGTCGTCAACGCGGTCGTTGGTGATGGAGGGGTGCAGGCGCCGCTGCGCCGCCCAGTTGCGGTCGATCAGGGCGGCTACGCGCGCAAAGTCGCCCGCCGTCAGGGCGGCGGCCATGGCGATGGCCGTGTCACGCAACTCGCCCAGCGTCGCGCCGACTTCCCGGTCGCCGCGCTCGTAGGCGCCCCACACGCGGTCGTGGATGTCGCCGGAGAGGCGCGCCTGACCACCATAGCACAGCACCAGGCGCGCCTCCAGTTCCTCGCGCACGGGCGCGGCCAACTCCAACGGCTCGACCGTTACTTCGGCGCCGCCGACGCCGCCGAAGCGCATCAGGTTGACCCCACCGACGGCGGCGGCGTATTCATCCTGTTTGCCGCCGGCGATGCCAAGTACGGCGGCCACATCGCAGGCTTCACGGGCGAGGGCCGCCTGGTCAAGCGTGGCGCCCATGTTGACGTGGACGAGGGCGAGCCAGGCCACGCTCAACGCGGCGGATGACCCTAGGCCCGCGCCGGCCGGCAGGTCGAGTCCGTAGGAGACGCGTAGCCCCACGCCGTCGCGTCCGGCGTTGCGCTCCACCGCGCCTGTGACGTACTGGGTGATCGCTACGTTGAGTACGGCGCCACCCTCGCGGCGCGCGAAAGGCGGGATATCACTCCAGCCACCGGCAAGGTCGATGCGTAAAGGCACACGGCACTCGATTTTCACGGCAAATTATCCCCAATCCTCTATCGTGGTCGTGCTTAGATTATACTGAGCGCAGGATTGCTACACAGCCTTCATGTTTAGCACTAATGGAACGATACACCATGGCTATGCCTCCGCCACCCCGGCGCTCACTGGTTTTCCACTGCGGCGGCGTCGAGTTCGTGATCCGTCCCGGCGCGCCGCTGCTCTTCGGCGGCATCGCGGCGGCGCTTGATGTCACCTTCTTGCCCGCGGCGTTGCCCGATCAGCCCGTCCTGGCCTATCACCTCGCCGCCGTCGCCATCACGGTGTTGATGATCGTGACGACTCTGCTGCACGAGAGCGGGCATGCCCTGGCCTACCGTGTACAGGGCATCTGGCCGGTACGCGTGACCCTGCGCGGCAGCGGCGGCGCCTGCGCGGCCATGGTCGATGAGGACAAACCGGGGCAGGCCCTCGTGCGCTCGCTGGCCGGCCCGGCCGTCACGGCGCTGGTCGCCGTAGCGCTCTTCCTCGCGTGGCGGACGCTGCCCTTGCCGCCGCTGTGGCGCCTGGTCGCCGCGACGCTGACGGTGTTCAGCGCCTTCGACCTAGTGTTCAATACGCTGCCGGTACACCCGCGCTGTGATGGGGCGCACGCGCTGCGCGCGGCCGTCTGGCTGCTACGTGGGCAGGAGCCCGCGCCGTTCGCCGTGCTCTACGTGTGGCGCCCGATCGTGCTGGCGGCGGCCGTGCTGCTGTGCCCGGCGGCCGGCGCGCTCACCGGCCTGCTCCCCACAGGGCCGGTGGTCAGCGCCGGCGCTGGCGTCGGTGCGCTCGCGCTGTGCGCCATCCCGCTCGGGGCGCTGGCCCTCCGCGCGCTGCGCGGACGTGGCTTGATCCCCGCGCGTGCGCGCCACGCCGCGAGCTAGCGCTATTAGCCGCGAATGAACGCAAATGGACGCGCATATTCAGTTTACTAATCTATAATTAAGTAGCAGCATGTAATTTATGTGCGTTTATACGCGTCTATTCGCGGCTACTGTAAGAGGTTAGAGAGAGTTTTGATCGTCGGGCGCGAGGAGTTGCAGCGGCGCGAGGATGCGGAGTTGGCCGCGTACGCCTTGCGCGCCGCCGACTCGCGGGGGCGTCACTATGCCGAGCCGGACGATCCCTACCGCACCGCTTTCCAGCGTGATCGCGATCGCGTGATCCACTGTTCGGCCTACCGCCGCCTGGGCAACAAGACGCAGGTATTCATCTCGTTCGAGGGCGAACACTACCGCACGCGCCTCACTCACACCGAGGAGGCCACCCAGATCGCGGTCTCGGTGGCCCGCGCCCTGGCCGCCAACGTCGACCTGACCGAGGCCATCTCGCGCGCGCATGACCTCGGGCACGCCCCTTTCGGCCACGCGGGGGAGGATGCGCTGGCCGCGAAGATGGCCGCTCACGGCGGCTTCGAGCACAACCTGCAGACGTTGCGCGTGGTCGAGGAGCTCGAACTCGAGTACCCCAATTTCCCAGGCTTGAACCTGACCGTCGAGGTGCGCGAGGGAGTGCTGGCGCACTGGGCCGACACGCATCGGCCCGACGACATGTCCGCGGTGGGTCATGCGCCGCTCACGGATGGCGATGTCATGGACAGCGAGGGCGGACCTGGAGCGCAGGCGGAGGGGTTGCGCCCCTTTATCGAGGCGCAGATCGCCGATGTCTCTGACGAGATCGCCTACTCCTGCCATGACCTGCAGGATGGCCTGGCCTCGGGTCTGCTGCGGCGCGAGCACTTGGTCCGCGACCAGCCGTCCTGGTGGGTCGAGGCGACGGAGGCCCTGGCCCGGCGCTGGGGGACGCTGGAGGGCGCGGCGCGCGCCGGTGACCCTGTCGCGCGCGACCTGGAGCGCCGGCGTGTCAAGGGATACCTGATCAACCGCTTCGTGTCCGACCTCATCGCGGCCAGCGCCGCCCGCCTTGCCGCCGTCGCGCCGTCGGGACCCCTGGCGGTGCGGCAGTTGCCCGCGCGTGTGATCGGCCTCTCGCCGCCGGTGGGGGCCATGCGCGTGTCGCTGCACGCCTATCTGATGGCGCATCTCTACCGCCACTATGAGGTGGTGACGATGAGCGAGAAGGCCCAACGGCTGTTGGGGAGCCTGTTTGACGCCTACCAGGCCAACCAGTCGCAACTACCCGACGCTGTGCGCGGACGTATCCATGGCGGCGTTCCGCTTGAGCGCGCCGTCTGCGACCACATCGCCTCGATGACCGACCGTGGGGCCGTCCGCGAGTACCGCCGGCTGTACGACATGGACGCGCAGGTATTGCCATGAAAAGCTGTCAGCGATCAGCAGTCAGCTTCTGAAAATTTGATCACGATAAGGGACTATCAAAAAATAAGGTTACCATATTAGGCGGCGTGGGGGAGGAGGATGTAGTTCCACTCACCGTGGAACGCATGCGGCCGGAGGTGGATCGAGGCCATCTCCTCCTTGGTCGGCTTGATGCCGGTAGGATAGCTGGCGGTGGCGAGGCGGCTCTCGACGGTCAGGCCGGTCTCGGTGGTCGTGGCGGCGATCAAACTGAGGATCACCGCGTAGCTGACCAAGGGCGTGCCGCGCCAATGCTGGGTCATGAAGGAGAACAAGCGATGCGCGATCTTGTTCCACTTGCTCGTGCCCGGGGGGAAATGGCACACGCTGATCGCCAGGCCAGTCTCGTCGGCCAGCCGTTGCAGTTCCCATTTCCACAGGTGCAGGCGCGAGCCGTTGCTGCCGCCGCCATCGGCCGTGATCAGCAGTCGCCCTGTGTGGGGGTAACGGTCTCGCCCCGCGTCCAGCCACCACCGCCGGATGCTCTCGACCGCGCACGCGGCGGTGTCGTGGTTGATGCCCACGTTGACCCAGCCCGCGTTGGCGGCCAGGTCGTACACGCCGTAGGGCGTCACCCGCCCCAACCCCGGGATCGGACAGTCGTACACGCGCACCTCCTCGGGTGCCCCCTTGGGCTGCCATTCCCGGCCACCGTTCTTAAAGTCCCCCACCAGTTCCTTCTTCTTGGCGTCGACCGAGACCGCCGGGTCGCCCGCCGCCAGGGACTCCTCCGCCGCCTGGTTGCTGTGCGCGAACGGGGCGTCGCGGTCGGGGTGACGCGCCCCCTCGCGCGTCTTGCGGTTGCCCTGCAGGCTGTAGCGCGCCGCGTGCAGCGTGTCGGCGACCCATTGGTAGCTGACCTGATGCCCCTGGGCGCGCAACGCGGCGGCCAGCCGGCGCAGGCTCTTGCTCGTCCAGCGCAGCGGCGACTCCGGGTCCCCGCGTGTCGTTGGCTCGATCAATCGCTCCAGATCGGCCCGCACGTCCGGGTCTTTCGCCACCGTCGTCTTGCGCCCGCCCCCAGGCCGCCGGATGCGGCCCGGCGCGGCGACCGGGACCGTCCCGCTGATTTCTTTGCTGCCCACCTGGATCACTTTGCGCGCCAGGCCGGTTGCCCGCGCCACCGCGCTGATCCCGCCCCAGCCCCGCGCCAGCGCCTCCGACGCCGCCACGGCGCGCCGTCCCCGTTCGTCCACCGTCCCCGCCACGCGCGCGTACCGCGCTGCGAGCGCCGCGTCTCCCTGCTCAGTCATACCTCCAGTGTACAACAGGCAGTCTTAACTGATTACTTTGTTTTTTTGATAGTCCCTAAGTCGATCTTCGATCATGAGCGCTGACGGGACGCTACCAGCTGACTGCTGATCGCTGATTGCTGACAACTCGTCGAGCAGGCGCCCGACGTCATCGCGCAGGCGGGCGACATCCACGCCCATGCAGGTGGGAGCGTAGGGGGCGAGAAGCGCATGGGCCGCGCGCAGTTTGCTCAGAGCGCCGCGCCGGTTGTCGCGCCGTAGGTGGTAGAGCCCGACCCCCGCGAGCAGGATGCCTTGATAGAGGTAGCGCACCGCGTCGGACTCGCCGCGCCAGATGTCTTCCAGCGTCTCATGGCATTCCCAGTACTCGCCCCGATTGAACTGGTCGATACCGGCGCGCAGTCCCTCGGGGGCGTCGTCGTCGCACCGCGTGGTGCGCTCCGCTCGCCCTCTTGGGATGAGGGGCAGCCCGGTGCGCGGGCTGATAGGGTGAGTGTGATGGGAGGAGGACATATCCACAGAATATGCTATTTACAAGAGCCGCGTCATTGTCGATAGTTGGGTACGCCGCATGCGGATATTTTAGCATGGAGTGGCGCGTGGCGGCTTGATGCGGCGCGCATCGTGCATTGACACGTTCCAAAGCTGACGGCTGATAGCTGACGGCTGACGGCTGATAGCTCGTCATAGTCCGGTAGGATTGACGAATGGATGGAGACGGGCAAAACGGCGAGGAGTGGCTGCGACGGCTCACGCAGGCGTACGCGGCGGGCTACTACCGGACCGAGGCGGCCGAGGATGAGCAAACGCGCTTCCCCTGGCAGAACCGCACCTGCGGCGATTGCCCATTCTGGGTACATGATATCTGCCTTGTGCACGAGACGCCGCGCCCAGCCAATGCGCATACCTGCCGCTACGACGACCGCCCGCATCGCGAGGAGGGACGCGCCCTGATCCAGCGTCGGCGCTGGGAGGTGCTGCGCCGCTTGCCGTAGGCCATCTTCGACGAACCGGTGGCCCGCCGCCTTGTTGACAAGCGGTTGGAGAACGAAAGCGCCATGGTGGAAGCTGCTAGCAAGCGGCCGATTGCTTGCGAAGGACACGACGATGAATGAAGACCTTCCGCGACCACTCGCCTTTGAATCGTGGATGCTACGCTTGAAAGCGGCGTACGACGCCGGCTACTACCGGACCGAGGCGGCTGAGGGCGAGCAGGAGCGCTTCCCCTGGCAGGACCGCACCTGTGGCGATTGCCCGTTCTGGGCGTGTGACACCTGCCTCGTGCGTGGGACTAGGCGTGGCGCCGGTGATGCGACGTGCCGTTACTTCGACCCCTGCAACTATCCCGAAGCGGCGTCGATCGTCCAGTACAATCGCATCCCGACGATCTGGTCCGACGACGATCAAGCCGCGTGACGCGTCCAGCGCATGCGCGCAAAATAGTCTGTATTTGAGTGTTACTTTTTCCTCCACTAAGCCGTTATAGTAATAGATGGCTGGCGGCGCTGCCTCCCATACAGCTCAGGTTTTCCCCGACGGTTCGCTGGTCCCTACGTCGCTCCATGTCTTAATCTCTTGACGCCTTGTATTGGCTGTGCCATCGTGAACGCTCCTTAACGTCGAGGGGAGCGATTGATGAGAGATCATCATCTACGGTGGTTTGTTCGCGGTAGCTGCAGCCTGTTGTAGCAGTCGACATACGGTAGAGGGTAAGAGAACGGCAGTGGAGGCAGTTGTGCCGTGGCGCGTGCGTGACGCCGCGCTGACTTTCGCGCTGGGCCTTGGTGTGGCCGCTTTATTCCTTGCGGGCGCGCAAGAGTTTTATGCTGTACAAAATGGACTGCAAGGGCCGCCCGCACAGCCGCCCGCGGGGCTGGCGACGGCGACGACGATTATCTTTTATCTCGGAATCCTGGCGGGCCTCTGGCTATTGATCGTCCGCCGTCACGGCGGACGGTGGCGCGACCTGGGGCTGGCCGCGCCACGGCCCGCGTGGAGCTGGCCTGTCTTGCTCCTGGTTCTCCTGTTCGTGATTGGTTCGACGCTCATTCTTGTGGCGGCAACGCTGGTTGTCGATCTGCTCGGATCTTCCGTATCCATGGCGTTCGACGATAGTATTCCCGCGGCGGGACCTATACCGATCGCCGCGGCTATCCTGACGTCACTACTAGTCGCGCCAGTCACCGAAGAGCTTTTCTTCCGTGGCGTGCTCTATCAGGCTTTGCGACAGCGTGCGGGCGCCGTGCTGGCCACGGCTGGGAGCGCGCTCCTGTTCGCGCTCGTGCATGCACGCTCGACTATGGCACCCGAAGCCTTGCTGCTCGGCGTCGTGCTGGCGATGATGTTCGAGCGGACCAACTCGCTATACCCATCGATGTGCGTGCACATGCTATACAATGGCGCTATTTTACTGCTGGCGACGCACTTGGCATAGTAACCAATTTGTTTGACGACTGACTGACGACTGACGGGAAAGGGACGGACGTGGCGCGCAAAAGTGGTGGGAGACGGCGCGGGAGCGTGGTGGGAGGGGCATGTGCGGCCGGTGGTGTGGCCGTCCTGCTAACAAGTGTGTGGGGCGTGGGTCCGTGGCGTGGCGCGTCCGGTTGGGTGACTGCGGCGGCGCGGCAGGTCAACGAGGTAACGATCGCCTCGCCCCGTCCGTATTTCGTGCCTTTGAACGGGCAGGGTCCGTCGCTGTCGGCGGGCCGCGTCGCCTGGACGGCTAACACCCCGCAAGGACCGGCGGGTTCGCCGATTGATCGTATCTACGTGTATGACCTCGCTCAGCGGCAATTGAGCACGCCCGTCCGCTCACATTACGGGACGGCCGGCTTCATCGGCGGCTATGCGCTCGCCGGCAGCGCGCTCGCTTACGTCGACACCGGGGTCACCCCGTCGCGCATCTTTAGGTGGCGCGTGTGCATCGTCGACCTGCGACATGGCGGGACAACGACCGTGTTGACCTCGCCCCCCGGCGCCACGTCCTTCATCCCGCCACAGATCGCCTTCGACGGCGCCCATCTGTTGGTTTTGCAGTCAATGAGTAGAGGTGTGGGAGCCTTCGAGAGCACGGCCACCCTCTACACGCCATCGCGACATACGAGTGAGGTGTTGGCGCGCCTATCATCGCCGACGACGAGCTTCGCCGACCCCGCGCTCGCGCGCGGCGCTGCCCTGTGGACGACGCAGACCTTTGGCCAACACCCGTCGAGCCGGCTCAACGCGTACGATATGCGACGGCACAGCCTGCGCGTGCTTCCTGTCGGCGATGTCTCGCAGTTGGCGGCCAGCGGCGATCTCGTCGCGTGGAAGAGCGGGTTGACCAGTACCGCAGGCCGTATTGGCCTTTACTCCATCGCGCAGGGGCGCGTTCTGTCCGACGATCTCGCCCATAGCGACAAGGCGATCTACCCGGCGGTCGGGGGCGGGTTTGTATCGTGGACGTCGGTCGATTTCTCTCGTGTCTGCATCTATAGCGTGGCCGCGCGCCAGGTCGTCTACAAAACGCCCGCCGTCCCGCAGCGCGTCTACGGACTCAGCTCAATCTCTGACAACACCACGGGCGCTAGGGGCGCCGCCGCCTCTTGGGTCTATACCGCCAACGTGTCGAGCAAGACCGCCACGCGGGGGTATGTGGTGGTACGAGTAGTCAGTAGTCAGTAGTCAGTAGTCAGTAGTCAGTAGTCAGTAGTCAGTAGTCAGTAGCTACTAACTACTAGCTACTGCTATCACACGCCCAGCCCGTGCCCGATGGCGCGCAAGAGGGCGGTGAGCGGCGCGGCCAGCAGGGCAAAGGCGGGCGCGGTGATCAGGGCGGGCAGGAAGTTGCCGACGCGCAACTCGGCGATCTTGAGCAGGCGCAGGCCGACGGCCAGCACCATGAGGCCGCCCACCGCCGTCATCTCGCCGATCACGGCGTTGAATTGCGCCGTGGACAGGTGCGAGAAAATGAGGGCTTTGACGAGCCCCGCGCTGAGGCTCAATCCGCCCTGGTAGACAAGTACGATCAGGGCCGCGAGCAGCACGCCGGGGCCGAACGCGGCCGCGAAGCCGAACGCGGCGAACCCGTCGAGGACGCTCTTGACGCTTAATAGGCGGATGTCGTTGGGGTTCAGCCCGTTCTGTAGCGAGCCCAGGATCGTGATCGGGCCAACGCAGAAGACGAGGCTGGCGGTGACGAAGCCCTGCGAGAAGGTCCCACCGCCGCTGGAGAAGCGTCGCTGGAAGTAGTCGCCGAGCCGATTCAGGGCATTTTCGATGCCGATCAGCTCGCCAATGAGCGCGCCGAAGAGGAGGCCCAGCAGCGGGAAGAGTGGGTTGCCAGTCTTGAGCGCCATCTGCACGCCGATCAACAATGTGGCGAGACCAAGCGCCTGCATCACGATCTCCTGGAAGCGCGGCGGCAGCGCCGCGCCCAGAAACGTGCCGAGCGTGCCGCCGATCAGCACGGTGATGACGTTGATGATGGTTCCCGTGACCACAACACTCCCTTTCATGCGCCCAAGGCTGTAGCATATCATCGTAGGCATCGTCGTGCTAGGTCATGCTATAGTGAGACGCATATGAAGGTGGCGAGGGACAGGACGCGGTCGTGCGGCTGATTGGCGATAGCGATTGGCCCACATGGGCGTGGGATATCCCCGCCGTCGTGCTATTAGCGGTAGCGCCCGTTTTCTTCCTACGTGAGGCGCCCGGCGGCCTGCCGCCCTACGGCGGCGATATCCTGGTCCACGTCTACCCACTCCTGAGCCTGCTGTCACATGGACTGCACGCGGGACGCCCGACCTTATGGAACTACTACGCGGCGGGCGGCTATCCCCTGGCCCCCTATAGCGCGCTGTCTTTCTACCCGCCTGTCCTCCTGGCGTTGCTCCTGCTACCCGTCACCGGCGCGCTCGCCGCGCTCTACGCCTTCTACCTGGCGGTGCTCGGCGTCGGGACGTATCTGCTTGCGGCCGACCTCGGCCAGAGCCGTCCGGCGCGCTTGCTCGCGGCCGTGACGCTGGCCTATGGCGGCTTCGTGGCCGCGCACGCCTACGCCGGCCACATCTTTGAAATCGGGGCGATCTGCCCGATGCCGCTGGCGTTCCTGCTGTTGCGGCGCGCCATTCGCCATGGCAGCCTCGTGACGGCTATATGGTGTGGGGCTGTGGTTGGGCTGATGGTGCTCGCGGCCGGCGTGCAGTTCCTCCCTTTCGCGCTGGCGCCGCTGCCCCTGCTCGTGGTTTGGTATACTTTTGCCCCTCTCCCGCGGATAGGGAGCGGGTGGTGGGCGCTTTGGCCCTGCGCGGCGCTGATCGTGGCCGGACTCGTCGCGCTGGCGCTCAGCGCCGTCTTCGTGCTGCCGTTCGCTGAGATCCTGCCCGATACCCTGCGCGCGGGCGCGGTACCCCTGAAGACGGCCGCCGCGCAGTCGCTGCCGTGGCCCGGCCTGACCATGCTCATCGCCCCAAATGGCCTCGGCAACGCGGCGGACGGTTCATATTGGCTGGCCGGCCGCTCCAGCCCCTATTTCCACGAGATCTACGCCTACGCCGGCGTGTTGCCGCTGCTGCTGGCGCCGGTGGCTCTCGTGCGTTGTCGCGCCGCGCGGCCATACGCGGCGCTGGCGCTATTAGCCCTGCTGGTGATGCTCGGGGGTAATACACCGTTCTATGGGTTGCTCTACCACTTGCCCGGCGGCGCGCTCGTGCGCGTCCCCGCGCGCGCCGGCCTGATCCTCGGTTTTGCCCTGGCCCTGCTCGCGGGCTTTGGTCTCGACGCCCTATGCGCCACCGGCCCGGCGACGTGGCGGCGGCTCGGGTTGTTAGCGCCTGGCCTGGCCGTCGCGCTCGCCGCGTTGGCGGCGTTGCTGACGATCGCTATGCGCGCGGGCTATACCGGCGGCATTCCCCGCGCGGCACGCGCGTTGGCCCTGGGGGGCGCGGCGCGCCTCGCCGTTAGTCTCGTCGTAGGACTTGCCGCGTGTCTCATTGTAATTATCATCGCCAGGCGCCGCTCCCTGGCGTCCGCGCGCGGAGCCTGGGCGCTGGCGCTGCCGGCCCTGGCGCTGCTTGACCTCTTCAGCTCCAACGGCGCGCTCTTGCGCCCGCGCGATCCAGCCGTCTACTACAGCGCAGCCAGGGCGGGCGTTCTGTCGCCGCGCGACGCAACCTACCGCGTGTTCGCGCCGGCGCCGGGTAGCGCCGCCCCGGCTATCCCCCTCGGCCTGTGCATGGTAACGCGGGCCTGCTACGACGTGCAGGACGCCGCGCCACTGGCGCTCGAAGAGTACTGGCGGTTCAGCCACCCCTCGATCGTACAGCGCCAACACGGCGGCGTCGCGACCGGCCGCGACACCGCCATCGATGTCTATCCGCCCTTCCTGCGCCTGTTCGGTGTGCGCACGCTATATAGCGCAGCACCCCTTTCGCGGGTGACGGGGCTTCAGCCGGCCGGATTCGTCACGTCGACGCGCTGGAGCGTGCCCGGCGGCGCGAACTGGAACACCGCAACCAGCGTCGCGCCCAGCTTCGTGTACGACAACCCCGCCGCCCTGCCGCGCGTGTTCGTGGCGCCGCGCGCCGTGTTAGCGCCTTCCACGGTAGAGGCGCTGGCCCGTGTGCAGGCCCCACAAACCGATCTTCGGCAGGTCGCCGTACTATCGGTCACGCAGGCCCGTGCAGCCGGCCCGCTCGGCGTCGTGCAGCAGGCGTGGGCTAACTGGCTTGCCGGGGATACGGACAACAGCCTCACCACGCGCGCCGGCGGTGGGACGGGCGGTGGCTATCTCGTGATGGACGACGGCTGGTTTCCCGGCTGGACGGCCACCATTGACGGGCGTGCCGTTCCGGTGCTGCGCGCCGACTACCTGCTGCGCGCGGTCCATTTGCCGCCCGGCGGCCACACCGTGCGCTTCGTCTATGCCCCGCTCGTCTACCTGCTCGGCGCCGCCGTCACCCTCGTCACGGCGCTGGGGTTGCTCCTCCTCGCTGCCTACTCGCTCATCTGGCGCAGGCGTCGTCGGGCTGTCGCGCCTGCGGGGGTCGTGGAAAGCCATAGAGCGCTTCCGCAGCGCGCCGACGGTAGAATTAAGCCAAATGCGAACGATCGTTCGGTATACTGAGCGCATGCGCACATGTCCGTAGAGAATGGGGGGAGACAGTGTGAACAGCGCCGACCGCGACCTGCCCGCGTTGGCCGCCGACGCCCTGCGGCGTGTCGCTCGTGACGAGCGGGTCAAGGCCTACATTGAGAACGACCCTGTCCTCTTCCCCATCCTGCTGCGCGCCGCGCGCCGCTACATCGGGGGGACGACTCGCGCCGAGTGCCTGGATACGGTCGTGGCCCTCAACGCCGCTGGCCATGCCGCGACCGTGGACTACATGGGTGAGAGCACGCGCGACCCCGCTCTGGCCGAGCGGGAGACCGATGAGTTCGTGCGCCTGGCGGCGGACATCGGGCGGCGTGGCCTCGACAGCTCGCTCTCGCTCGACCTCTCGCACATCGGCTTGGCCGTCGACCCGCGGCTCGCGCTGGCGAACGCGCGGCGCATCGCGGCGGCGGCGCGCGAGATCGGGACCGAGATGATCATCAGTATGGAGGGCGCCGAACGCATCGAGGCGATCCTGGAAGTGTATCGGGCGCTGTGCGCCGAGTTTGACAACGTGGGCGTCACGCTGCAGGCGCGTCTGCGCCGGACCCAGGAGGACCTGCCGGCGATGCTCACGCTGCCGGGCAAGGTGCGCCTGGTCAAGGGCGCCTACGAAGAGGCGCCGGACATCGCCTACGCCCGCGAGAGTGCGGAGCTAGCCGCGCGCTACCGCGACTACGCGCGGCGGATGCTCGCCTCAGGGCGCCCGATCTCCATCGGTACGCACGACGCGTCCATCCATGACGACGTGGATCGGTTCGCCTCGGAGCGCGGCCTACGGGACGGCCCCTTCGAGTTCGAGGCGCTGGTGGGATTGGGCGACGCGCAGATCGACCGGCTGCGTCGCCAGGGGTACCAAACGCGAGTCTATGTCGTGTACGGGCGCGAATGGTATCTGTACGTGTGCCATCGCCTCGCGGAGGAGCCGGCGCGCCTCTACCAGGCGTTGGTCGATCTGGTCGGGCTCGACAGGCCGGCGACATCCGCTACCCTCACGGATCGGTCGACACTATTTCCCCACCGCTAAGCTGGACTTTGGCGTGCGCCCTTTAATAGTATGAAAGATTGCTCCATTGAGGAGCCATCTCTGGACAACGAGATGAGGACTACGCAGCAGGCGTCGAGGGGCGGCACCCGTCGAGGTCTGAAG
>JAABUJ010003020.1_pt1 | contig 19566 bp, 9 predicted proteins | sample 5559131 | NCBI WGS metagenome assembly JAABUJ01 (sample SAMN10711875, study PRJNA513366) | rock metagenome | isolation source: Antarctica rocks | place: Antarctica: Victoria Land, Mt New Zealand nord | collected 2016-01-07 | reverse complement strand
TGGGTCATGGGCTGCTTCTAGGCGCGATTGGATGAGGCGCGATAGGTGAGATGGAGAGCAGGCTTGTGCTCTACCTCTAGTTTACCGCGTCTGCCGGACCCAGCACAAACGTCAATTACGGAGTCTCCACCTTTGTACTACAGTGTAGCACGGGTGCGGAAAGAATAAAGGGTTCTTGCGCTGATAGCGGACCTAGCGCACACTGTCAGAGGGGGAGTGCTATAGTTCTCCCCGGCATGACTATCCGAAAGACAACAACGCCGTGTACGTCATCATCACTATCGTCGCCTTCATCCTGATATTGGGTGTCCTCGTCCTCATACACGAGCTTGGGCACTTTCTGACCGCGCGTTTCTTCGGGGTGCGCGTCGAGGAGTTCGGTATCGGCTTCCCACCCCGCGTCTACCCCTCGGCGCAAAAGGCCAAGAGAATCCGTGAAAGCGGTAAGACGGTCTACTCCATCAATGCGCTGCCCCTGGGCGGCTTCGTGCGTATGGCCGGCGAGAACGGCGTCGCAGCGCCCCGCCCCGAAGCCGTCGAAGACGCCGTGGAGGGAGCCGCGCGACATGACAGCGCGGGTTTATCTTTGAGCGGCCAATCAGCAGCCGGTGATGACCCCGGCGCTTTCGCCAACAAAGCTCCATGGCAGCGCATCATCATCCTCGTCGCGGGCGCGTTCAACAACATGGTCCTGGCGATCGTGCTCGTGTTCCTCCTGCTCGCGGTCATCGGCACACCGCAAACCTTGGTCGAGGTAGCGGGGGTCGAGATCGGGTCTCCGGCTTATCAAGCGGGGTTGCGGCCCGGCGACATCATCCAGAAGGTCGACGGGCAGTCCGTGCAAGCTACATCCGACATCCGACGGTTCTCGGGGCCACGCCAGCGCGTCGCCCTAACCGTCAAACGCGGGCAACAGCCGCTCACCGTGGGACTCACGCCCCGGCCCGCGGCAAAGCTCAATTGCGACGCGGGGCCGATCGGCGTGCTGACGAGCCCCAGCTACGAGCACAACGTGCCGACGAGTATCGGACAGGCGGCGGGGACGGCGATTGGCGTGCCGGTCGCCGTGGTCCAGGCGCTGATCGCTATACCCACCGCGTTGTTCAATCCGCCGCAAGCGCCTGCCACGGTTATCGATACCTGTACCTACCCGTCGCGGTACCTGACATTCAATAGCCGCGTCATGAAGGCCGACCAGATACATACGAACGTACAAGTTCCGGGCGCCATACAGGAGGACGCATGTCTGCCGGCGGCTACTAACGGCGTCGCCGTCACGGGACCTGTAGGCATCCTACGGCAGGTTGGCTGCGAAGCCAACGCCATCTCGATGCGTGGCTGGGTCCCACTGCTCACGTTAGTGATCGAACTCAGCGCCACGCTCGCGGTGATGAACTTGTTGCCGTTCCCCGCGCTCGACGGCGGCCGCATCTTGTTCGTGCTCATCGCGTTGGTCGGCCGCCGCCGCGTGCGGCCGGAGGTCGAGGCGCTGGTACACGCGCTGGGCATGGCCGCGCTGCTAACGCTCATCCTCGTCATCTCGGCGCATGACATCTCCAACTGGTTCACCAACCGCCCGACATTCTAATACCCCACTAGTCCGTCACAGTGGGCCTGTCGTCCGTCACAGTGGGCCTGTCGCTAAGATTCTGACGAGGGGAGCCAGTACACGGGTTACGGCATGTGCCCGCGCACACGCCGACCTCAGGGTGGGCCTGCGTGCCCTGCATCTGGAGCGAGGCCCCTGCCCCGGCCACCCGGATCAAGCCGCCCCCACCCGGAGAGCGGCACCCGGTTGGACCACGAGCGTGCCGTTGACGGAGAGGTCGAGATATCTCGTATCCATTGATTCTGCCCTAGCGGCGGCGCACTGGGGCACGGCGCGACGCTTGCGGTACGCGCAGCAGCACGAAGCCGCCGTCGTCGCCGTGGGTGTCGCTCCAGATGCCAAGCATGCGCGCGGCGCCGACGCTACCCGTGCCCAGCGTGGCCTGCAAGCGCACCTTGCCCCTGGAAGCCGGCACGGTTACTAGCAGCTCGCGCCGGGCGGCGACGTACTGGCCGCCAACGTTGTAGCGGTGCTTGCCCGTCGTTACGAGCGCGTGCAGGCGCCCACGTTGCAGGCTGAACGTCAGCCGGGCCACCTCCGTGCCCGTGCGCACGAAGCCCGGCGGTGCCGTGCCGACGAAGCGCCAGACGCCCAGGACGGGCGGGAGCGCGGGGTGGGCAGGATGGGGCCACCCCTGGCCCGGACTCACGGTCAGGGCCAGCAAGCAGGCAAAGATCGAGAGCATCGTTCGCATGGTCTTACACTCCCTATAGAGATACTCCTCGTCACGACCCGCACTTGCTGGGCGGGTGGCAGCGGTGGTTGGGCGGCACGGGCGCGCCCGCCTCCGCGTCGGGCAGGGTGTCGATGATCAGGAAGGCGACGCTTTCCGTGCTGAGTTCGAGCGCGACAGCCGCGGAGATCTTGCTCACGACATCCCCGATCACGCCGCCGAGGCCACCGCCGACCGTGTTGCCGAGGAGCCCGGCCAGCTGGCTGAAGATGTACAGGTTGGCGATCTGCGCCAGGTAGGCCTGCCAGTCTTCGTTGACGTAGCTTCCCGCGAAGGGTAGCGTCTGGACATATTTCTGCGCCACGTACGAGTCGCCCTCGATCTGGACGAAGGCCAGGATATTGAGCGCGGTCGAGACCACCGGGCCGCCGACCTGGAAGCTGACCAACTGCGGCAGCAGCCCCGCGGAGAGCACCGCGCTGTTGGGGTTGACGCTGGCGATGTTGTTCTGTACGCTGATGATGCCCAGCAGATTGCAGATCAGCCCAAGCGCATTGTTCACCTGGCTGACTCCGGGGGTGCTCGAGCCGGGCGCCCCTTTGCACACGGTCAGGGAGAGGTAGTTGCTGCCGGTTGTGCCATAGAGATCGGTTGTCGCCTCGGCGACGTCCAGGTTGTCGATGGCAGCTGCATCTTTGACCTGCACTTGCGCCGAGTAGATGCTGGCGGCCGTGGACGCGATGGCGACGCCGTTGGATTTGAAGAAGTTGAGCAGTGTGCTCGTCTTGGCTAGCGTGGTCACGATGCTGAAGACGGTCTCTTCCTCCACGATCGATTCCTGCCCCGAGGGGTCGGCGTAGGTGACGGGATTGTCGCGCGCGTAGAGGTAGCGGTGCAGCGCCGGCGGGTCTTGAAGCGAGCCGTGCAGCGGGTCGGTCTGCAAGAAGCGGCCGGTCGTCGGGTCCATGTAGCGCGCGCGCAGGTTGTACAGCCCGGTGCTCGCGTCGAATTGCTGCCCGTCGTACAGGAAGCTGTTGGCCACGGCGCCCGTCCGCGCCAGCAGGTTCCCGTAGGCGTCGTAGCGGTAGGTATCCTGTACCGTGGCCGCCACGCTCGCGTCGATCAGCGCCGCGGTGTTGCCGTGCCCGTCGTAGAGGTAGTCGCTCGTGGCGCCATTGCGCGTGAGGCTAACCCGGTCGAGCCCGTAGACGTAGTCGGTCGGCGCGCCGTTGCTCGGGGTCTCGCGCACGACCTGCGCCAGCCCCGCCTGCGTGTCGAACAGGACGGCCGTGATGTGGCCCTGCCCATCCATCACGCTGACGCGGTTGCCTTGAGTATCGTACAGGTAACTGGCCTGCAGTGTGCTACTCCCCTGGACTCCGACAGTCAGCAGCCGGTTCTGACTATCATAGGTGTAGAGCGTGGTCACGCCGCCGGCCGTGCGGCTCGTCAGGTTGCCATCAGCGTCGTAGCTGTAGCTGGCCGCGCCGGGGCCGCTGGAGGAGACAAGCTCGTCGCGCGCATTGTACTGGTAGGCGCTGGCGCCGCCCTGGCTGCCTTTCGTCATGCGGTTGCCGACGTTGTCGAAGCTGTAGCTGTCGTCAAGCACGGTCGCCGTCCCCCTAACCTGACGCTCCGCGTCCAGCCGGCCCTTTGCATCGTAGCCATAGCTGATGGTGGTCACGACGCCAGAGGCGTCGGTCTGGCGCGCGCCAGTGCGCAGGCCGGCGAGGTCGAGCGAGTCCTGCTCCTGGTACAGCGTTGTCCCGCCCGCGGTCGTGGTCTGCTGGCCGGTCAGGCGGTTGAGCGCGTCGTAGCTATAGATGGTGGTTGTCCCGTTGGCGAGCGTCTTGCCGGCCAGGTTGCCGGCCCCGTCGTAGGTGTAGGTCGTGGTCTGGCCTCGCGGGTCGGTCACGGCGCTCAACCGGTTGTCCGCGTCGTAGCTATAGGTGGTCGTGCCGCCCGGCGTGGTGATGCTGGCGCGGTTGCCGGCCCCGTCGTAGGTATAGGTGATGGCACCCTGCGGCGTGGTCGCGGTGATGACGCGGCCCATCGCGTCGATGCCGTAGCGGCTGACCGACGGGATGCCGGTACTGGCCGGCGTGTCGGTGATCGCCTCCGTCTGGCCGCCGGGATAGTTGGCGTAGGTGACGGTGTGGTCGGGATAGGCGACGGTGACCGGCTGGTTCAGCGCGTCGTAGGTGTAGGTTGTGGTCTGCCCGCGCGCGTTCGTCGCGGTGGCGAGGTTGTTCGCGCTGTCGTAGGTGTAGCGGGTGCGCGCGCCGTCGGGATAGACGACCCCGGTCGGATGGTTCAGGCTGTCGAAGGTGTAGGTCGTGGTGTGGCCGTTGGCGTCGGTCTGGGCGGTCAGGTCGCCCTGGGCGTCGCGCGTATAGGTGGTGGTATTCCCGCCATTGTCGGTCACCCCGATCAACTGGCGGTCGCCGTCGTAGCTGTACCGGGTCACGCGCCCGTCAGGATCGGTCACGCTGGCCAGCAGATTCAGCGGCGTATAGGTATAGGTCATGGTCGCGGTCGCGGTGACGCCGTTGATGCTAACGTCGGCGCTCTGCGTCAGCAGGTGGTGGCCCGCGTCGTAGGTGTAGCGGGTGACGTGGCCGGCTGGGTCGGTCACGGCGGTGCGGTTACCCGCCGCGTCATAGGTATAGGTGGTGGTATTGCCCAGGGGATCGGTCACGCCCGTTTGCCGTCCGGCGGCGTCGTAGGCGTAGTGGGTGGTGTTACCATCCCCGTCGGTCGTGGTGACCTTGCGGCCAGCGGCGTCGTAGGTCACGGTCGTCTTGCTGCCGTCGGAGTAGTCGGTCTCCACCAGGCGGTCGTCCGCGTCGTACTGGTAGCGGGTGGTCTGGCCGTTTTGATCGGTCGCCGCGACCAGGTTGCCGGCGGCGTCGTAAGACCGTGTCGCCTTGCTCCCGTTGGCATAGTCGGTCTCGGCGATCCGTCCCTGGTCGTCGTAGCCGAAACGCGTGGTGTTGCCCAGCGGGTCAGTCACGGCGGTCACGCGGCCGCCGGCGTCGAGGGTGTTGGTGATGGTATGGCCCTGCGCGTCGGCGACGGAGAGCACATTGCCGTCGGCGTCGTAGGTGTAGGTCGTCGGGATGCCGTTGGTGACCTTCTGCGTCACGCGGCCCATGGTATCGCGCACGTAGCTCGTGGTCTGACCCGCCGTGTCGGTGATGCTCCGCAGCAGGCCGGTCGACGTATAGGACACCGCCTTGGTCCCGCCGGCGGGATCGCCGATGGCGCCGGGCAGCCCGTTCGCGTTGGGCGTAACCACGGTCGTTTGCCCCAGCGCGTTGGCGAAGCTCGTGGGATCGCCGCCGGCGGTGTAGGTGTAGGCGAAGGTCTGCTGGCCGTTATAGCTATCGGTGAGCAGGTCGCTGCGCGCGTCGTAGGTCTTGGCGACGGTGTCGCCGAGCGGGTCGGTCTGCTGCGTCAGGTTGCCGTTGGCGTCGTAGGCGAAGGTCGTGGTGTGGCCGAGCGGGTCGGTCTGGCTCAGCGCCTTGTGCGTGGTGGGGTCGTAGGTGAAGGTCGTGGTGTGGCCGAGCGGGTCGGTCAGCTTGGTCAGGTCGCCGTAGTCGTCGTACTCCTTGACGGTGGTGAAGCCGCGCTGGTCCGTCACTAGTTGCTGATGCGCTGCTAGGTCGACCGTGTAGGTGATGGCATGCCCCTCGGGGTCGACGATGCTGGTCAGCCGGCCCTGGCTGTCGTAGTGGGCGATGGAGGGCGTGCGGCCGGTCGGGTCGGTCTGGCTGAGCAGGTTGTGCTGGCCGTCGTACGTGTAGGTCGTGGCGGCGCCGTCACGGTCGGTCACGGAGGCGAGGTCACCCGCGGCGTTGTAGCTATAGGTAATGGTATTGCTCAATGGGTCGGTGACCGACGTAACGCGGCCCTGCCCATCGCGCGCGATGCCCATCGCGCGCGATGCCCATCGCGCGCGATGGTCACGCCCGGCCCCTTGTTGCTGCTCACGCCGCTGGCGCTGAAGGAGAGCACGGCGCCGTTGCGCTGGTCAATCTCGCGCAGCGAGGACGTTTCCTGGCCCGTGCCAAAGGTGTCGATGGCGTGGTCGATTACGTAGCGCGCGCCGTCGGGCGTGTCCAGGTACAGATGCGCCGGGACATAGGGGCTGCCGTCGTCCGGGCTAACCCAGCAACCGGTCGAACTATCCTGGGAGATCGTGTTGTAGTCGGTGCTCAGGCGGTCGCCGCTGGCGGGATCGGGCGCCCAGGAGGGGGTGAAGAAGCCCGGCGCCTGCGTGCCCTGCGGAGCGAAGTTGAAGACGATGCGCCGGCCGCTCGGCAGCGTGAGCGCGATGTCGGCGGTGCAGGTGTCCTGCTGCACGTCGACCGTGTGCAGCGCCAGCGTCCAGTCCACGCCGAAGTCGCCGCCGCCGCGGCGGAAGTTGTCGTAGGTACGGTCGATCTGGATGGGAATGCCGAGCACGGGTACGGCGAGATCGGTTACGGTGAAGCTCAGGTTGCCGATTTTGAGCTGGCCCGTCACGGCGACGTTGACGGCGCTGACCGACGTCTGCCCGTCGTTGGCGGTCACCACGAGCTGCAGCGTGTAGAGGCCGTTGGGCAGCGTGGTCGTGTCGAAGTGACCGAGCAGACCGTTATTGACCGGCGTTGTCCCACTGAAGGCGGTGGTGAATGAGGTGTTGCCCGTAGAGTTCATCGGCGCGTAGGAGACGACGTAGCTCTGAATGCCGCTGCCGTTGAGCACGGCGGCGGTACCGGTGACGGGGACAAGGCCGCTGACCTGGGGGTCGCCGCCGCTATTCGTCTGCGCGGGCGAGGTGATATTGGCCTGCACGTTCTCCTGGGGGTTGACCGTGGGCGGGGCCGTCGCCGTGGGGCTACCCGGCGTGCTGGTCGGCCCCGTCGTGCTTGTGTTAGTCGGCGTGCCCGTTTGCGTAGGCGTGCCCGTTTGCGTAGGCGTGCCCGTTTGCGTAGGCGTGCCGGTCTGGGTGGGCGTGCTCGTCTGCGTGGGCGTGTTGGTCGGCGTGCCCGTTTCCGTCGGCGTGGGCGAGGGCGCGGGGGTGAACGCGCCGGGGATGACCTCGATCGCGTTGACGAACACGTAGTCTTGCACCGCGTGGAAGGCGATGGCTATGGCGCCGTTGTTGTCCGCCTGCGCGGCAAACTGCTCGACCACGGCGCGGTTCTGTCCGCCGGCCGCGGCGGCCACGTCGAAGTTGGTCAGCACCTGCGTCGCGTTGATGGACACGTCCATGAGGCGCTGGCCAGGCGTGTTGAAGTCACGGTCGGCGAAGTGTAGCCGCACCGTGTACGGCGCGTTGTGGGTCAGGCCCGGTATGTTGTAGCTGAAGCCGCCAAAGTCGTAACGGAAGGTCTGGTAGACCTGCGGCGGAGCCGGGTTGACCGCGCCGCTGGTGTCGACCGCGCAGCAGTAGCCGCCCGTCGTGCCGCCGCCGCTCCCGTCGGTCTCGGCCACGAAGTCAGCGATCGCGGGGCCGCCCGCGTTGATGGCGATGTCGCCAGCCGGCAGCTGCCAGTAGACGCGCACGGGCGTCACGAGGTATGTGTTGGCGACATCGGGCGCCGCGTACACGACATCCGTCCCCGTCGTCCGTCCTACGTAGGAGAAGGTAGCCTGTCCCTGTCCATCGGTGGTCGCGGTGAGCGTTCGCGGGTTGGACCCGCTCACCGTTAAGGTCAGCGGCGTGTTGGTCAGCGGCGCGCCCGCGGCGTCGCGCGCCGTGGCCGTAAAGGATTGCGGCATATTGATCGTGTCCGTGAGCGGTCCGCTCGGGCTCAACGTCACTTTGGCGCCCGGCAGACTGTCCAGCGGGATCAACTCGATGCCGTTGACGAACGCATAGTCCCGCACCGACGCGAAGGCGATGGTCATGTTTCCGTCGCCGTCCGCCGGCTGCGCGAGTTGCTCGACCACGGCGCGGTTGCGGCCGCCGGCCGCAGCGGCCACGTCGAAGTTGGTCAGCACCGGGATGCTGTTGATAGATACGTTGAAGAGGCGCTGGCCGGCGGAGTTATAGTCACGGTCGGCGAAGTGCAGCCGTACCAGGTACGGCGCGTTGGGCGTGAGGTTGGGGATACTGTAGCTGAAGCTATTGCCGTCGTAGTGGAAGGTCTGGTAGACCCCTTGCGGGGCGGGGTTGAGGGCACCGCTCGTATCGATCGTGCAGCAGTAGCCGCCGGCCTGGCCACCGCCGCTGACGTCGGTGTCGGTGATGAAGTCGGAGACCTGCGGACCGCCCGCGTTGATGGCCACGTAGCCGGGCATCTGAACCCAGCGCACGGCCAGGGTATCCGAGGTCAGGTAGGCCCCGGCCGCGGGCACGTACCCTGTCGTCGCATGCGCCATGTCGGTCCCCGAGTTGGTTCCGACGTAGGTGAAGCGCGCCTGGCCCCGCGCGTCGGTGACGCCATGCAGCACGCGGTCGTTCGGCCCGCGTATGGTTAGCGCGACCAGCAGGTTGGCCAGGGGCTGGTCGGCGCCGTCGCGCGCCGTCGCGGTGATAGCCTGCGCGTGGCAGATCGTGTTCGTCGCCGCGCCGCTCGGGCTGAGGGTCAGGGACGGGCTGGGTTGTGGCAGCGGGATGATCTCGATGCCGTTGACGAAGGCGTAGTTTTGCACCGCGGTGAAGGTGAGGCCGATCGTGCCGGATACGTCCGCCTGCGCGGCGAATTGCTCGATCACGGCGCGGTTCTGACCGCCGGCCGTAGCGAAGACATCGAAGTTCGTCAGCGCTTGCGTTGATACCCACATTGAAGAGGCGCTGGCCGGGGCCGTTGCTATCGCGTTCGCTGAAGTGCAGGCGCACCGTGTAGGCCGCGCCCGGCGTGAGGTTAGGCACATGGTAGCTGAAGGTATTGTAGTCGTAGTGGAAGCTCTGGTAGACGGCCTGCGGCGCGGGGTCGGCCACGCCGCTGGTGTCGATGGCGTTGCCGTCGCCCGACTGGCCGCCGCCCACGACATCGGTGTCGGCCACGAAGTCGCCGACCGCGCCGCCGCCCGCGTTGATGGCGACGTCGCCCGCGGGCAACTGCCAGTAGACCGTCGTGCCGTCGGCGACGAGCGTTGCACCGCCGACCATGGCGATCGCGCCCACGCTGTCCAGGCCGGTCACCGTTCCGGTGTAGACGAAGGCGGCCTGCCCCTGCGCGTCTGTCGTGGCAGTGATGACCTGGCTGTTAGCCCCCACGATCGTGAGTGTCACCGGGCTGCCGGCCAGCGTCTGGCCACCGGCGTCGCGTAACGTCGCCGTGAAGGCTTGCGCCGCGCTGATGGTGTGGGTGAGCGGGCTGCTCGGGCTCAGCGCGAGCGTGGGCGCCGGCGTGACGGGGATGACCTCGATGCCACTGCTCTTGGCCTGATCCCGCAGCGTGGTGTATTGCACCGTGATCTGCCCGTTGGCGTCGGCGGTGGTGGTGTATTCTTCCACCAGCGCGCGCTCGAACCCTCCCGCGGCGCTGTAGACATCGAAGTTGGTCAGGACCTGCGCCCGTTGATGGCGACGTTGAAGAGGCGCTAGCCGGGATTGTTGCCGAAGAGTTCGGCGAAGTGCAGGCGCACGCGGTAGGTCCCGCCTGGCGTCAGGTTGGGGATCGTGTAGGTGAAGTTGCCGTAGCGCACGGTCTGGTAGACGGCCTGTGGGGCGGGGTCAGTCACGCCGCTGGTATCGATGAGGTCGCCGCGCGAGGTGGTCCCGCCGCCGGACACGTCGGTGTCGGCCACGAAGTCGCCGGCGGCCGGTCCGCCCGAGTCGATGGCCACGTCGCCCCGCGGCAGTCGCCAGTAGACCGAGGTCGTGTCGGCGCCCAGGACCTGCGCGCGGCCAACCCGCGCGAAGGCGCTCACGGTGTCCAGCCCGGTGACCGTACCCGTGTAGACCAGGGTGGCCACGCCCGTCGCGTCGGTGACGGCGCTGGGCTGCCCGGCGGTCGCCCCGTTCGCCCCGGTGACGCGCAGCGAGACCGTCGCGCCCGCGACCGGGGCGCCCGTGTCGTCGCGTACCGTCGCTGTGAAGACCTGCCCCATGTTGACCGTGTTGGTGACCGTTCCGGTGGGGCTCAACATGACGGTGGGCAAGCCGCTCCGGCCCGGGATGAGCTCGACGCCGTTGATGATGGCCTGTTCGACCGTCGAGGTTGCCTGCACGACGATCGTGCCGCTGTTGTCGGCCGGGAGCGCGACCTGCTCAATGATGGCTTTATAGGGCGCGCCGGCCGTCGCCGCGATATCGAAGTTGTGCAGGAAGGTCGTCCCGTTGAGGGCCACATCGAAGACGCGCTGGCCCGCGGTCGCGATGGGCTGACACCTCGTGTCGGGACAAGCCGCCGCGGGGAAGGCCTCGGCGAAGTGCAGGCGCACGGTGTAGGGCGCGCCCGGCGTCAGATTGTGGAAGGTATAGCTGAAGTTGCCGCAGCGCGCCGTCTGGTAGACGGCCTGCGGGGCGGGGTTATTGGTGGCGACGCCGCTCGTGTCGATGGTATGCGTCGACGGCGGGAAGAGGTAGCCGCCGCCGGCGTAGTCGGTGTCAGCGTCGAAGCCGCCGGCCACGCCGCCGCCGGCGTTGATGGCCAGCGCGCCGGGCGGTAGGCCCCAGCGTACCGTGGCCACGCCGGAGAAAAGGGTCGACCCGTCGGCGGCGGTAGCCAGCGCCTGCACGCTGTCCAGGCCGGTGGTCTTCCCGCTGTACGCGAAGGCCACCTGCCCGCGCGCGTTCGTGGTCTTGGTGAAGGCCGCGGCGTTGACGCCGGTGATGGCCAGCGTGACGGATAGGTTGGGCACGGCGTTCCCGGCGCCGTCGAGCGCGGTCACGGTGAAGGGCTGTAGTCCGTTGATCGTGGCCGTGACCGAATCGGTCGGATCCAGCGTCAGCGACCCGGCGGAGGCCGGCGGGGGCGCGGCCCAGACGACCGTGGCGGGGTTGGAGTAGAAGGTACCGTTGTTGATGTTCGTGACCGAGGCTTGGATGGTATCGGTCCCCGTGACCGTACTGCTGTAGCTAAAGCTGGCTACGCCATCGGCGTCGGTGAGCACATGACCGGTCTGGCCTGCGTTGGGTCCGCTGACCACGTTGAAATCGACCTTGGCGTTGAAGAGCGGCAGGACGCCGGCGGAGTCCTTCAGACGCGCCACGAGCGTCGTGGTGGTGCTCGTGGCGACCGTGGACGAGAGCGGCTCGAGGGTCAGGTTGCCGCTGGAGACCGTAGCGCCGCCGGTGCCGATGGCGCGCCACTGCAAGGACTTGTTGCCCCTGGGGCAACCAACGCTGTCCAGGCCACCCGTGTCGAGCACATGGCCGGTGTCGAGGAGCGTGGCGGTGACGGCGTCGGACACTTTGAGTAGGACCTGCGGCGGGTTGTTGTCGGGGCCTGCCATGTTGCTGCAGTTGATGCCGGAGATGCCGTAGTCACTGGTGTCGAAGCCGAGGTAGCTCGTCTGAGCCAGGATAGCCGAGGAGTTAGCCGGGATCTCGAACGAGCCCCACAGGCTAATCGTCTGGCCGTTGTACTGATTGTGGTTGGGGAAGTAGACCGTAACGTTGGTGACGCTGATGGGGGCAGAGGTCGTGTTGTCGAGCTTGATGGCCCCCGAGTCGTAGGGGCCGTTATCGCCGATGAAGATTGTGTGCGGCGAGCCATCGAAGGGCACGGGCAGGTCGGGGTTGCCGCGCGCGGAATCGGCGTAGCCGACGGACACGTTGATGCCGTGCGTCTGGAACACTTTGGTCGGTGTGGCCGTGGGGGTATTCGTCGGGGTATTCGTCGGGGTATTCGTCGCCGTGTCCGCCGGCGTTGAGGTTCCCGTGGGTGTATCCGTTTGCGTGGCTGTCGCGGTCGATGTCTGGGTACCCGTCTCCGTCGGCGTGCTGGATGGCGTATCCGTCGGCGTGCTGGATGGCGTATCCGTCGGCGTGCTGGATGGCGTATCTGTCGGCGTGCTGGATGGCGTATCTGTCGGCGTGCTCGTGGAGGTTGCCGTATCTGTCGGCGTGCTCGTGGAGGTTGCCGTAGCGGTAGAGGTCGGCGCGCTCGTTGGTGTGCTCGTTAGTGTAGCCGGCGGGAGAGCAGGGGGTGTTTGGGTAGCGGTCGGCGCACTGGTTGCCGTGGCCGTCGGTGTGGAGGTGGCTGTCGGGGTACTGGTTGGCGTGCTCGTCGTCACGTTGGTTGGCGCCGTCGTCGCTGTGCTGGTGGGCGTGGTGTTGGTAGGCGTGGAGGTCGGCGTACTCGTGGGCGTCGTCGTGCTGGTTGCCGTGGAGGTCGGCGTATTCGTGGCCGTCGGCGCGCTGGTTGCTGTCGCCGTGCTGGTTGCCGTGGAGGTCGGCGTATTCGTGGCCGTGGAGGTCGGCGTGCTGGTTGGTGTGGCCGTCGGTGTCCCCGTTTGTGCTGGCGTCAGGAGAGGCAGCGGTGTTCTTGTAGCCACGGGTGTGTTAGTAGACGTTGGCGCGTTAGCCGCCGTAGTAGTCGGGGTCGGCGTGCTCGTAGCGGGCGCCGCCGGCGCCGCTGTGCTTGTAGATGTGGGGGCCGGCTGGACCGTCCCTGTGTTCGTGGGGGCCGGCGTCGGCGTGCTGGTCGGACTGGAGGTCATCGTCGCGGCTGGGCTCGGCGTGCTGGTCGGGGTGATAACCAGCGGGGCAAGCGGCTGTGTGGTGGCCGTCATAGCCGTGGGCGTTGCTTGTGCTAGCACGGCCTGCCGCGCCTCGATCGACAGCGGGATCGCCGGCTCGCTCAGGAACTCGGCCGCCGCGCCCGCATTACCCTGCGCATAGGCCACGAAGGGGCCGTCCGCCGTCAGCGTCGCCCCCAATACGCCGCGCGGCAGGCCCAACCGCGCCACGTCATAGAGCGCGGTGCGCCCGGCGTCAACCACCAGTTGGGCTGTCGCCGTTTGCCCCCTATTGGTGAAGCCCTCTACGGTTACGTTCAGCGGGCTCTGGCCCGGATTGTACACGTCGATCAGGGCCGCCACGGCGTGGCCGACGGTGTTTAGGTACGGCAGGTGGGCGTAGCGCGCGCCGCCGGTCAGGCCGGTGATCACATCTCCGGCGTGGTGAGTTACGTTGGGTGACCCGGCGTTGTACTGCGACATCTCGGCCACGACCGGTGTGTCCGCGCGTACCGTCACGCCGACCGGCCCCAGCCCCGCCTGTTGTCGAATCAACAGGCGCAGCGTGGCCCGCTGGCCGGATTCGACACGCATCCGCAACGTCGTGAGCAGCCGCCCATCGGCGGCGTGCAGCCAGGCCGTGACATGGGCGGCGCCGCGTGACGCCAGCACGGTGAGGAAAGGCTGATCGTCACCGGCGATGCTGACGCCGGTGAAATCCCAGGTCATGCTCGCCGCCGGCGCGCCGGCCCTGGCGTCGGCGCCAAACTGGCTCCGCCCCAAACTCTGGCCCCAGTACAGCGTACGCGCCGCCACGACGGGGGCGTCGCTCGTGACACGCAGGCCCACGGATTTGACCGAGGCCCGCTGGTAGGCGCGGCCCACGTCGAGCAGCGCCTGCCCCAACGCAGGCACGGCTAGAGTGACCGGCGCTACCGCCGGGACACTCGCGCCTTGCGCGGCGAAGCGCACCGTAACGCGCGCCGCGGTCGGGTTTGGGTTGAACAGCGTGAGATACTCGTGATACGTCAGGCCGATATAGCCCTCGGCGAAGATCCACTGGCGGGCGGGAGCCATGACGCCAGAGGTGAGGTCGGCGTTGAGGACGGCGCCGCCGGCGCCGCCGCGGCGCAGCACCCGCGCCACGCTGATGACGCGCGGCGAGTTCACGACTATGGACACGCCCTGGTCCGAGAGTGAACCGATGTCGGCGCCGACGTCTTCGATCGCGGTCGACGCGGCGGGGATAATTAGGCGTGCGCTCAGGGGCGCGGCTGTGTGGTCACGATAGTAGGTGAAGGTGACGGGAGCGGGGACGGCATTGGGGTTGAGGATGTAGAGCAGTTGCGGGGCGCCCGCGCCGGCGGCCTGCGCGGCGAAGTACCAGCGTGTGCCCGGCAGGGGCGACGCCAGGGCCGCGAGCCCCGGCCGATCCGCCGGGGGCGGGTCCTCCGCGCGGGGCGCCGTCCGGTTGAGGGGTCCTGTGGTAGGAGATGGTGACACGGTGGCGCCGGCGGCGACACGCGCCTTCAGGGGCATGGCCGCCGGGGCGGCCGCGCCTCTGACCATGGCCGGCGACGAGCCTAACACGGTCGTGACGAGCAGTAGCCACGTCAGGCTAGTGGATAAAGAGTATCGCGCCGGCTTACCGTTCACTGCGTTTTTCACATCCGTCACTGTCTCCACGGACGTTCACACGCCCACCTTATGTCGCTTCCACGCCGTTCTTTGGTCTTCTGGTTATACGGCGGCCATCATCCAGCATACCCCTCGGGCGCCGTCGAGATCTATAAAAAACTCATACTGTTATTGGTACTGTTTGCCGTATTGACTAATTGGGCTACGCGTTTTAAGATAGTCATGACTGCTGGGTGAGCCCGTGCCAGTGTATGATGAGGCGCTGCCGTGGCTAGAAAGTCGAGAAGCTAGAAGCTAAAGGGTCAAAGGGTTATGGAGGCGACAGGGTACGCTGTATTTGGCGCGCCGCTCAAACGGTTCCGGCGCGCCGCCGCCCTCACGCAGGAAGAATTGGCCGCGCGCGCGGGCTACAGCGCTGTCTACGTCAGTATGCTTGAGCGCGGTCAGCGCCTCCCTCACCCCGCTACCGTCGAGTTGCTGGCCGATGTCCTGGATGTCTCCCCACACGACCGTGAATTGCTCCGCAACGCGGCGCGGCGGGATGGGACCGCCGTGCCGGCGGATCTCGCCGGCACGGCGGCCTCTCAGCTACTCGTCGGACGCGCGCACGAATTGAGCGCGATAGAACAGCATCTGGTGGGTAGGGCTCCCCCCGTGCTGGCGCTGGCGGGGGAGCCGGGTATCGGTAAATCGCGCCTGCTGCAAGAGGCGGCGGGGTACGGCGCGTCGTTCGGGTGGCAGGTGTTGCGCGGCGGCTGCCAGCGGCGCGGTGGGCAGGAACCCTACGCGCCGCTCCCCGGAACGCTCGGGCGCTACGCCCATGGGCAAGAGCCGGAGCGTCTGCGCGCCGCGCTGCGAGGCTGCGCCTGGTTGGCGCGCCTGCTGCCGGAATTGGCCGATCTGCTGGAGCCCTTGCCCGCGTGGACGATACCGCCGGAGCAGGAGCGGCGATTGGTCGTCGACGCGGTGATCCGCTTCCTGGGCGCCATCGCGGGTCCGGCCGGCACGCTGCTCGTGCTCGACGACCTGCAGTGGGCCAGCCCCGACGCTCTCGACCTGCTGACCGCCCTCGCGCACGCGGCGCCGGTGGTCCCCATCCGCGTGATTGGGGCCTACCGCGATACCGACGTCCGTCCCGGCGATCCGTTGGCGGATACGCTGACCGATTTGGCCCACGCCGGTCTGGTGACGCGATTGGCTCCGGCGCCGCTCGCCGACCGTGACGCCGCGCGCCTGTTCGACCACCTCGTGACGGACGCGCCGCCCGCCCTGCGCGCGCGGCTGTTGGCGCGCGCGCAGGGCATCCCCTTCTACCTGGTGAGTTGCGCCCAGGCCGTGCGCGCGGGGGCGATGACCACCGACACGGACGGCACGGGCGATACGAACGATGCTGTCGCGTTGGCGATGCTGCCCTGGGACGTGGCGCAGAGCGTCCGCCCGCGGCGGCGCGCGCGCTGCTCGATGTGGCGGCGGTGGTGGGGCGACAAGCCTCGCGCGCCCTGCTCGTTGCCGCGACTGGCTGTTCGGATGATGAACTGTTCGCGGCGCTGGATGAGTCCGACCGCGTGCGTCTCCTGGAGGAAACGGGGCACGACTACCGTTTCGTGCACGACGTGATCCGTGAGGTGGTCGAGGCGGACCTGGGAGCGGGGCGCCGCGCGGCTCTGCACCGCCGCGTCGCCACGATACTGGCGGAGCAATGGCGGGCGTTGGGGCTGAGCGAGGAGCCGTTCGAGCCCCTGGCCTACCACTACGCGCGCGGTGGGAGCGAGGAGAAAGCGGCGTGGTACCTGGAGCAGTCGGGCGACCGGGCGCAGGCGCGGGCGGCTCACGCGGCGGCTGAGCGGTATTACCGCAACGCCGCGGATAAGCTGGAGCGGTTGGAGCAGCCGCCGGACGCGGCGCGAGTACGCGAGAAGTTGGGGATGCTGTTGGGGACGCTGGCGCGCTTCGCCGAAGCGCTGCCCTTGCTGGAGGCGGCGGCCGTCGCGTATCGCGCGCGGGGCGACCTGGATGCGCTGGGGCGAACGGTGGCGCGGATCGGCGACGCGTATGGCGATTCCGGGACGCCGGAGGAGGGTCTACAGCGCCTACAGCCGCTGGTGGAGACCCTCGACGCGGCGGGGCCGTCGCACGGTCTAGCCGCGCTTCATGCGTCGCTGGCCGGCCTATTCTTCTGTAGCGGACGCTACGCCGAGAGCCTGGCGACGGCCACGCGCGGGGCCGAGCTAGCCACGCTATTGGACGACCGGAGGCTGATGCTGCAGGCTGCCCGCAGGCGGGCCACGGCGCTCATCATGCTGGCGCGCCCGGCGGAGGCCCTCCCGATCTTCGAGCAGGTGGTCCCCCTGGCCGAGGATCTCGACGATCCTGAAAGTTTGTCCCGCATCTTCGGCAACATGGCGGTTATCTCCGCAAACGTGGGAGCGTTAGACCGGGCCAGCCTCTATCTGGACCGTGCGCGGGCCGCCGCCGAACGGGTCGGCGACCCGGTCATGTTGATCCAGCTGGAATCCAATAGCGGACTCATGGCCTTCTACGCGGGGGATTGGCCGCGTGCGCGGGTCGACCTTGGGGCGGCCCTAACGAGGAGTAAGGGTATCGGGATGTCGTCGCGTTACGCCTATCCTCTCGTCTACCTCAGCTTTCTCACGCTGGCCGAAGGAGCGTGGGATGAGGCGGCGCGCCTCGCTCAGGAGAGTATCGACGCGGCCACGCCGATGGGTGACCTCCAGGTCTTGCGCCACGCCCATGCGTTGCGCGCGTGGTGCGATCTCCTGCATGGGCGGCCCGCGCCGGCGCGCGACCGCCTGGCCACGCTCCTCGACTCCTCGGGAAAAGAGGGTAAAGCCGCTAGTTGGGTGCTGCTGTTCCTGGCCCTGGCGCATCTGGAACTGGGCGACACGGACCAGGCCGCGGATGTCGCGCTCGAGGCGACGACGCGTGCGCGCCACGACCGCGCCCACCTCGTCCTGGCCGATGCCTTATGGGTCCGGGCACAGGTCGAAACGCGCCGGGGGCTGTGGCTCGACGCGGAGCGCACGCTACAGGAAGGTCTGGCGCTGGCCCGGCCCATGCCGTACCCGTTCACCGAAGGGCGTCTGCTGCATGCCTACGGGGTGCTCTATCAGGAGAAGGGGGGAGCCGCAGCAGGCGCGGGCTTACCTGGAAGATGCGTTGGCCATCTTTCGGCGACTGGGCGCGCGCGCGGAGGCCGCGCGCGCCCAGCGGGCGCTCGACGCGGTCGACACGGCCTGGATGCGTCGCCTCGACCTGCGCGTGAGCGACGCCCAGTGGTCTGTCGTCGCGGCCCTATTGCCGTCGGTCGCCCACACGGGCCGTCGCCGCGTCGACGACCGCCGCACGCTGGAGGCGATCCTGTACGTACAGGGCGCCAATCGCGCCTGGGCCGAGTTGCCGCCCGAGTTTGGGGACGACGCGACGGCGCACCGGCGTCTGGCCGAGTGGCGCGCTAGCGGGCTATGGCCGCGCATCGCGGCGATCATGTGCGCGGCCACCATTGACAGCCCTGCCTAACTTCCGATACCCTTCTCTTATCGGAAGCTAGAAAGGACGGCGGCGATGGACGAGAACGGCAGAGGGGATGCGGGAGTGACGGAGGTTGTCGAGGTTGTCGTGGCAGGAGTGACGGAGGTTGTCGAGGTTGTCGTGGCAGGAGTGACGGAGGTTGTCGAGGTTGTCGAGGTTGTCGTGGCCGACACAGGCGCGGCGCCCGCGCTCTTCGCGGCGGGCGAACGGGCGCGTGATTACGCCCAGCAGGCGCGCGCCGCTAACACGCGGCGCGCCTATCGCGCCGATTGGGCCGACTTTACCGCCTGGTGTCGGGATCGACGCCTGACCGCGCTCCCAGCCACACCCGAAACGGTCGTGCTCTACCTCAGCGACCTCGCTATGTCCCGCAAGACGAGTACCTTGCAGCGCCGCCTCTCCGCCATCTCGCAGGCGCACAAGGCGGCCGATCTGGAAACGCCGACCGGTCACCACGCCGTGCGCGCGGTGTGGTCCGGTATTCGTCGCGTCAAGGGGACCGCGCAGGAAGGCAAAGCCCCCGCCGTCACGCGCGACCTACGCGCCATGGTCGCCACGCTGCCGGGCACGCTGCCGGGTCTGCGCGATCGCGCCCTGCTCCTGCTTGGATTCGCGGGCGCGTTCCGGCGTAGTGAACTCGCCGGCCTCGACATCGCCGATGTGACGACGACGCGCGACGGCTTGGTCGTCGACCTACGCCGTTCTAAGACCGACCAGGAGGGAGAGGGGCGACGCATCGGTATCCCCTACGGTTCGCGCCCAGGGACCTGCCCGGTACGCGCCGTGCAGGATTGGCTCGCCGCCGCGAAGATCGCCTCCGGCCCGCTCTTCCGCGGCGTCAACCGTCACGGTCAGGTCGGCAAGACGCGTCTCTCCGACCGCGCGGTCGCCTTGATCGTCAAACGCGCGGCGGCGGCGGCCGGCCTGGACCCCGCACGCTACGCCGGCCATAGCCTGCGCGCCGGCCTCGCTACCTCCGCCGCTGCGGCGGGTGTGTCGGAGCGCGCCATTATGGCGCAGACGGGGCACAAGTCGCTGCCTATGGTCAGACGGTATATTCGCGAGGGGTCACTGTTCAATGAGAACGCCGCGGCCGAAGTAGGCTTATAATCTTTTGTGTCGCTCGTCAGAGAGGTGTACAATCGGCTTGACCGATTCCCTCGCCCATTAGTACCATAATAGTTAAGAGTGACCTAACCTAAAGGAGAATGCTCCGTGCCTACCACTGGGGATGATAAGAAGCGCGCCCTGGAGATGGTGACCGCGCAAATTGACAAGCAGTTCGGCAAAGGCGCGATCATGCGCTACGGCGACGGCACCCATCCCATGAACGTCGAGGCTATCCCCACCGGCTCGATCGCGCTCGACCTCGCGCTCGGCATCGGCGGCGTCCCGCGCGGACGCATCATCGAGATCTACGGCCCCGAGTCCTCCGGCAAAACCACGCTCTCCCAGCACATCCTGGCCGAAGCCC
>JAABUJ010003019.1_pt1 | contig 19566 bp, 22 predicted proteins | sample 5559131 | NCBI WGS metagenome assembly JAABUJ01 (sample SAMN10711875, study PRJNA513366) | rock metagenome | isolation source: Antarctica rocks | place: Antarctica: Victoria Land, Mt New Zealand nord | collected 2016-01-07 | reverse complement strand
TCGCCCTAACGTTCTACAACGGGCCAACGTTCCCGGCCCGCTACCAGAACCAGATATTTGCCGCCGAGCATGGCTCATGGAACCGGGCCAATCCGACGGGTTACAAGGTGATTATGGCGCCGGTGCAGGCAGGCAAAGCCGTGGGTGAGTTTGACGACTTCCTGACGGGCTTTGTCACAAAAGACGGGCATGTGTGGGGGCGTCCTGTCGGCGTCGCCGCCGCGAAGGACGGCGCACTCATGGTTTCCGATGACGGATCGGGCACAATCTGGCGCGTGCAGTATGTGGGCGCGGCGAAGAAGCAGGCGTCCCTGCCCCATTGAGAGTATTCTCCAATGAGCGATGAGATTATCATACGCCGGGCGAACATGGGCGATGCCAGCGGCATCGCCCATATTTACAACTATGCTGTCCTGCATCTGGCGGCCACGGCGCAGGAAACTGTGCAGACTGTGGAGGAGCGCGCGGCATGGCTTGCGGAGCATGACGCCCACAATCTGCCCGTGTTTGTCGCCGTGATGGGGGAAGAGGTGGTGGGATGGAGCAGCCTCAGCCAGTTTCATCCCCGGAGCGGCTACCGCTTTACCGCGGAGAACTCCGTGTATGTTCACCCAGACTGGCTGGGGCAGGGACTGGGAAAGCGCCTGCTTGGGCCGTTGGTGCCCGAGGCGCAAGCGCTCGGGTTTCACGCGATTGTGGCGTGGCTGGACGGCGAAAACGCGGCGAGCCTCGCCCTGCATGCAGGCTTTGGCTTCCAGCAAGTCGGGCGCTTCCGCGAGGCTTTCCGCAAGTTTGGCCGGTGGCTGGACGTGGTGGTTCTGGAGCTCTTGCTGGCAGAATAACACAGCGCCCCCGCTCAGGCGGCGAGTGAAAGCACTGTGTCCGGGTCTGCCGACGCGCGGCGCGCGTGTTCCCATGCCCCGGCGCCTTCGGCCATCACCGGCCAATCGGCGGCCATCATCTGCAAAAAGGCGGCGACTGCCTGCGGGTCAAAGTGGGTGCCGGACAGCGATGCGAGATGTTCCAGCACGCGCTCAGGCGGCCAGCCGGCCCGGTACGGGCGATTGGAGCGCAGGGCATCCCACACATCCGCGACTGCAAACAGGCGGGCAGCCAGGGGAATGTCCATGCCGGCAAGGCCGCGCGGGTAGCCTGTCCCGTCCCACTTTTCGTGGTGGCACCAGGGAATTGTCAGTGCGGAGTGCAGGAAGTCTATCGGACTGAGCATTTCGTAGGCATAGGTCGGGTGGAGGCGCATGACTGCCCACTCGTCGCCCGTCAGCGGGCCAGGCTTGAGCAATATCTGGTCAGGGACACCCATCTTGCCGATGTCATGGAGCAAGGCCCCGCGCTGAATAGGCACAATCTCGCCTTCGCTCAGTCTCAGGCTGCGCGCCAGCCGCACAGTGAGTTCAGTCACCCGCTGGCAGTGGCCCTCGGTTTCTTTGTCCCGCAAGTCCAGCGCCCGGCTCCAGCCTTCAATGGTCGCGTCATAAGCCTGCATGAGTTCTGTGTTCAGGCCGATAATCTTTTGCGCCGCCTCGCTGCGCTGCGCGTCCGCCTCGCGCAAGTCTTGGTTCGCCTGCTCCAGGAGCGCGGTGCGCTCCTGCACCCGCCGCTCTAAATCCTCGTTTGCCTGCGCCAAACTCGCGTGCGCTTGCTCCAATCGCTCGTGCGCCTGATGCAGCAGGTCTTCGGAGGCTTTGCGCTCCGAGATGTCGCGCAGGTAGGCAGTAAACAGCATTTGGCCTTTGAGCCGGATGGGAATCACTGTGAGTTCCGCAGGAAACTCTTCGCCGCTTTTGCGCAGGGCCGGCACTTCAATCCGCTGGTTCAGCACCGGCCCCTCGCCGGTTGCCAGAAAATGGGCCATGCCGCGCTTGTGCGCCCCGCGCAGAGAAGGCGGGATGATGAGCGACGACAGGAGACTTCCCTGCGCCTCGGCCTGCGTGTAGCCGAATGTCTTTTCGGCGGCGGGGTTCCAGTCCAGCACCTGCTCCTGGTCGTTGATGGTGATAATGCACACCAGGGCTGTCTGCTGCAGGGCGGTCTTGATAGCCTCGCTTTCCGCCAGCGTCTGCGCGGCAGCCTCGCGCTCGGTCAGCATCTGCGCCTGATCCTGCGTTTTACGGCGCAGCTCCATCTGGGCGATAACCATGCGGGCGAGCGAACGCAGCGCATCCTGCTGCGACTGGCTCAGGGTGCGCGGCACGCGGTCCAGGACGCACAGTGTTCCCAGCGCCTGCCCATCCTCGGTGACCAGCGGCGCGCCGACATAAAAGCGGACATGCGGCTCGCCCGTCACCAGGGGGTTATCGGCAAACCGGGCATCCGCGTAGGTATCCGGGATAATAAACAGGCTGTTTTGGTGGAGAGCATGGGCGCAGAACGAAATATCGCGCCCGGTTTCGCACGCCTCCATGCCGGGATGAGACTTGAACCACTGCCGGTCGGCATCCACCAGGCTGACCAGGGCGATGGGAGCCTCGCAGACCTGCATTGCCAAACGAGTGATGTCGTCAAAAGCTTGTTCCGGCGAGGTATCCAGGATGTCGTAGCGGCGCAAAGCCGCGAGCCGCTGGGCTTCCCAGGCGGAAACGGCACTGCCGGCGACTTCTATTACAGACGCGAGGGTTGTCATGGCGTGCTTCTTCTAAAGAACGTGTTTGTGCGTGATTGGAGGCAGTGTTATGCTTATTATGGCGGTTCGCGCGAAGAAATAAAGAGCCGGTTTCCCGGCCTATCACGCACGCCTGTTTGTTGCGCGGCTTGCGGCGGTGCTGCCAAGGCGTTCCAAGCGCGATGCCAGCGCGTACCGACGGTGGAAAAATTTGTTCCGTCGTTGGTTGGGGCTGGTCATGCTTTGGAAACGCGTGTGCCAAGGCTTTAGGAATCCCTCCCCCTTCCCGCTTGAGGCTCGCCTTCCCCTCCCATGAATGACCGCCGGGGCAAACCCCGGGGCTTCACCGCTTCTGCCAAAACAGCACAGGAAGCACTCAACAGCAAGCACTACAGCGAGCATTCAATGCGCTCCGCACCCCTGCCTGACAGACTTGGCAGACCCGGAGGGCTTTGGGGAGAAGCCTAGGCCGTGCGAAAGCGGGGGAGGGACTCTTTGTATTCCACTCAAGGGACAAAGTGCAGCAGAAAGAACGGCTCCACTTTGCGGTCGCGGTGCAGAAGAGGCAGCTCCAGGCCAATCTCGGAAGTCAGGCCCAGCCGCGCCGACAGGGCCGCGCTCAGCCCGTGCGTGGTGAGCTGCGCATCCAAAGAAACTGCGCCGGGCCGGTCAAAGTTGAACACCTGATAAGCCAGCGCCGGGCTGACACCCTCATGGCCGCCCAGCAGAAAGCCCAGCTTGATGGTGGGGGCTAGGACGGTGTTGGGCGGCGTAAACGCGGGCGCATCGGGAAAGAAGCGCGATTGCAGAAACTCGCCGCCCAGTTGCTCGGCGCGGGCCAGCGACAGATGCAGGCCATAGTGCCCGGTGTTGGACCAGATAATCGGCGCTCCGCCCAGGTCACGCGAGAGTATCTTGGCCTTGGAGGGCGTAACAAAGGTATCGTAGCGGCCATTGAATTGCAGGGCGTTTTTGGGGTCAAAGCCGTGCAGCCAGCGCTTGGCATCAAAATCGGCCAGGGCCACGCGCACGGTGTCTTCGGTGTAGCCTTCGCGGCGAAACTCCGGGCGAAAGCCCTTAAACATGACGTTTTCCCACACTTCGCCGCCGACATCCGCGCCGCCGACAAAGGTGAGCAGCACTTTGGCGCGGCGGTCCACCCCGGCAATCAGCGGGGCCAAGACGCCGCCCAAGCTGATGCCGCTGACACCCATGCGGCTCGGGTCTATGTCGGGACGGCGCGCTAGATAATCAAAGCAGCGGCGGCTGTCCAGCACGCACTGGCGCAGGGCTTCTTTCATCAGCGGGACGTTGCCGGACATGATCTCGCGGAAAGGCACGCGCGGCTGGGGGCGTCGCATGAGGCTGTACGGCTCCACCATCAGAAAGGCAGCAATGCGGTTGCGGGCAATGCCCTCGCAGAGCGTGTATTCGTCGTTGAGGTTGACCGGCAGCCACTCGTGCAAAACAAGCATGGCCGGGTGCGGGCCGGGCGTATCCGGCAGAAACAGAAAGCCGACCACGGTGTTGTTGACCGGCACAGGCGAGGGGGCAGGGCTGGGAAAGGTGACGCGCAGAATACGCATGCCGGGCGGGGACGGCTGGGGCGTTTCCGTGGCGGCAAAGGGGGCCTTGGCATCATAGCTAAAGTACGCCGGGTCAGGCGGGGCTGATGAAGACGCGGAAGACTGGGCATCGGCACGGGGGGCGCAAAGCGCGCACAGGCAGCAAGCCAGAAGAAAAGGCCGCAGGCGGCGAAAAAGAAGACTGTTCATAGACTACAAAGAGTGTACCTGGTTCCAGGCGGGTCTGTGTTCAACACAGGCGCAGGCCGCCCGGCAGGTGCGCTGTTTTCCGCCGGCGCGCGTGGGCAAAGGCGGCAGCAAGAAGCAAGGTACAAGTCTGCCGAGAGAAGACTTGGACGACGGGGCAGGCGGGCAAAAAAAAGCGCAAAAAAACTTTGGGTGCCGCTTCTTAGGGGCAGTTGCATCGGCGTATTTTATGTGCTAGAATAAGCCCCGACAGCAGGAAAGGCGAGGCGCAATGGCGGACGAAGAACAAGGCTTTACGTTTGTGGACAAGCGGCGCGCAGCCGTAGAAACGCCTGCCCCGGACGCGCCTGCCCCGGACGCCGAGCCGAGCGTGGAGATGCCGGATGCGTCTGCCCTGCCGCCTATGGACATGGCGCAGGACGGGGACGAGGAGCCGCAAGGCCCTGCGGACATTTACAGCGTTTTGGGCTACTGCATGAGCATCCTGGCATCGGAAGCGTGGCAGCTCCTGGGGCTGATCGCCGACCAACAGACCGGCGAGGCGCATCAGGACTTAGCGCAGGCCAAAGTGGCGATTGACGCGGCAGGCGACCTCGCCGCCCGCCTGGAAGCTGCGCCCCGAGAGCTGGTGCCGGACGCGCTCAAGCGCGACCTGCGCACGCTGCTGCAAGACCTGCGCCTCAATTATGTGTCTCAGCAGGGCCAGTCGGCCTTGTCGTAATGCGCAGATTTGAACGCATGTATTCAACGCACATAAAAGAAGAACGACTTCGGCCCCCGCATGACAAGAGGCTGGAGCCATTGCTAGACGCACAAAAAGGCAGCGCATTATGATACGCAGCAATCTTCCCATCCCGTTTTTGTATCGCCTGCGCTTGCAGGCCGGGTCGGCGGCACGCCGAATGGGAGCCATGTCCACCTACCACAGCGCGTCCGGCACGGCGGGCAAGCCGATCAACGCGCGTCAAACAGCCGCGCGGCGGGCCGGTTCGGCCACAGATGCCGAGCAGCTCTGGCAGGACTTTGTGGATCAATACGAGGAGTTTACCAGCGTGCTTTGCGCCGCAGCGCAGTATGGCTGCGACGACAAAAAAGAAGCGCAGTACGCACAAATGCGGCGCTGGTTTGTGTCCCATTATTATCGCATCGCCGCTCGCGTGCGCCCGTACCTGTCGCAAGAGTTTTCTGGGGAGCAAGAAACAGGCGTTTTGCTGCCCATGATCGCAGACTACGCCGGGCAGAAGCGGACTTTGGATGTGCTGGAAGCGTTGTTTATGCCACTGACACTGCGCATTGTCCTCAGCCACGACACGGGCAATCTGATCCCCCATATCGCGCGGATCAGCGAAGCGGTCTATCGTTGCCACGAAGAGCGGCAGGCGGCAGATTAGAACAAGCCTTTGTTGAAGCCTTGAACAGGCGCAATGCAGAACAGAAAAACAGCCCTGCCAATTGTTTGGCAGGGCTGTTTAGCTAGGAGCGCCGCGAGACTAGGCAACCTGCGGCAGAGACTTGCGAACTTCGACAAGGGCGCTTTCGTTATCGTCATACAGGTGGAAAATCTTCACAAGCCGGGTAATCTCAAACGCACGCCGCACAAACGGCGTCGTGGATACCAGGCTGATGCTGCCGTCATGCTCGCGCACGCGCCGCACCGCATCCACAAGAACGCCCAAAGCCGCGCTGTCCAGGTAAGGAACCTCGGCCAGGTTCACAACAATGTGGTAGTGTTTGCTTTCTACCAGCTGACGCAGCTGGTCACGGAACTCCCCGCAGGTATGCAGATCAATCTCGCCTTTGAGCTTTACAATGGGGATTTGATCCGGGGTTTCTTGCACATCAATTTCCAGTATCAAAGCAGCCAACCCTCCTTACGCTCCGCATGCCATGCTCCGCCGCCTCCGGCTTCGGAGCGTGTGTGACAAGAAGCACTTGTGCCCCGTACAATAACACTCACGCTTTACCCTCTTTGCCCGCTTGTCAAAACAGCACAAGGCGCCAGGGGTTAACTTAGATTAACTTCATGTCCCTGTGGGCATGATAGCCTAAGTTTGACAACCAACGAGGGAGGATCAAGTATGCAGTATCGGCACCTAGGCAAATATGGAGTGAAAGTCAGTGAAGTCGCTCTCGGCTCGTGGCTGACTTACGGCGGGGCCACGGAAGATGCGACCGCGACGGAGTGCATTGAAAAGGCGTATGATCTTGGCATCAACTTCTTTGATACGGCCAATGTGTATGCGCGCGGCAAGTCGGAAGAAGTGGTCGGCAAGGCTCTGGCACAGTATGCGCGCGACTCGTATTTCCTGGCAACCAAGGTGTTTTTCCCCATGGGCGACGGCCCCAACGACCGTGGCCTGTCGCGCAAGCATATCTTTGAGCAATGCCACCTTTCGCTGAAGCGCCTGGGCACGGACTATATTGACCTGTACCAGTGCCATCGCTATGACTCGGAAACTCCACTAGAAGAAACGCTTGTAGCGCTGGATGACCTGGCACGGCAGGGCAAGATTTTGTATGCCGGCGTGTCTGAATGGAGCGCCGGGCAGATTGCCCACGCGGTGGATTATGTTCGCGGGGCCGGGCTGCACCCGATTGTCAGCAATCAGCCCCTGTACCACATGCTGGGGCGCGGCATTGAAAAAGATGTCATTCCACTGTGCGAGCGCGAGGGCATCGGGCAGGTGGTTTTTTCGCCGCTGGCGCAGGGCGTGCTGACCGGCAAGTACAAGCCGGGGCAGGAGCCACCCGCAGGCAGCCGGGCCGCCGATCCCGGCCAGAACATGTTCATGGACGGCGGCAAATTAGATCAGGAAACACTGGTGAAGGTGCAGGGGCTTCAGCCTATCGCTGAGGAGCTTGGCCTGTCTATGGCGCAGCTTGCGCTGGCCTGGTGCCTGCGCCAGAAGAACGTTAGCAGCGTGATTATCGGCGCTTCCAAGGCCGCGCAGGTGGAAGACAATGCCGGCGCGTCCGGCGTTGTGCTTTCCCCAGAAACGCTGGCGGCGATTGAAACCGCGCTGGCTTAAGGACATCCCCTGTTATGAATATCGTGTGCAAGGACGTCCAGGAACTTAGCGTGCGGGCTGCTGACGCGATTGTGGCGCAGGCGCAGGAGGCAGTCGCCGCGCGGGGCCGGTTCACCATCGCCCTGACAGGCGGCAGTTCGCCGGTAGACACCTATCATCTGCTGGCGCAGGAGCCGCGCCTCGCCCAGATTGACTGGCAAAAGACGTTTGTCTTTATGAGCGATGAGCGCTGCGTGCCCTACGACGATGACCGCTCAAACTTCGGGCAGGCGCGCAGCAGCTTTGTCGGCCAGGTGCCGCTGCCCCCGGCCAATGTGCTTCCCATCCCCACTGATGCCGGGTCGCCGGACGAAGACGCCGCGCGCTACGCGCAGACATTGGCCGAGTTCTTCGGCACGAACGCGGAGGACGCCCCGCCTGCGTTTGACCTTGTCCTGCTGGGTTTGGGGGATGACGGTCACTGCGCCTCGCTGTTTCCAGGCCACCCGACTGTTGAGGAAACCAAGCGCTGGGTGGTTTCCAGCCCGCCCGGCACGCTGCCGCCGCCTGTAGACCGCGTGACATTCACATTGCCCCTCATTAATGCCGCCCGCGCTGTCTTGTTTTTGGTGGGCGGCGCGAACAAAGCGCCCGCCGTGCAGGACATCCTGGAAAACGCGCCTGCTGTGACAAAGCGTCCCGCCGCAGGCGTTCATCCTGCAGCGGGCACGCTCACCTGGCTGCTGGATGAAGGCGCGGCTTCGCTGCTGTCTTCCCAAACACGCGGGCAGTAGCCGCGTTTCATTCACTTGCTTTGTTAAACAAACAGCCCCCGATGCTCTGCGAAATCAGAGTGTCGGGGGCTGTTTGCCGTCTCGTTTACAAAGACACGCTGCGCGTCCTAGAAAGACACGCTATGCTTCGGACAATGTCACCGCAGGGCCGTCCCCGGTGATTTGTATCTGCGCAATGGAAGCTCCCGACGCCAAACGACCGAGTTCCTCGCCCAATGCCTGCCGCCGCCAGCCGTTGAGCAGGACATTGCTTTGCGTGTTGCGCCCGCGCACCAGGTCCAGCGTGTCGGCTTTGGTCAGCGCGAGTTCGGGGGCCACGCTCCGGGTCAGGCACAGGGCCGTGCCGACCGCATACAGCAGGTCTGCGACCGAACGCTCACGCAGCGTCTCGTCATCCCCGCCCGTCAGCGGCGCGGGAAGCTGGTCTTCCGGCACGGCACGCCCGGCATCCAGCGCTTCTAAGAGGCCCGGCCCGAGCGACACTTCCTCGCCGGGCGGGAAGCCGCGCAGGCGCACAAAGTCGGACAGGCGGCGCGGCGGGCGCAGGGCCAGCTCCACCAGAGCATCGTCACGCAGGACCGTGCGGGCAGGAACGTCGCGCCCGGCGGCTTCGCGCTCGCGCCAGGCTGCCAGCGCGCGCAGCAGGGCCGTGGGGCGGCGCGACAGCCCGCTCTTGACCCCCCGCAGGCGCAGGTACGCCATCTCGGGTTCAGGCTCGTACACCGAGGCCAGCGAAAAGCGCCCTAGCTCTTCCTGCAGCCACGCGGTGCGCCCCAGGCGCGCGGCGGCCTGGCTCAGCTTGTCCGCCACGGGCAGCAGGTAGCGCACATCGTCGCGGGCGTACTGCACCTGTTCGGGCGAAAGCGGGCGGCGATCCCACTCGCTGCGCGTTTCCCCTTTGCCCAGCTTCACGCCCATCAGGGCTTCGGTCAGGCGCGCATACGACAGCGGGTACTGCGGCAGGCCGACAAAGCCTGCCGCCACCTGCGTATCAAAGACATTGCGCGGCAGCCGCCGCCCCCCGCCGTAGTATGCCAGGCGCAAATCTTCGCGGGCGGCGTGCAGCACTTTCTCCAGGGCCGGGTCGGCCACCAAGTCCCAGAAGGGCTGAAGGCGCGAAATCGCCAGGGTATCTATGAGCGCGGTGAACTCGGTTGTCGCCACTTGGATAAGACACAGCTTGGGGACATACGTGCGCTCGCCCAAAAACTCCGTGTCCAGCGCAAAGCGCCCTGCCGCGCGCAGGTCGACGCACAAAGCAAGCAGGCCTTCGCTTGTCTTTACCAGCGGGCGGTCTGCCAAGGCAGGACTGGTCATCGCGCCCCGCTTTCTGCTGTGCTTGGTGTCAGTTCTGCCGCGCTTGCTGTTGGTCCGGGGTAGACAGACATGCCGCCGGTCATTGTCGCGACATCTTTGTACCCCAGCGACAGCAGATATTCCCCCGCGCGGCGGCTGCGCACGCCATGTTCGCAGATACAAACAATGGCGTCATTGGGGTCAATCTCCCCTTGGCAGCGCGCCGCGAACTCGCTGAGCGGCAGCAGCAGAACGCCGGGGATATGGGACTGCTCCCACTCGTCGCGCTCGCGCACATCCACCAGACGCACGGCCTCGCCTGCCTCCTGCCCCGCCTGCACTTCGTCTCCGGTGGTTTCCCGCACTGCCAATTTGGTCATTTTACGCCCCTCGTTATTCTGCCGGGATTGTACCCTAAAGTCTGCGCGCGCCGTGCCGACAATACAAGTGTAACACACACTTCATACAAGCATCAAACACGCTTGTTCTCTCAGAAAGCCTGCCGCGTGATGACCCAAGACGCCATTACTATTGAACACTTTGCCAAAGAATACTCGGTTCCGCGCCAGAAAGCAAAGCGCATCGCGGTGAGCGATCTGTCTTTGTCCGTGCCGCAGGGCGGCTTGTTTGGGTTTCTCGGCCCGAACGGCGCGGGCAAGACCACCACCATCAAAATGCTGCTCGGCTTTCTGCCGCCCACGCGCGGCGGGGCGTGGATATTCGGCAGGCCGGTTGCCGACGATATGGCCCGCGCCCGTGTCGGCTATCTGCCCGAACAGCCTTATTTCCCCAAGTTTTTATCGGCGCAGGCCGTGGTGCGCGCCCACGCGGGCCTGGCCGGGCTGAGCGGGGCCAAAGCGCGCGAGCGGGCCGATGCCTGCCTTGCCCTGGTGAACATGACGGACAGTCGGCACATGACTATGGCGAAGTGTTCCAAGGGCATGCAGCAGCGGGTGGGCCTCGCCTCGGCTCTGGTCGGCGATCCCGACCTGCTGGTGATGGATGAGCCTTCGTCCGGCCTTGACCCCCTAGGCCGCAAAGAACTGCGCGACATGCTTGCGCGCCTCACGCGCGAAGGCAAGACCATCTTTTTGTCGTCGCACCTGCTCAGCGAAATGGAGCATGTCTGCGACCGCGTGGCGGTGCTTTCGCGCGGCAAGCTTGTGGCAAGCGGCACGCCTGCCGAGATTACGCAAACGCGCGCGCAGGTCGCCGTGCAGATTGAGCATGCGGAACACGAAGACATTCTCGCCCGTGACATCTCGGCGGCCGGCGGCACTTTGGTCGCGGGCGAAGCGGGGCGCAGCAGCGTCTTTGTCCCCGCCGACCTGGTTTACCGGACACTGGGCCTGCTGGAGCAGCGCCACGTCAAGCTGGTCGCCGTGCTGCCGCAGCGGGAAACTTTGGAAGATGCCTTTTTGCGCCTTGTGGGCTGACAAGGCGCGCGGAGGACTTCCTAAACCCTTGCCGACAGCGTTCAAAACGCATTTCAAGCCTATACCAACGACGGAAGAAATTAGGCCGTCGTTGGAACGCGCTCAGCACGGCAGAAAAACACGAAAAGAACACCTATGCAAAGCTTACGAAACATCAGCATTATCGGTCGCCTGACCCTAGTGGAAGGCGCGTGCAAGCAGGTCTTCCACGTTCTCATCTTGGTGGCCGTCTTTTTGATCTTCGGGTCGGCCTCGCTGGCGAAGTTTGACCAGCACGTGCAGATGAAGATGCTAACGGACTTGTGCCTGTTTTCCATGTTTGGGGTCAGCGCCATTATCGCCATTACCGTTTCCGTCACCGGGCTGCCGGGCGAGGTAGAGCAAAAGACCGTGTATCCGATTATGGCAAAGCCTGTGCGGCGCTGGGAGTTTGTGGTCGGCAAGTACGCCGGGGCGATGGGGACGGTGGCAATCGGCCTGACGATTATGACCTTGACGTTTGCGTTCCTGCAATTCTTTTATACAGGCAAATTAGACCCATCGGGGTTTTACGTTATTCCGTTTTTGTTCCTAGAAACCGCCGTGATTGGGGCGATTTCGCTCTGGCTGTCCACCTTTTGCTCGTGGCCGCTGGCCTGGTTTTTGTCGGTGATTGCGTGCATGCTGGGCAATGCAAAGTTCCCGCTGTACGCCGCGCTGAGCGCGCGTCACCAGAACCCGTTCAACCGCATGACTATCGGGCTGCTGTATCACCTGCTGCCTAACTTGGAGTCGTTCAACTTCAAGGACGCGATGGTGCATCACCTGACTGTGCCGAATGCGTATTTGTGGCAGACCGCGCTGTACGGGACGCTGTACGCCGCCGCGATGCTGACACTAGCGTCGTGGTCGTTTGCGCGGAGGGAGCTGTAATGCCCTGCGATAAAGGAACGATTGTTGTGACGGCAAGCGCGCTGCTGACGCTCAGCAGTATCAGCCTCTTGTGCTGCCCCACGGCCCGCGCCCAGCGTCCTGGCAACGCGCCCGGCTATGCCCAGCCTGTTGCCGTGCCCGCTCCAGCGGAAAGCGAAGACAGCCTGGATGACGACCGGGCGGAGCACTGGGCCGTGCCCGGCATTGCGCGGGAAGAGCGGGTGCAATCCGCCGCGCTGGCGGGCGCGCTGCTATGCGCGGGAGCATGGGGCGCGTGGCGCAGAGGGCAGTTGAAGGGACAAAAGCGGCATGGGTAGGCGATTAAGAGCAGGCGGGCAGTGGCGGGCATTGCTAGGGTGCGGGGTTTTGCTGTGCGGGGCCGCGCTATGCGAGACAGCTTCGCAGCCGTCGGGCGTGGCGCAGGGGTATCTGGCGTCGGGCGGGAGCCGGGACGGCGCGCTCGCGCAGGCGGCGGGGGAGTTTCGGGTGGTCGCGGCCAATGTTTTGTGGGCGCGCGTGGTGGACCACTACCACCATCAGTACATGGCCGAGGGCGGCGACTGGTCGCGCAATGTCAGCCTGCTGCCTTTGCTGCACACAATCATTACGCTGGACCCGCACTTCACCGAGGCGTATGAACTGATGGGCGGGACAATCCTTCCGCGCACGGGGCGCGAAGCGGAAGGCAAAGCGGTGCTGGCCGAGGGCATCCGCCGCAACCCCAGCGAGTGGGAAATGTACCGGGAGCTGGCGATGCTGTATGCGTGGAACGACAAAGCGCCCGCTTTGGCTCTGCCCTATGCGCGTCTAGGGCTGGCGCAGGCCGCGCGGGTGACAGATGACGACGGCTTTTCCCGGCGTCTCATGGCGGGCCTGTGCGCGACATTGCAGCGGGATGCGCGCCGCCGCCATGCGCCGCAGAGGGTAGCTTCGGCGCGGCCTGCGCCCTAGGCGGCTGGGCTAAGGCTTTGCTTGTTCGGCGGCAGCCGCGAGTGCTTGAAGCGTGGGTTCGGCAATCTCCCCCATCAATGTCAGGTTCAAGGCACCCTTGTCCCAGTTGAACGCTGTCAGCGAGGCGCGATGCGAGACATGGCCTGCGCTGCGTCCAATCTGCACCGGGCGCATGGAGCCGGGAACACGGGTCGGCTTCTTGGTTTGGGTGCGCGGCAGCTCAAACAAAGACACCAAGTTCAGGCCGTCCGAGTAGCGCAAATGTAGCATCGGCTTCGCGCCCTCCGAAGACAAGCCTGCACTCACCAGCCGGTATCCCCCAAGAACGCTCGGCGCAACCGCCGTGCTGTTCCACAGCCCATGCACAGAGGGAAGCGGCAGGGCAGTCTCTCCCAGAGCGTGCTGCTCCACCACCTGTACGCCGAGCCTCTGCGCCAGCGAGGATAAATCAAACAGGGCGCGCGGCAAAGGCGCACGGAAGCTGATGTCGGTATCGGCGACTGTCAGCACCAGCTTGCCGTCTTCGCGGTAGTTCTCGCGCTTGAGCACCAGCCCCGTAGTGGCATCAATCCACAGCTTGCGCGCCAAAGTGCGATTGTCTTTGCGCGTCATGGTGACAACATACGCCTTGCGTTCAGCGACTGTTTTGGTTTGGGGAAGCACCTGCAAGATGTAGTTTGTGCGCAGAAGATCATAAGATTGCGCGGCGTCTTCCACGGCATCGGCATTGGCCGCGCGCAGGCGATGCAGCAGGCGATGGCTGCGCGGGTCAAACTGCCACTCCTGATGCTTATCGGTGACCAGGCTGCGTCCGCGCTGAGCATCAGGGGCGAGATAGTCAATTCGCCGCTGGCCGGGCGCGCGGTGCGCCACCAGCACCGCGACCGTGTGACCTGTGCGCCAGTAAGTAGTCACCTGCCTCCCGCGATAGGAGAAAAGATCGTCGGCATTGAGGGAGCGCTGATACAGAGTGGCCGCAGTCGGCGATGGGCGCGGCTTAGGAAGGCGCGGCTTTGGGGGGCGAGGTTTGGGAAAAGAAGGCCGGAGAGGGGAGGCAGGCACAACCAGGGCGTAGGCACGCGCCAGCCGCACATGGGCATAGCGGCGCCCATGATGCGCCGCCTGCGCCGCGCTGCCGGGAGCGGCGCTCGCCCCGAATGCGAGAACAGCCAGCGCGCACAGCCCTCTCTTCCAGCGGCTAAGGCGCGGCATCGCTACTAGAACTGCCATTGCCAGCCGCCTCTGCTCCCATATCGCCGGAAGCGAAACCATCATCTGCGTCTGCCGACAGCATCGCCTGCCGGTCGCTGTCTGCGAGCGGCTGTGCTGCCGCCGACTGCGTGTGGTCGCGCACCAGCGCAGTCAAGTCTACAACATCGGGAGCCATGGCTGCCACAATCCGCCCGGAATGCGTTGGGGCATGGTGCTCGCTGCTGAGCAGGGGGGCCGCGAGCAATCCGGCCAGCAGGGTGGCAGCCGCCGTGCCCGCCGCCCAACGCCGCTGCGTGCCGAGCAGGCCGCGGCGCACTTGCTCCCCCCACGATCTTTTGCTGCGTGCCAGGCTGCCGACACGCACCTGCCGGTAGGCGTTTGTCCAGAAGTCGCGCGGCGGGGCCGGGGGTGCGGGCAGATGGCGCAGCAGGTCGCGTGTTTCGCGCAAGGAGGCGCACGAGGCGAGGCACGCCTCGCAGGCCTGCAAATGCCGAGCGGTTTGGTGCATCTGTGCGACATCCAGCATGGCGTCAATATAGGCGGATAATGTTTCTTGCGTTGGGTGCGTATTCATCTTGCTTGTCGTATTCATCTTCGGTCATGCGCCACTCACGTATTACTACTTTGCTTTGCACGTATTACTTTGCTTTGCGTGTCAAGGCCAGCTTCACAGCCCCACGCGCACGGTGCAGCCGCGAACGCACGGTGCCAACCGGTGTGCCCATCATCTCGGAAATCTCTTCGTAGCTAAACTCTTCCACATCTGAAAGAATAAGTACCATGCGAAACTCCGGCGGCAGGCTGTCTAATGCCCGCTGCACCGGCTCATCAAAGGTCTCGCGCAAGGCGACGCGGGCCGGATCGCTGCCCCAGTCGGCCACTTCGCGTACTAAGGCCCCGTCGTCTTCCCCGCCGCTCTGCGGGGCATCTAGGGACTCGATGCGCCCCACCCTTTTGCTTCGCCGCTGCCGGTCAATAAACGTGTTCGTCATGATCCGGTACAGCCATTTATCAAAATACGTGCCCCGCTGGAAGCGCTTGAATGAGCGGAACGCTTCCAGCAGGGCATCCTGCAACAAGTCCTGCGCGTCCTCATGGTGCCCGGCCATGCGGTACGCCACCCGGTACAGCTTGTCCTGGTGCTGCGCGAGCAGGCGCGCGAACAAGTCCACTTCGTCTTCGCTTAAAGCTTCAGACGGCGGGGGCGGGTCGGGGCCTGGGTTGGGGCTATGCGAAAACAGCTTCATTGCCTTATGACAGTGGCCCGCCCGGACACGTCTTACTTTAAGAAGCGTTCTGGCGGGCCAAAAAGTTCCCTCTGTTATTTTCTATGGGGCATGGGGCTATTCGCTGATGGTCACGCGGGTCATTTTATCGCCCTGGCGCAGCTTCATAACGTTTTCCAGTCCCTGGGTCACGCGCCCAAAGACAGCGTAGTTCATGTCTAAATGCGGCGCGGCGGCGAGCGTGAAATAGAACTGCGATGAGGCGCTGTCCGGCGACGCCGACCGGGCCATGGCAAGGACGCCCGGCGCGTCGTGCTTGAGGCTGGGGGTCACTTCCAGCTTGATATGCGTGCCTGACCCGCCAGTTCCTGTGCCGTCTGGGTCGCCGCCCTGAATGACAAAGCCGGGCGCGTAGCGGTGGAACGTCAGCCCGTCGTAGAACCCTTTTTGGGCGAGCGCGATGAAGTTCGCGGTGGTGCCGGGCGCGTCGGCCTCGGCGAGCTGGGCGACGATGGTGCCCTGGGTGGTTTCAAAGGTTGCGTAGCGGTCTGCCATGTTTTCTCCTGTGCTAGTTTGTTGTTTGGAACGGCTGCTTTGTTGTTTGGAACGGCTGGCTTGTTGTGAAGGCTGGGAGCGGTTTGAACGTGGTTCTCGCCCAGCGCGGCGACTTCGCCCGGCGTGAGGTGACGCCACGCTCCCGGAGCCAGCCCGGTCAGCCGAACCGCCCCAATGCGCACGCGGGTAAGCTTGGAAACAGGGTGGCCGATAGCAGCCAGCATGCGGCGCACCTGCCGGTTGCGCCCTTCAAAGATGGTCAGCTCTATTTGCGAGCGGCTGTTGTCGTGCGTTTCTTCTTCTGCGCCCGCACCCGGACGCGCCGGGCCGGTGGGGGCACTGGGGCGCATCGGCCAGACGGTGATGTCTTCTGCGCCGCGCGCGAAGCCGTCTTCCAGCATCAGGCCCGCGCGCAGACGCCGCAAGGCATCCGTGGACGGCACGCCGCGCACTTCCGCCCGGTACGTCTTGGGAACGTGGTACTTGGGGTGCGTCATCTTGTACAGGAAGTCGCCGTCATCGGTGAGAAAGATCAAGCCCTCGCTTTCCTGGTCTAGTCTTCCGACCGGGCGCAGCATAGGGCGGGAGGGCAGTTCCACCAGATCGGTGACCAGGTGGGCGGCATGTGTATCGCTGCGGGACGAGACCACGCCGCGCGGCTTGTTTAGCGCGATGTAGTAATGCTTGGAAGGCGGGTTGATAGGACGTCCGTCAAACGCGACGCGGTCTTTGCCGGGCTGGATTTTCGTGCCTAGCTCGGTGACTAAGGCGCCGTTGACCCGGACGCGCCCGTCCTCAATCCACGTTTCACATGCCCGGCGGGACCCGACCCCGGCCATGGCGAGCCACTTTTGCAGGCGCACTAAGGGGACGTCGGGCGACGCGAGGGCGGGCGTTCTGCCCGGCGCGGGACGCGGACGCGCGAGGTCTGCGGAGTTTTTGTCGGGCGATTGTGCGGGCATAAATGATCACTCCTGCTGCTAAAACAAGGGCAGCCGCCCCAAGGCTGCCCAGAACCATCAAGGCATCGCGTCCGATTCTTCGGCTTGTGCGCGCAAAAGCGGCGGCGGGGGCCAGCGGCACATCGCGTGCGGCAACCGCATCGCCCGAGGCTTGCGGCTTGCCCGCGGCGTACACCATCACTGTTCCTAATTTCGTGCCTGCCGCGACCGGCGCGGACACGACGCGGGCGAGCGGCACGATGCGCGTTTGAAACTGCGGCGCGGCCTGCCACCGGGAAACCACCGCCCGCAAATCGCTGTCAGCCACGACGGGCACAGCACCCGCCGCCCCTGACACGGCGACTGTCCCCACCGGGGCGTCTTTGGCAACAGCCAGAGTTGTCTGGTAGTTGGCAAACCCATAGCCCAGCAGCGACATCACATCCTCGCGGCACGAGTTGCTGTCCAAAGCCACGGCAATCATGCGCCACGGCTTCCCCTGCGCATCCGTGCGCGTGGCCGACCCGACAAAGCAATGCCCTGCCTGATGAATATACCCGGTCTTGATGCCATCCGCGCCGGGGAAAAACTTCAGATACGAACTCGCCGTGTTGCGCACCCACACATCTTTGGTATCCACCGAGCGCGTGATTTTATACTTCTGCGTCTTGACAATCGTGTTGAACAGCGGCAGATGGATGACCGCATACGAGGCGATCTTTGCCAAATCCGCTGCCGTGGAGTGGTGGTCGGGGGCATACAGTCCATTCGGCGTGACAAAGTGCGTGTGGGTCGTCCCGATCTCTTTGGCCTTGAGGTTCATCTGCGCGGCAAACGCGGGCACCGACCCGCAGAGGTAATCCGCGCCCGCGACGGCGGTATCATTGGCCGAGCGCAGCAGCATGGCGTACAGCAGGTCGCGCAGCGGAATACGCTCGCCGGGCCGGATATGCAGGCTGCTTTCCGGCAGGCTCTGAATGCCGGGCGGGCCGATGACATTATCATCCAAATGCCCCCGCTCCAGCAGCAGAATCGCCGTCATAATCTTGGTGGTGGATGCAATCTCGCGCGGCGTGTCGGGGTTGCGTCCCCACAACACTTTGCCGGTCGCCACATCCACCAGCACGGCATACTTGCTATGCACCTGCGGCGTGGTCGGGCCGACTACGGGCGGCGGCTTCGCCAGGGCAGGCGCAATCGCTGTCCCTTCCTGCGAGGCTTCCGGGTCAGTCTGCGCCAAGCATACAACAGGCAGCAGCAGCATCCAAAGCGCCAACAAATATTCTCGTTTAATCATATTCTCAGAGGACACCAGTTTACGCATTCATGTACGTCATCAAATGGCTTGCACTGCGGGTTTACTCAAGTGCTCATAATTGGCTAAAGACGCTGTGACGGCCTGGCGCAGTTGTTCTTCATCAAGCTCCCATTGCATTTCTGGCGACGGGTTGAAAACACGGCATGCTGAGTGGATTTCGTCTACCAGAGCGCGAAACCCAGCATCCTCCGCATAACCCCAAAGGGCCGCCCACTTTTCTTGAAACTCGCTGTCGCGCATCTCGCCGCGCTGCCACGATGCCGTCAGAAGCTCATCATAAGGCTGGGGCTATGCCGCCCTTTTTGCGTAGGTCTCATCCCGGTCTCGCACCCAAAGCGTCGTGAACTGAGCGCAAAACGCGTGGGCTGCCAGCGCCCTGCCTTGGAACTTTTGGACAAGAGACATATATCGCCTCTGCTGGTGGAAGCCCATCATTTCACGTCTCCTTTGGCAGCGCCAACGCAACGGGTTCTTAGCCATTATTTTAGCCGTTTCTGCGGCATTATGAGCCTGTACCAACGACGGACGGTTTTCTTCCGTCGCTGCCATGCGCTCCACACCCCTTTGCCACGGCGGAGAAACGCGCTTGCAAACGGCTTACCCGTCCAGGCCCACGGCTTCCAGGGCATCGTGCGCGGCGGCTTTTTCCCCTTCAAGCTCGGCGGGGAGAATGTCCTCTAGGGGCGGCAAATCCTCTAGGGTGTTCAGGCCAAAGGTATGCAGAAAGTCGGGCGTCGTGGCGTACAAGATAGGGCGACCGGCGACTTCCTTGCGGCCTGTTTCGGTAATCAGCTTGCGCTCGGACAGGGTGCGCAGGACGCCGTCGGCACCCACGCCGCGCACAGCCTCTATTTCCGCCTGCGTGACCGGCTGCTGGTAGGCGATAATCGCCAGCGTTTCCAGGGCGGGCTTGGACAGGCGCGCGCGGGCATGAGGCGCGGACAGCAGGCGCGCGATGCCTTCCGACAGAACGGGACGCGTCGCCATCTGGTAGCCGCCCGCGATGCGAACAACGTGCAGGCCGGAATTGATGCGCCGGGCATAGGCATTCACAATGTCTTCCAGCACTTCTTCCACCAAAGCAGCCTCAAGCTGAAGGCTGCGGGCCACCTCGCCGGGCGTGATTGGCTCCACGGCGACAAACAAATACGCTTCCAGCAGCGGCGGCAAGTCCAGGTCGGTGTAGGTTTTTGGGGGCAGTTCAGGCATGCGTTTTTAGGAAAGCGCTTCTTCCGGCACGGGCATGGGCGCAGCGGGCGAGTCGGCGGGTGTCAGCCAAATCTGCGCAAGCGTGTGGTCTTGGGCAGCCCGAATGCGGCCCTGCCGGAGCATCTCCAGCAGGGCCAGAAAAGTCATCACAATTTCAACGCGCGCCAGGGGACGCTCAAAGCAGTCTTCCAGGGCCAGGCCGTGCGCGCCTGCCGCCTGCACCGTGCGCCACAAGGCCGCCATTGCCAGCCGCAAAGTGACCTTTTGGCGGCGCACGCTGGTGACGCCCGCTTCCCCGGCTCCGGCCTCGGACAGC
>JAABUJ010003018.1_pt1 | contig 19570 bp, 16 predicted proteins | sample 5559131 | NCBI WGS metagenome assembly JAABUJ01 (sample SAMN10711875, study PRJNA513366) | rock metagenome | isolation source: Antarctica rocks | place: Antarctica: Victoria Land, Mt New Zealand nord | collected 2016-01-07 | reverse complement strand
CCCCTGGCGCCGCGCTGCCTGGCCCAGTCCTGCCACGCGTCGAGCTGCTTGCGCGGCTGCGCGCCGCCTCCCGGCATGACGACGGCACCGACGTACTTCTGCTGGAAGACCCGAAACGTGGTGGCGGAGAAAAATTTTGTGCAGTCGGTGAGCTCCTGCCCGAAGCGGATGTCGGGCTTGTCGGTGCCGTAGCGCGCCATCGAGTCGGCGTAGGTGAGCTGCGGGAAGGGCGTCGGCAGCTCGACACCGATGAGCCGCCACAGCGCCGTCGCGACCTCCTCGCCCAGGCGCAGGATGTCGTCCTGCTCGACGAAGCTCATCTCGACGTCGAGCTGGGTGAACTCCGGCTGCCGGTCGGCCCGGAAGTCCTCGTCCCGGTAGCAGCGCGCGATCTGGTAGTACCGCTCCATCCCGGCCACCATCAGCAGCTGCTTGAACAGCTGGGGGCTCTGCGGCAGGGCATACCAGGAGCCGGGCTGCAGGCGCGCCGGGACGATGAAGTCACGCGCTCCCTCGGGCGTCGACCGGGTCATCGTCGGGGTCTCGATCTCGACGAAGTCGTGTGCTCCCAGGACGGCTCGCGCGGCGGCGTTGACCTTCGACCGCAGCCGCAGCGCCGCCGCGGGGGCGGGGCGCCGCAGGTCGAGGTAGCGGTATCTCAGCCGGGCCTCCTCGCCGATGGTGACCCGCTCGTCGATCTGGAACGGCAGCGCGGCACACGGGTTGAGGACCTCGAGCTGCGCCGCGACGACCTCGACCTCGCCGCTCGGCAGCTCGGCGTTGGCGTTGCCCTCGGGCCGCTTCCGCACCGCACCGGTGATCCGCACGCAGAACTCGTTGCGCAGGTCGTGGGCCCCACCCTCGGCAAGGACCTCGTCACGCACGACCACCTGGGCGACGCCCGAGGCGTCGCGCAGGTCCACGAACGCCACGCCACCGTGGTCGCGCCGACGGGCGACCCAGCCCGCGAGCGTGACGGTCTGGCCGGCGTGGTCGGCACGCAGCGTGCCGGCCTCGTGAGTGCGAAGCACAGTTCCTCCGATGGGTGACGGCGTATGCCGGGCGCCTCCCCGCGTGCGGACGGCGCGCCCATCCTACGGAACAGGGTCAGGCCGGCGGAGTCCGGTCCGGCAGGGGACCGGGCTGCCAGCGCCGGGATCGCCGGAGCGCCTCGAGCAGGCACCGGGCGAGCATCCAGCGGGCTCGCAGGATCGTCGGGAGGCTGCGCCAGACCAGCGGCGTCTGGTTGCGGTCGTGCAGGCGCCGGGCGACGGAGGGATGCTCGAGGTGGCGCATCTGGCCGTGGGTGTTGGCCACGAGGCCGAGCCAGAGGTCGTGGGACTCGGTGACGTAGAAGGGGATGGGCAGCACCGACGGCACGATGTCGCGGCGCAGGCCCATCGCGCAGCCGACGTACCACCGGACGCCGACCATCGTCGCGACGACGTTAGCCACGGGGCGTCGTGAGTCCTGGGCCCGCAGCGCCCAGCGCGGCGGCTCGAGCGGCTCGCCGAGGACGGCAACACTCGTCGCGACGACGGCGGACGTCGAGAGCGCGTCCAGCATTGCGTCGAGCCGACCGGGCACCCAGACGTCGTCCTGGTCCGAGAAGAAGATGAACCTGCCGCGGCTCAGCGCAATGGCATGCTCGAACGCCCGGACGTAGCCGAGGTTGATCTCGTTGCGGTGCAACCGGATCCGGAAGTCACCGACGTTCTCGACGATGCTCGCCGTGGAGTCGTGGCTCGCGTCGTCGATGACGATGACCTCGTCGTCGGGGCCCAGCTGCACGAGGATCGAGGCCAGCTGCTCCTCGACGAAGTCGGCGCCGTCGTACGCGGCCAGGCAGACGCTCACCCGCACCGACGCGGGGTCAGCCATCCGTCGCCGGGCGCGGCTCCATGCCCGTGACCCGGTATGCCGGGTGCCAGGGCCACGGTTCGTCGTGCGGCCGCACGGTGGCCCAGTCGGCCTGCTTGGCGCCCCACGCGGCCAGGATGCCGATCACGGCGCCGGGGTTGTGGACCTGCCCGCCCAGCACCGCGGCATACGCGTCGTCGAGCGGTAGCCAGAGCCCGCGGATGTCCGCCTCCTCGCCCTCTCGGGTGAAACCATGGCCGTCGCCGGCCTCCGTCACGTCCCGCGCAAGGAAGATCCGCACCGGCTCGGAGAGGCCCCCGGGCGAGGAGTAGAAGTCGAGCAGGACGTCCCAGCGGGCGGCGACGAGGTCGGCCTCCTCGAGCAGCTCGCGGGCAGCCGCCTCCCGCGGCGGCTCGCCGTCGACGTCGAGCAGCCCTGCCGGAAGCTCCCACTCGTCGGTGCGGACCGGGTGGCGGTACTGCTTGATGAGCACCACGTGCTCCACGCCGTCGATGTCCTTGAGCGCCACGACCATCACGGCGCCGGGGTGCTCGACGTACTCCCGGGTGACCGGCCCGGCAGCACCGAGGTCGACGCTGTCCCGGCGGACGTCCCACACGAGGCCGTGGTAGACGACCTCCGACGCGCTGACGGGACGGGCAACGAGCTCGTCGCCGAGGTCGGACGCGGAGCCGGTGGGCAGGTCCACGTCAGCGCGACGCGGCGGGGACCGGCGTCGGGCCCCGCACCTCTGTATCGGTGCGTTCGTCCGACGTGACCCGAGGACGCTCCACCTCGACGAGCCGCTCCCCCCGCTGCCGGTCCAGCGCCGCCTCGACGAGCCCGGCGAAGAGGGGGTGCGCGCGCTGCGGGCGGGAGAGGAACTCGGGGTGTGCCTGGGTCGAGACGTAGTAGGGGTGGACGTCCGCGGGCAGCTCGACGAACTCCACGAGCTCGCGGTCCGGGGACAGACCGGAGAAGACCAGCCCGGCCTCCTCTAGCCGGCCGCGGTATCCGTTGTTGACCTCGTAGCGGTGGCGGTGACGTTCCTCAACCTCGTGCGCCCCGTAGGCCGCGGCGATGACGCTGCCGGCGGCCAGCCGGGCCGGGTAGAGCCCGAGCCGCATCGTGCCGCCGAGGTCGCCGGCCCCCTCGACGTAGGCCTTCTGCTCCTCCATCGTCGCGATGACCGGGGCCGGGGTGCCGGGGTCGAACTCCGAGGACGACGCCCCGTTGATGCCGGCGACGTTGCGGGCGTACTCGATGACCATGCACTGGAGGCCGAGGCAGATCCCGAGGGTCGGGATCTGCCGCTCGCGCGCCCACCGGAGCGCACCGACCTTTCCCTCGATGCCCCGGACCCCGAACCCGCCGGGGACGAGGACCGCGTCGACGCCGCCCAGGGCCCGGTGGGCGCCGGCCTCGGTCTGGCACTCGTCGCTGGCGACCCAGCGGATGTTCACCCTCGCGTTGTGGTGGAAGCCCGCCGCCCGCATCGCCTCGGTCACCGAGAGGTAGGCGTCCGGCAGGTCGACGTACTTCCCGACCAGGGCGATCTCGACGTCGTGCTCGGGGTCGTGCACCCGCTGGAGCATGAGGTCCCAGTCGTGCCAGTCGACGTCCCGGAAGTTCAGGCCGAGCCGCCGGATGACGTAGGCGTCGAGGCCCTCGCGGTGCAGCACCTTGGGGATGTCGTAGATGCTCGGCGCGTCGACGGCCGCAGCAACGGCCTCGACCTCGACGTCGCACATGAGGGAGATCTTGCGCTTGATCCCCTCGGGGATCACCCGGTCGGCCCGCAGGACGAGCCCGTCCGGCTGGATGCCGACCTGGCGCAGGGCGGCGACCGAGTGCTGGGTCGGCTTGGTCTTCAGCTCGCCGCTCGGGGCGAGGTAGGGCACGAGCGACACGTGGAGGAAGAAGACGTTGTCGCGGCCGATCTCGTGGCGCACCTGCCGGGCCGCCTCGAGGAACGGCAGGGACTCGATGTCGCCGACCGTGCCCCCCACCTCGGTGATGATGACGTCGGGAGCGTCCTTGCGGCCCGTCGCCATCTGGCGCATCCGGGCCCTGATCTCGTTGGTGATGTGCGGGATGACCTGCACCGTGTCACCGAGGTACTCGCCCCGGCGCTCCTTGGCGATCACCTCGCTGTAGATCTGCCCGGTCGTCACGTTGGCCGACCCGACGAGGTTGACGTCGAGGAAGCGTTCGTAGTGACCGATGTCCAGGTCGGTCTCGGCGCCGTCGCCCGTGACGAAGACCTCGCCGTGCTGGAAGGGGTTCATGGTGCCCGGATCCACGTTGAGATAGGGATCCAGCTTCTGCATGGTCACCCGCAGGCCGCGGGCCCGGAGCAGGTTGCCGAGGCTCGAGGCGGTGAGCCCCTTCCCGAGCGAGGAGGCCACGCCTCCGGTCACAAAGATGTGTTTCGTCTGCTCCGCCACGGGGTTGCAGTCTATGTCAGTTCTCGCCGCGGGGCGTACCACGACATCCACTGGCGCGCTGTCGCTTCGCCGTCGTCCCAGGAGCGTGCCTGCCCGCGTCCGCGTCGCGACAGCTCGGCCAGCCGCTCGGGGTCCCCGAGGAGCTGGTCGACCGCCGACGCCAGCCCGGCCGGGCTCGCCACCGGTACCAGCACCCCGGCGTCGCCCACGAGGTCGCGCAGGCCGCCCACGTCCGTCGCGACGACAGGCGTCCCGGCCGCCATGGCTTCCTGCACGACGAGCGGGCGCGCCTCCCATGCGCTCGCCAGGACGAAGACGGTGGCGGCGCGCAGCCAGGAGTCGACGTCCGTGCGGGCACCGAGGAACCGCACGCCGGTGCCGGCCGCGGCCCGCTCGAGGCCGGCGAGCAGGTCCCTGTCCCCGTCACCGATGACCGCCCAGACCGCCGGGGTCGCCAGCCGGCCCGCTGCCGAGACGAGAACGCCGAGCGACTTCTGGGGAGCGATCCGCGAGATCGTCAGGACCAGCGGGAGGTTGGCGAGCTCGCCGGGCAGGAGCGTGGCGACGAGCGCCGAGCGCTCGTCGGATGACGGCACCTGCCGGCCGAGGAGTGCCGTCACCCGAGGGGACGGCACGGGAGCCAGCTCGGCCGCCCGGGCCCCCAGCCGCGCTGCGCGGGCCACCAGATCGCTGCTGGCGCCGGTGACGAGGTCGGCAGCACGCACCACCCGCCACTCGGCCGCGGTGCCTGCCCATCCCCGCGCACCGTCCCCCAGCACGGCGTTGTGCAAGGAGACGACGAAGCGCGGTCGGTGCCGGACCGCCGCGAGCGACGTGGCGACGAGGGCCGCTGCCTGGAGGCCGTGCGTGTGGACGACGTCCGCACCCGAGAGCAGTCTGTGCATCCGCGGCAGCCAGGGCAGGGCATCGCCGCCCACCGGCCACCAGAGCAGCGCATCCGGCAGCGCAAGACGCTCGGCCGTCAGCCGGGCGGTGACGACGACGACCTCGTGACCGAGGCGGCGCAGCTCCTCGCTGAGGTGCGCGACGTGCCTGCCGGTTCCCCCGGTGCTGCGCCCGACGACCATGACGATCCTCACGGCCGCCGCCGCAGCCGGGCGAGCGTCGACCGGGCGGTCTCCCGGTCACCGACTGCCACGAGCGCCGCCTGCAGGGCCGCCGCACCGAGGGCCACCACCACTGCCTGGAGGGCCGCCGGAAGGAGGCCGTCGACGGTCCAGACCCCGGTCAGGAAGATTCCGCAGGCCGCGGCGAGGAGCGCGGAGCCGGCGGCGACGAGCGTGGTCCGCCGCAGTCCCCTGAGGGCCTCGGTGCCCCAGGAGCGGGCCGTCGCGGCGACGAGGTCGAGCGCGGCGACGGTCATCCCGATGGAGCTGGCCACACCCAGCACGGTGAGTGCCCGGGCCGGCGAGGAGCCCGGCGGCACGAGCGCGAGCGGCACCGATCCGGCGATGAGCCAGCCGGCGGCCACGGCCGACCCGGCCAGCAGGGGCCTGCCCCGGACGTAGAGAGCCCGGGTCAGCAGGGCTGCGACACCCAAGGCCGGGAGCCCGGGAGCGAACGCCAGGACGGCGTCCGGCATGGCACCGAGCACCTCTCGGCCGGCGTTCGAGGTCCGGGCGGCGTCGAGGTCGGCGAAGAGCTCCCCGAGTGGCCGGGCTACGGCGGCGAGCACCCCGCCGCCGGCCGCGCCGAGGATGACGACGGCGCGCAGGCTTCGGGAGAGCACCGGCCCCGCCGCGCCGCCTCCCCCCTCACGGGTCGACGGGCCTCGGTGCGCGGCCGCCGCGGGCCCTTCCATCGCCGCCAGTGCCGGGAAGGCGGAGATCGCCAGCGGGAGGGCCAGCACGGCATACGGCAGGAGGTAGACCGTCTGGACATAGGTGAAGACGTTGAGCACGCCGGTGCGGGAGCGGTTCGCGACGACGATGGTCGCCAGGAGGGCGTACTGCTGGGCCAGCAGCGCGAGGAGACCGGCCGCTGCCAGCGACCGGACCCGGCCAGCCGCACCCTGGGGGAAGTGCAGGGTCGGGTGCAGCCGGACACCCGAGCGCCACAGCGGGACGATGAGCGGCAGGCTGAGCACCGCCACGCCGAGCGTCGTGCCGCCGGCGAGCGCAAGGGTCGCCGCGGTCGGCACCTCGCCGATCGAGCGTGCACCTTCGGCAAGCCGTCCGTAGGCCGCATAGCTGAGGAGAACGACGAGGCTCGACAGCAGCGGAGCCAGCGCCGCGGCGAGGAACCGCCGGTGGGCCTGCAGCACCCCGCCGAGGACGATGCCGATGCCGTAGAGGACGACCTGAGGGGCGAAGAGGCGCAGCATGTATGCCGCGAGGTCGCCTCCCCCGGGACAGGCTCTCTCGTCGACGAGCCAGCCGCCGATCGGCCCGGCCAGCAGGGCGAGGAGGACCGTTGCGGGCAGGAGGAGGGTAACTGTCCACGTCAGCAGGGCCGAGCCGGTCCGGTCCGCGTCGGCCAGCCTTCCCCGCCCGACGGCTCCGGCGATGAGCGGGACCGCGACGGCTGCCAGGGCGCCTCCAGCGGCCACCTCGAAGAGGACGTTGGGGAGGCTGTTCGCCGCCTGGTACACCGTGCCGACGCAGGTCGCCCCGACCGAGCGGGAGAACTGCAGCCACCGGACGAAGCCGACGACCCTGGCCGCGAGGGTGACGACCGCGATGAGCCCGGCTGCGGCGGCGATGCCGGGTCCGGCATCCGGTCCGCGTCCGGCGGCGATGCGTCGGCTCATCCGGAGGGCTCACCACCCGGCTCGACGGACGGCCGGCCCCACGCGTCGAGCTCGCGCAGCACCGGTGTCGACTCGATCACGGTGGTGAAGCTGACCTTCTCGGACGTGAGGGTGAGGGCGGTGAGGACACCGAGCGCGACGAGCCGTCCACGCCGGCCGAGTCGTTCGAGGAGGGCGACGCCCAGGAGGGCGCCGGCGGCGTTCGCGCCCGTGTCGCCGAGCATCGAGACGCCCGCGAGGTCGTCGCGCAGCGCTGCGGCAGCGGAACCGACGGCCGCCGGGGCCGCCCTCGACCCGCTCAGAGCCAACGGTGCCCCGAGAAGCAGGGTCATCTTGAGGGCCCGGCCGGGGCGCAGGTCGAGGAGGTTGACGAGGTTGGCCGTGCCGGCGACCACGGCGCCACCGACGAGGAGGTCGGGCACCGAGGTCCTCGGGTGCCTCGTGACGTCGTGGTTCGACTCGGCCTGAGCGATCACCACTGCAACCACACCGGTCAGCGCAAGGCCGACGACCTTGACCGCGCCCGTCGTCACCCTCCCGCGCCGCAGGGCGGCGAGATGTCCGTGCAGACCCTTGCTCGAGCCGTTCCCGGCCAGGTCGTCGAGGGCACCGAGCGCGCCTGCACCGGCTGCGGCGACCAGGCCCGCCAGGGACCCGGTGAGGAGCGAGCCGACGGCGGCTCCCACGACGTACTCGGGACCTTCGAGGAGGCTGACCGGGTGCCCGGCATGGTTGGCGCGCTCCCACCGGTCGCGAGCGCCTGAAGGGGCCGCGCGCACCAGCCGGGCGGCAACACTCGTGGCGGCCCCGGCAGCGGCGCCGCCGGCGAGCCGCCGCCAGGGCCTCAAGGCACTCACCTGGCCGGAGGCACCGCGGACTGGGCGTCCGGAGAGATCCCGAAGTGCCCGGTGGTCCCGAGCCGCTGCCGGGAGAGGGACAGCACGATGACGCCAGCACCCATGACGGTGTCCGCGTGGTCGACGCTCGAGATGACCCTGGCAGCGTTGGCGTCCTTGCGCAGGGCGGTGACCAGACTCGTGGTGACCTCTTGCCCGACGGCCGTCGACGGCTGGCTCGTGGCGACGACGACGCCCGCCGAACGGACCTCGAGGGCACTGGCCAGGCTCAGGAGCGTGGCCGTCTGGGCGGTCACCGACGCCGTCGTCCCCGAGATCGGTCCAGTGATCAGCACGGCGAGGTCGGCCCGGGCGAAGTCGCTCGGCGAGTAGTCGATGAGACCGGCATGCTTGAGCGTTCCGATGGCCTCGGCACCAGAGCCGACCGGCTCCTGCGCGCCGCTGGCGGTGCGCAGGAGGACCGTGGAGAGGATCTCGGCGAGGAGCGTGTCACCGTCGCCGGCGGCGGTGAGCCCGAGGCTCGCAGCCGCCTTGCGGGCGGTGGCGGCCCGGGCCGTGGCCGTGGCCGGGTCCCGGTAACCGTCCTTGAGGGTGACGACCGTCGTGACCTTGGCCCCCGACTGGGCGAGCGCCTGCTGCACGTCCTGGGAGAACTTGCCCGCGACGTCTGGGGTGACGAGCAGGGCCACCGACTGGTCCTTGAGCTGACCGGCCAGAACAGCGGGCGCAACGAGGGTCGCGTACTGCTCCTGAGCCTTGACCGTACTGTTCGCGTCGTCGAGCTGGGAGCGCAGAGTGTCCTTGTCCTGACGCAGCTGGCTCACCTGGTCGGTCAGCTGCGTGCCGATGCTGCCCTGGAGCGGTCCGGCACCGAGGACGATGCCCACGGCCAGGGCGAGGAAGATCGAGACGATGGAGACGAGGTGGAACCGGAAGTCGATCACGTGACGATCCCCACGATCAGGGACCACAGATCGTCCCAGCGGGCACCGAGGACCTGCAGGAGGGCCCGGCCCACCGGCGTCGCGGCCAGTGCGACAAACAGTGCGAGAAGGCCCACGACGAGCATGCCGACGAGGGAGCGGGTCGAGATCCGGGCCCGGTAGAGCTGGCTGACCCCCTTGGCGTCGACGAGCTTGCCACCGACCCGCAGCCGGGTGAGGAAGGTGCTCGCCATTCCCGAACGGCCCTTGTCGAGGAACTCGACGAGGGTGGCGTGCGTGCCGACCGCGACGATGAGCTCCGCTCCGCTGTCGTCGGCGAGGAGCATGGCGACGTCCTCGCTGGTGCCGGTGGCCGGGAAGACGACCGGCTCGATACCGAGGGCCCGGACCCGCTCCAGGCCTGGAGCACGCCCGTCCCGGTATGCGTGCACGACGATCTCGGCCCCGCAGTGCAGGGCGCTGTCGGTGACCGAGTCCATGTCGCCGACGATGAGGTGCGGCCTGTGGCCGGCCTCCATGAGTGCGTCGGCCCCACCGTCGACACCGATGAGGACGGGACGGTACTCGCGGATGTAGGACCTCAGCGTCTGGAGGTCCTGCCGGTAGTGGTAGCCGCGGACGACGATGAGGGCGTGCCGGCCCTCGATCCGGGTCGTGATGTCCGGGGTGCCGACCCCGTCGAACAGCAGCTCGCGCTCACGCCTGAGGTACTCCATGGTGTTGCCCGCGAACGCCTCCATCTGCACGGCGAGCCCGGCCCGCGCCGCGTCCATCGCCTCGCGCACCGACTCCCGGGTCAGCATCCGGCCCGTCGCGATGACGGTGTTCTTCACCACGAGCCCGCCGTCCACGATGTGGGCCCGGTCGCCCTCCTTGACCTTCATCACGTCGGGTCCCACGTCGTCGAGGAGGGGGATCCCCGCGACAAGGAGGATCTCCGGTCCGAGGTTGGGATAGCGACCGGAGGTCGACCTGGCGGCGTTGACGACGGCAACGGGCCGGCACGCGACGAGGGCCTCGGCACTGACCCGGTCGAGGTCGAGGTGGTCGATGACGGCGACGTCGCCCGGTCGCAACCTCTTCGTGATCTCCTTGGTGCGAGCGTCGACACGCACCGACCCGCCCAGCTCGTGGGGGTCCGGTTCGGGGGCTCGACGAAAGCGCAGCGAGAGGGACATCGTCGTCCATCGTGCCACGGGGCGTTGACTGCGCTCAGCGCGAGGGACCGCGAGTCCTCCCGCGCCGGTGATCCTCCGGGTCCGGCGGCCGCAGGCACGGCGAGCGGCGCGCCCGCTCAGCCGGACGGCGTTGCCGCGGCGCGCCTGGACGCGGACCGCTTCCCGGGCTGTTGCACGGCGGCGGCCTGCCGCGTCCGGATCGTCGCGGACTGGTCCAGGAGCTCACGAGCGTGCTCCAGCCCCGCCACCGACTCGCCGTCGCCGCCCATCATCCGGGACAGCTCACCCAGGCGCTCCTGTCCGGTCACCTCCCTGACGCTGCTCGAGGTCACCCGGCCGTCGTCGTCCTTGCGGACGACGAGGTGGCGGTCGGCGAACACTGCCACCTGCGCGAGGTGGGTGACGACGATGACTTGGGAGTGGCGGGCGAGCGCCGCCAGCCGGGCTCCGACATCGACGGCAGCGCGCCCGCCGACTCCGGCGTCGACCTCGTCGAAGACGAACGTCGGGACGCTGCCGCCGTCCGAGGCGCCACTGACGACCTCCAGGGCAAGCATGACCCGGGAGAGCTCACCGCCGGAGGCGGCCCTGGCGACGCTCCTCGCCGGGGTGCCGGGGTTGGCGGCGAGGAGGAGCTCGACGTCGTCGACCCCGTGCCGGCCGAACCTCACGGCCTCCCCTCCCACCCGCAGTCCCTCGGGGTCGGGCCGGGCGGTCACCGCGACGCTGACCCTGGCCGTTCCCATGGCCAGGTGGCCCAGCTCCCTGCTGACCCGGTCACCGAAGTCGGCGCCGGCCTGCCGCCGCGCCGTCCTCAGCGCCTCGGCCCGCCCGGACAGCGCACCGCGCAGCCGCGCCGTCTCACGCTCCAGCTCCTCGACCCGGTCCTCGGCGCCGAGCAGCTCCAGCAACGTTGCCGCCGCCTCCTTGGCCCAGGCGAGCACGTCGTCGACGGTGTCGCCGTAGCTGCGGGTCAGCGCGCTGAGGTCGGCCCGGCGTTGCTGGACGACGGCCAGCCGCCCGGGGTCGATGTCGACGTCGGACAGGTAGGAGGCCAGGTCGCCGGCCAGGTCGGCGACGAGGTAGCTGAGCTCCGCGGCGCGCCGGTCGAGGTCGCGTAGTGCCGAGTCGTGCTCGGTCATCGGCGCCATGGCCGAGCGGGCGTCGGCGAGCCGGTCACTGACGCTCACCGTCAGGTCGACGGCCTGCGGGTCCTCGCCGGCCAGCGCGGCGTGGGCCTGCTCAGCGGCGAGGCGCAGTCCGTCTGCATGGGCCAGTCGCTCGTCCTCGGCACGCAGGTCGGCGTCCTCGCCCGCTCGTGGCTCGAGCGCCTCGATCCGCTCCAGCCCGGTCTGGAGCATGTCCACCTCTCGAGAACGCTCGCGGCTCAGCTGGCGTAGTCGCTCCCACTCGCGGGTCGCGGCTGCGAGGGCGTCGAAGGTCTCCTGGTAGGCCGCGAGAAGCCGGGCGACCTCGTCACCACCGAAGCTGTCGAGCACCTCCCGGTGCTGCTCTGCGTGGCGCAGACGCCACTGGTCCGCCTGGCCGTGCACGGCGACGAGCATCTCGCCGAGCTCGGACAGGAGCCCGACGGGGGCGCTCCGCCCACCGACGTGCGCCCGGGAGCGGCCCTCCCGGGTGAGCGTCCTGGCCAGGACGAGGTCGCCCCGGACGTCGGCGCCGGCGTCGGCCGCCCGCTCCCGCGCCGGGTGGCCTTCAGGAAGCGCGAGGACTCCCTCGACCACCGCGGCGTCCGTCCCGGAGCGCACCAGCCCGGAGTCGGCTCGGGCACCGAGCAGGAGCCCGAGCCCCGAGACGACCATGGTCTTGCCCGCGCCGGTCTCACCCGTGACGACGTTGAGCCCGGGGCTCAGCTCGAGCAGGGCGTCGTCGATGACACCGACGCCATGGATCCGGATCTCCTGGAACACGCGTCACACACTACGGGCCCTTGGTGTCACCGATCCCGGCCCTGACCGCGCCATCCCGCGACCGAGAGGTCGAACTTCGCGACGAGCCGGTCGGTGAAGGGCGAGGCGCTGAGGCGGGCCAGACGCACCGGGGTGGCGCTGCGGCCGACCGCGACCCGGGCCCCCGGAGGCAGGTCCACCTGTCGACGGCCGTCGCACCACATGACGCCGATGCCCTCCATGGTGTCAATCACCTCGATGGCCAGCCGGGAGCTCGGAGCGACCACCACCGGTCGGGCAAAGAGTGCGTGGGCGGAGTTTGGGACCATGAGGATGGCCTCCACGTCCGGCCAGATGACCGGTCCGCCCGCCGAGAACGCGTATGCCGTGGAGCCGGTCGGCGTTGCGACGACGACGCCGTCGCACCCGAACGTCGACAGCGGCCGGTCGTCGATCTCGACCGTCACCTGGAGCATCCGTTCCCGGGCGGCCTTCTCCACGCTGACCTCGTTGAGGGCCCAGGAGGTCGCGATCTGCCGGCCCTCGTGGTGCACGCTGACGTCGAGGGTCATCCGCTCCTCGACCGTGTAGCTCTTCTCGACGATGTGGTCCACCGTCGAGTCGAGGTTCTCGCGCTCGGCCTCCGCGAGGAAGCCGACGTGTCCGAGGTTGACACCGAGGAGCGGGGCATCGGTGCCGCGGGAGTGCTCGGCACCACGCAGGATCGTGCCGTCGCCGCCGAGGACGCAGACGAGCTCGCACCCCAGGGACGGTTGCGCGGGGTCGGCGTCGAGAACGGGCCCGATGTCGATCGGCCCGAACGCCGCAGCTTCCTCGCGGGCCAGGACCACCTCGATACCGGCCTCCGCCAGCCGGGCGACGACTCCCCGCGCGATCTCGACCACCTCACGGCGCCTCGGGTGGGCCACGAGGAGGATGCGGCGCGTCACGGTCGTCCCTTCACGTGCTCGATGAGTGCCTCGACGGCGCCCGGGCCCAGACCCTCGTCAGCGCGGGGTGTCACCCAGAGTAGGTACTCCCGGTTTCCGTCGCCGCCCCGGATGGGGCTCGGGACCAGATCGAGCACCCCCAGGCCCAGCGTCACCATCTGCGCCGCCACGTCCCGAAGGACCCTCGCATGCTCGACCCGGGACGTCACCACCCCGGTCCTGCCCACCCGCTCACGGCCCACCTCGAACTGTGGCTTGACGAGGACGACGAGGTCCGCGGCGGGACGCAGCAGGGCCGCGATTGACGGAAGGGTCAGCCGCAGCGAGATGAAGCTGAGGTCGGCGACCACCACGTCGAAGGCTCCGCCCAGGCTCTCGGCGCAGGCGTCCCGGATGTTGGCGCCGGATCGCTCCTCCACCCGCGGGTCCTGCGCGAGCTCTTCGACGAGCTGACTGTGGCCGACGTCGAGCGCGGTGACGTGGGCGGCTCCGGCCTCGAGGAGCACCTGGGTGAAGCCACCGGTGCTGGCTCCGACGTCCAGGCACCGTCGTCCCGCTATCGCGAGGCCACGCGGCGCAAAAACCTCGAGCGCACCCAGCAGCTTGTATGCCGCCCGGCCGACCCAGCGTTCCGGCTCGGCCGTCAGGGCGATGTCGGTGTCGGGACGGACGCTCAGGCTCGGCTTGGTCCGGGCGTGGCCGTCGACGCGCACGTCACCGGCGACGATGAGCTCACGCGCCTGCCCCCTCGAACGCGCCAGTCCCCGACGGACCAGCTCGGCGTCCAGACGCCTGTCTTCTGCGGCGCTCCGCGGCCGACCGGAGGAGCTCGCCGTCGTGACCGTCATCCACCGCCGAGATCGGCGAGCCGGCCCTGCAGCCTCTGGTGGACCTCTTCGCCGGCGGCGATCTGCTCGTCGAGGGACCCGGAGGAACTGGCCTCGAGCCGTGCCAGCGCTGCATCGATGACGTCATCTCCGGTGACCGGCGCCGGGAGGAACCCGTCGTCCTCCGGACGGCCTGGTCCGTCATCGGCCCAACCCTGGCCGTGGGGCATCTCCTCAGTCATCCGACGCTACTTCCGCTCAGCGGTCTTCTTGGCGGGTGACGCCTTCTTCGCCGGGCTCTTGCCCGCCGTGCTCTTGCTCGGCGTTGTCTTCTTCGTGGCGGGTGACGACGCCTTCCTCGCCGTGCCCTTGCCCGCCGTGCTCTTGCCCGCCGTGCTCTTGCCCGCCGTGCTCTTGCCCGCCGTGCTCTTGCCCGCCGTGCTCCTGCCCGCCGTGCTCTTGCCCGCCGCGCTCCTGGCCGCCGTGCTCCTGCCCGCCGTGCTCTTGCCCGCCGTTGTCTTCTTCGTGGCGGGTGACGACGCCTTCCTCGCCGCGGTCTTCTTCGCAGTAGCCGTCTTCGTGGCGCGTGACGTCTTCTTCGTCGGGGCCACCTGGGCTGCTGCTTTCCTCGTCGCCATCGTGTCCTCATTGTTGGTGGGCGCGGCACCGGGTCCTCCCGACGGAGAGCCACCTCCTGCTGCCGCGAGACCTCCCGTCCCGAGGGGGGGCAACTGCTCGCCGGTGTGGTGGCCCGTCAGCGCGGCGATCGCTGCGTGGCCGGACTCCGTCGCCGAGCGCACTGCCGGGGAACCGAGGACCTGCCCGCGCAGCTCCTCCAGCTCGGTCGACAGCCGCATGAGCCCGGCCCGAGCGCGGTCGAGGTCAGCCGCAGGCACCAGCGGGGCGCGTCCCACTGCGTTCTCGACCTCCGATCGGACCAGAGCGAGAAGGCTTGCCCGGTTCGCCGTGGCGGCGGCTAGCAGCTCGTCCGCCAGCGCCGCCACCTGAGCGGCCATCGGGCCGGAGGCCATGCTCGTCGGCAGGTTGAGGACGGCGTTGGCGACCTCGGTGGCCCTGGCCCGTGACAGCTCGGTCAGTCCCGAAGCGAGCTGGAGGTAACCGCGAATCGCATCGAACACCATCATGCCTCCCATGTCGTCTGGGACACACGCTACTGTGCCGCTGGCGCGTCGCGTCCGCTAGGCAAGGCGAGATGCCAGCTCGATCGCGGCGTCCCCCAGTCGGTCATCGTCCGAGTCGGGTGCCTCTCGCGCCCGCGCCAGAGCCCGGAACCCCGCGGACAGCGCAGCATCCCGGTAGTGCTCGCGCGTCTGCGGGGCGCCGTCCGCAACGACCTGCAGTAGGTCCTGGTTTCCACGGGTGAGGTCCAGCCGGAGTCTCAGGCCCCCACACACCCACCACCCTGCCTCCCTCGTGACCCGAGGAGCCGGACGAAGCAGGGCCCGCAGGTCGAGTCCGACGAAGGTGGGCAGCGCCCGCACGTCCGACGTGACGAACGACGCGAGGTCGTCCACACCGGTCAGCACCCACAACGAGTCCAGCCCCGCGTTGACGGCACCGAGGATGTCCGTGTCGAGGCGGTCGCCGACGGCGAGAACCTCGTCCGGGGTCGTCCGCAGGCGCTCCACACCCAAGGTGTACAGCGGGGCTTCCGGCTTGCCGACCACCAGGGGCTTTCGACCGGTCGCGACCGCGACCGCATCGACCAGGGTGCCGTTGCCGGGTGCGGTGCCGTGTTCGGTCGGCAGGGTGGCATCCCGGTTCGCGGCGATCCACGTTGCCCCGGCCGCGACGGCGTAGCTCGCCTCCGCAAGGTCTCCTGCGGTGACGTTGCGGCCATAGCCCTGAAGGACGGCGCGCACTCCCGAGGCGGTCCGCACGGGCCGCAAGCCTGCAGCGGCGAGGGCCTCGACCACCCCACTTCCCCCGACGGCGAGCACCGTCGCGCCGGGCTCGAGAATCGACCTGAGGTGGGCGGCGCCCGCTTCGGCGCTCGTGACGACCTGCGCCGGCGTCACCTCCAGACCGAGGCCGGTAACCTGCCCAGCCACCTCCGCGGCGGAACGCGAGGCGTTGTTGGTCGCCAGGACCAGCCGGGTGGTCTCCCCGCGCAGGGTCAGCGCCTCGACGGCGTGCGGCACGGCCTCGAGTCCCCGGTAGATCACTCCGTCGAGGTCGCAGATGAGGCCCCGGTAGCGGTCGACCAGGCGTGCGCCCGCCATCATCCCGCCGGGATCCCCCTCGCTTGCTCGCCGTGGCCGTCGTCGTCCTCGCCGTTGAGGAGATCGACGTGCTGCACGCCGTCGAGCTCATCCAGACGCTCCGCCGCATCGGTCTCGAGGTTGTCGTCGGCGTCCACAGCATGGGCGAACCACTCGCGAGCAGCGTCGGTCTCGCCCAGCGCGAGCAGCGCCTCCGCGTAGGCGTAGAACAGCCGGGCACTCCAGGGCTTCCTCCCGGTCGACTTCAGCTCGGGGATGTCCAGGCGCGAGGCGGCGGCGTCCCGCTGCCCCAGGTCGCGCCGGATGCCGGAGACCACGATCGCCAGCTCCACCCGTTCGTCTCGCGCGAGCGTTCGCGCCTCCGGCGATGACGCAAGGTCCAGCGCGCGGTCGAGCCGGCCGAGTCCGCGCTCACAGTCGACCATCAGCGGCAGAAGGTGCGACGACCCGGACAGGCGGCGAACCGTGCGGAACTCCCCGAGCGCCCGAGCCCACTCCCCTTTGCGGTAGGCCACCAGACCCAACGCCTCCCGAGCCGCCGGCACCCGCCCGGCGCGGCGCACCGCAGTCTCGGCGTGGGCCTCGGCAGCGTCGAGGTCGTCGTCGAGCAGCAGGGCCACCATGACGAGGTGCTGGGCGACACCCTGTGCGTTCTCCTTGCTCAGCGTCCTCAGCTGGGTCCACACCGACCGGTCGAGCTCCTTGCCGGTGATGCCCTCGGCGATGGCGGGTTCGGGCAGTCGAGGGGACCTCGGCATCAGCCGGGTGCCGCCGCGATCGTCTCGACCGTCGCCTCCCCGCGCGCCTGGGGTCCGGTCCTGACCTGCGGCACCACGCCGCTCGGGCGCATCACCGCGAGGTGGTCGCCCGCGCCCCGAGGTGCTCTCGTCCGCCCGTCGTGGTCCGCCGGCCGCATCCCGACGTGGCCCGGACACGGCGTTCCCTCGACCGCCGCCCGCAGCACCGTCACGACGTGCGGGGCGGCCTCCTCCCGCACGGTCTCCTCGACCGGTCGGTCGACCCCGGCGGTCCTCGGGTCCAGAGCGGTCCCCTGCGGGGCCGTCATCTCGCGGCGTCATGAAGGCACTCCCTCTGCAGTTGGTAGCAACGATCCTAGGTGCCGCTGCCCAGCTCGGCAGCCGGGCTTTGCAGGGCGCCGCCGGGCAGACAGAACGCCCCGCCCGGATCACTCCGGGCGGGGCGTTCTAATTGTATGTCCGGCTGCGTCCTACTCTCCCACACCGTAACCAGTGCAGTACCATCGGCGCTGAAGGGCTTAGCTTCCGGGTTCGGAATGGAGCCGGGCGTTTCCCCTTCGCTATGACAGCCGAAACTCTATGGAGATGTCAGTCGTTCCCGACCGTATCTCGGGAACTGCACAGTGGACGCGAAGCATCTTCTCTCAAAAGAATGATGTAATCAAGTTATCGGCTTATTAGTACCGGTCAGCTTCATGCATTACTGCACTTCCACATCCGGCCTATCAACCCAGTAGTCTAGCTGGGAGCCTCTCGGGGTAAACCCCATGGAAACCTCATCTTGAAACGTGCTTCCCGCTTAGATGCTTTCAGCGGTTATCACTTCCGAACGTAGCTAATCAGCGGTGCTCTTGGCAGAACAACTGACACACCAGAGGTTCGTCCATCCCGGTCCTCTCGTACTAGGGATAGCCTTTCTCAAGTTTCCTGCGCGCACAGCGGATAGGGACCGAACTGTCTCACGACGTTCTAAACCCAGCTCGCGTACCGCTTTAATGGGCGAACAGCCCAACCCTTGGGACCTACTCCAGCCCCAGGATGCGACGAGCCGACATCGAGGTGCCAAACCTTGCCGTCGATATGGACTCTTGGGCAAGATCAGCCTGTTATCCCCGGGGTACCTTTTATCCGTTGAGCGACGGCGCTTCCACAAGCCACCGCCGGATCACTAGTCCCGACTTTCGTCCCTGCTCGACATGTCTGTCTCACAGTCAAGCTCCCTTGTGCACTTACACTCGAAACCTGATTACCAACCAGGCTGAGGGAACCTTTGGGCGCCTCCGTTACCTTTTAGGAGGCAACCGCCCCAGTTAAACTACCCACCAGGCACTGTCCCTGATCCGGATCACGGACCGAGGTTAGATATCCAGAACGACCAGAGTGGTATTTCAACGTTGACTCCACACACACTGGCGTGCATGCTTCACAGTCTCCCACCTATCCTACACAAGCCGTACCGAACACCAATACCAAGCTGTAGTAAAGGTCCCGGGGTCTTTCCGTCCTGCTGCGCGTAACGAGCATCTTTACTCGTAGTGCAATTTCGCCGAGTTCATGGTTGAGACAGTGGAGAAGTCGTTACGCCATTCGTGCAGGTCGGAACTTACCCGACAAGGAATTTCGCTACCTTAGGATGGTTATAGTTACCACCGCCGTTTACTGGCGCTTAAGTTCTCAGCTTCGCCGTGAGGCTAACCGGTCCCCTTAACGTTCCAGCACCGGGCAGGCGTCAGTCCGTATACATCGTCTTGCGACTTCGCACGGACCTGTGTTTTTAGTAAACAGTCGCTTCTCCCTGGTCTCTGCGGCCGTTCGGGCTAGGACGTACGTCCTTCACCCTCCTGGCCCCCCTTCTCCCGAAGTTACGGGGGTATTTTGCCGAATTCCTTAACCATGATTCACTCGATCGCCTTGGTATTCTCTACCTAACCACCTGAGTCGGTTTGGGGTACGGGCGGCTCGAACCTCGCTAGAAGATTTTCTTGGCAGCATAGGATCACCCTGCTTCCCGCATACGCGGTCACTATCAGGTCTCAGGCTGTGTGAGATACGGATTTGCCTGCATCTCGCCCTACACCCTTGGACGTGGACTACCATCGCCACGCGGAGGCTACCTTCCTGCGTCTCTCCATCGCTTATCTACTACCAGTTCGGGTCGTGCGCTCCATCCGGATCGGTCCGAAGACATCACCGAACTTTGGGCACTTAGCATTGCTGAGTTCGATATGGGCGGTTCTTCGCCGGTTCCGGAATATCAACCGGATGTCCATCGACTACGCCTGTCGGCCTCGCCTTAGGTCCCGACTTACCCAGGGCAGATTAGCTTGACCCTGGAACCCTTGGTTATTCGGCGGACGGGTTTCTCGCCCGTCATTCGCTACTCATGCCTGCATTCTCACTCGTGTGGCCTCCACGGCTGGATCACTCCGCCGCTTCCCTGGCCACACGACGCTCCCCTACCCATCAACACGCTTGGACCATGGACCCGCAGGCGCCACGGCCGGGCAAAGTGTCAATGCCACAGCTTCGGTGGTGTGCTTGAGCCCCGCTACATTGTCGGCGCGGAATCACTTGACCAGTGAGCTATTACGCACTCTTTAAAGGGTGGCTGCTTCTAAGCCAACCTCCTGGTTGTCATCGCAACTCCACATCCTTTCCCACTTAGCACACGCTTAGGGACCTTAGATGGTGGTCTGGGCTGTTTCCCTCTCGACTACGGAGCTTATCCCCCGCAGTCTCACTGCCACGCTCTCACTTACCGGCATTCGGAGTTTGGCTAACGTCAGTAACCTGGTGAGGCCCATTAGCTATCCAGTAGCTCTACCT
>JAABUJ010003017.1_pt1 | contig 19571 bp, 20 predicted proteins | sample 5559131 | NCBI WGS metagenome assembly JAABUJ01 (sample SAMN10711875, study PRJNA513366) | rock metagenome | isolation source: Antarctica rocks | place: Antarctica: Victoria Land, Mt New Zealand nord | collected 2016-01-07 | reverse complement strand
CGTCGCGTCCTGGCTTGAGGGCGGCTAGGGGCTCGGAGATGTTCTTTGCCACCCGCCGCGGCGTGGGACGTCCGCCGTAGCAAGCGTCGGGATGGGTGGTGAGGTAATGAATGACGAACTGGATGCGGGCCCCGTGTGATCGGTGGGCGAACTCGCCGAGTGTCTTGATCGCCGGACTGTGCTGTCGGCGGGCAGAGGATGCGCCTGGTCGCGTCCACTTGATCGAACGCGACGACCCAAACGAGCCCAAGAAGCACGCACGTAGAGAGGCCGAGCATAACCATCCGTGCGGAGGCCGCCCGCCAGGCCGCGTGTCAGCCCGATATACACGCACCGCGGTCCTGCATCCGACATCGTGGGCATAGAGCCGAACAGCACCGACTCGCCCGCATGAATGGGTCTTGGCCATCGCTGCGGCCGATGGGAACATGAGCAAAACCACCGCCAGCCCGCAGATGCCGAGCAATGAGCGCCATCCGTGCATGCCTACTCCCTCCTCCAGGACCGTGACTGCCAGGGGGTTGGATTTGCCCGCTTGCTCTTCTTCTCAACCCTCGCCGGCGCCCAGCGCATCTCCCACAGCATCGCCATCGCAGGGACCGAGCCGGCCCTGGCCGCTCTCGACACCACCCTCAACAGCTCGGCTAGGTCCATCGGGCCCACGTCGCCGGCAGTCTCGCGCGCCGCATCGACCTCGCAGGCGAGGGTGGCGTAGGCGGTGCCGGGCTCCTGCCGCCCCCTGGCGATCCAGCGCCTCACCGTCCGATCGGACACACCCGCATGCCGGCAGGCGTCGGTCAGCGACACACCGGCGCGCAGGGCGCCCACCAGCTCGCCACGAACCGCATCGAGCGAACGCGAACGGCCCCGATATGTCCGGTTGCCGGCCATTTCAGATCACCGGCGCGCGCGGTCGACTGGGACTTTGGCTGGCCACGCGGTTTGAGTATTGACCCGCCCCCCCCCGTTTCGGATTGAGGCAGCATGCCATCGGCCATCGGTTGGGCGCGTCTTACCGCCAGGCCCCTGCGAGTGGTCATTTGGCCGAGCCGCAGATCTTGAACCCGTAGCCCTGTGCGAGACCCCGTACCTCGGCCTTGCCTACAGTGAGCTGCTGACCGACGACCTTGAAGGTTGAGCTGTCGTTGCTGTCGATCGCTGTCGCTAGCTGGTCCACGAGGGTGATTTGCCCCGCAACGCCGGCGAGGTACTTTGCGATCACGACCCTGTCCGAGGGGGGAGGCGTGAGCGCCCGTAGTTGGTCTAGCTGCGGCTGTGCCCGCCCCACCTCTGCTCTCAGGGCGGCAGCTAGGACAGTCCGGTTCGCGGCGGTGTCATTGACCTGCTCTGCGCGGGCTGCAGCATCGATCTTCTTCTGTCGATGCTTCAGCGAATCCACCGCCGCACGGCACACGGCGTCCCCTTCGCCGATGTACTGACTCCTCGTCGTAGGGGCCGGAGAGGACGCTGCCCGGCCGGCAGGAGCTGCTGGGGAGGATGAGCCGTTCCCGCAACCGGCCATCGCCTGGGCTGCGCAGATAAGGGCCAGCAGTGACCGCCGTCCTCCACCCATCGACTGGGAGCCTACTCGCATCACAGGGGTGGCTCCCGTCGCGCCCTCCGGGTACGCTCGCCGTGCAGCAATGTCCCGGGTCACCGCTCAGGGCGACGGGTTGTTTTGCTTCCATCGGACGGCGGCGTCGTCCAATCGTGACTTGGCAGCTAGCAGCGTCCTCTCGAGCGCCAGGGAGTTCATCCACGCCGCGTACAAGCTCAGGAGCTCGGGGCTGGCGCCCTGGTTCGTGAGCCGCCGAGCCAGGCGCGCGATGGGTTCGTCCAACTCCGCCAGCCTGCGCTCCTGGACTTCGCGATGATGTCCCAGCTCGCGTGCCAAGTCATCCGCGCGGGTTGACTTGGCACATCAATCATGGGCGAGGAGGCCCAGACGGCTCGGACTCCCGAAAGCGCGACACTGCCTCCTGAATCCGTTCGCGCGTCGTCGCAAGGGCGTTCTCGATCACGCGGGTCTCCAGGGTGGCCGCGTATAGGTCCGAGGAGATCTGGGTCGGCACCCTGAGCGATGAGACGGCTCCGATAGTCCGTGACCATTTCGGACTTCTGGCCCGCGATCTGCGCGCCAAGGTCGCGGGCGAGCTCCATCGCAGCCGAGGGGTCATCACAAGGCGGGTTGGAGGCGTCGAGGCCCACGAGTCCCGAGGGTACCGACCCCTTGGCACACGCACGTGGGCCGCGCACTCCGGCGCCGAGGTCAGGTCCCAAGGCCGATACCGGCTATGTCAGTCTCGATCTGCCCCGAGCCGGGCGCGGCGAAGGACAGCGTCCCGCCGGCGTCCTTCAGGCTCTGGATGCTCGCGGTGCCCTCCTTGGTCGCGTCCACCCCGGCCTGGGCGATCTCGTTGCCCTTGTTCTGCAAGTCGGTCATGTCTTGCCAGTACTTCGTCGGGTCCTTGGCATCGAGGACCTGGCGCTTCTTGATCTCCACCAGCTCGGCGTTCAGGTCGGGGACGATCGTCTGGCGGATGAAGTCCGCCCGCGACTGGCCGCCCGTGCCGAACGGGTCGTTGATCTGCATCCCCGCAAGCCGGGACTGGTCGTAACCCGTCTTGCCTGCCACCGCGCTCTCAGCGAGGGCCTGCGCGTTGGTCGCTGCCTGCTTGAAGAGGTCCGCGGCGTCAGCAGCCTTGTTGACGATGGCGGTCCACGCTGCCTGTATCGCCTCAGACGCGGCGTTGGTACCCGTCGTGTCATGGCTGGCCACGGCGGCCCTGTATTGGGCCTCTAGCCCGGGGAGCTGGGCTTCCATCGCCGGGATGACCACCCGCTGGATGAGGTTGCCCTGCGCGATGTCCGCCCCAGGCGTTCCCGCAGTCCCCGCGATCCGTTGGGTGGCGGTCAGGTAATCCCCCGACCCCGTGGCCATGGTCAGGCCGTGAGTGGCCTTGTCGACCATCTCCTGCGCCTTGACCTTCACAATGTCGCGGATCAGCTCGATGCCGTGGGTGACAGTCTCAGCGATCTGGGTGTTGACCCCATCGAGGCGGGTGCCGAGCTCGTCCAGCACCGCCTTCGGGGCGTGATGACGCTTCGCCGCCAGCTTGATCTGCTCGAGATGACGCCTGGCGGCTTGCAAGGTCACCCGCTCAAGGCTGTTCTGGCCCTGCTCGGACGTGAGGCCAAGACTGGATGAGGGGTCCACCGCCGCGATGCGTAGCCACTGCTGACGGGTCACGTCGTGCTTGGCGACCTTGTCGATGGTGTCCTGCACCGCGTGGGCCATCAGCCCGAGACGGTTACCGATCTGCGCGTCCACGATGGCGAGAGCCGACTGCAAGCGGCGCGTCCCGATGGCGGTCAGGCCGTGGGCGTGCAGCCCGGCCTGGACCACGGTGGCGGTACGGTCAAGCTGGACCATCGTCGCCTTGGAGATCAGCGACCCGATATGGGTGAGTGTCCTGCCGATCTTCCCGGACACGTCGGAGTCCGCGTCCTTGGCGAGCACCCCGAAGTCCTTGGTGGCCTGGGTAAGCATCGACGGGCCGAGGCCCATCCGGGCGACAGACGCGCCCGCCGCCCCAAAGTTCGGTTGGCCGACACGACCACCACGACGCAGGCCGGGCGGGTGACGGGTCGCCGGGAAACTCTCAGGCTGCCCGGCCAACCACCCCGCACCACCACCCCGGTTCGCGCCGCTCGTCCCGAAGAACCTTCCGCCCAAACTCATCACCGTGTGAGACGGGCTCGCGTAGACAGAGACGGCCTGACCCCTCCCGGGCGCCCCGTAGCTCATCAGCCCTGTGGAGTCCAGCGGCGAGCTCAACGCCCGGCCGGCACGCAGGACCGCCGACACCGACCCGGAGCAGTCATACCCGACCCCTGGCCCTGACCCGTGCCCGCTCCCGCTCGTCGGCGTGAAGGACGGGTTGTGCCCGCCACCCCACTCGTAGTTGTAGTGGCGGGAGTTGATCTCATTCGCCGCGTGGAGCATCCGGGCATAGGCCGACCCACCGACCGACCCGGGCGCCCGGCCGGTGTTTCCGAACGGGGACGGGGCCGACGGGCCGATCCCACCGGGACTTGACCCGGGGATCGTCACCGCCGCCGCTTTCACCGCGTCAGAGACAACGCTCGTGGTGGACAACGGGTCGCCCTTCAAGCCGGCGTCAAACCCGGTCTGGAACGCCGCCATCGGGTCAAGGCCCGTCTTGGACGACAGCTTCGGGCCCTTCACCAGCTTCCCGGCCGTGACCGACCCCAACGCCGACACCGGTGTGCCGGCGCTCGCCGACGCGACCTGAATCGCCCCCTTGAACGTGGACGCGCTGACCCCGAGGGCCTGGGCGAGACTGCGGCCCATGTCGAGCTTGTAGAACTTGTTTTGCTGGCCGTTGCCGATGTCGTCCTTGGCGCCCTCCACGACCTTCGCGTTGGGGCCCTGGCGCAGCAGAAGCTTTGTGCCGTAGGCGAGCTTGCCCAAAGCGGTCGCCGTGTTGAAGTTCACCTGGGCCCCGGTCAGGCCGGGCGGTGACAGCTCGGCGAATCCGCCGGGGAGGTGCTTGCCGCTAGAGGTCGCGCCGGCGTCGTCATAGACGGTCGCGCCGATCGTCGTCCAGTGCGGCTGGAAACCGACCTGCTTGGACTTGCCGTGCTTGAGCTGGTAGGCCTGCCATTGCGCCTCGTCCATCACCCCGACCGGGCGGTGGTGGTCGTAACGCATCCTCGGCTTGGCTCCCCCACGCCCGTGGCCACGTCCCGCTCCGGGGAGCACCCAACCCCCACTCACGAAGTGGGGCATCTGCATCGACAGGGCCTCATCCATCGTGTGCCCAGCCGCCATCAGGTGCTGGCCGTGGTCGGTCATCACCGCCGCACCATGCGGCAGCATCGCGAACACGTTGTCAGCCGCCACCCTGGGGCCCGGGACCGTCATCGCGCGGCCCTGATGGATGACCTGCTCACCAGAGGACACCAGGGCGGGGACGAGCCCGCCAGTAGCGAATGGGATCACCCCGCCCTCACGACCCCCGAGGAAGTTGACGACAGCACCAACCGCGTTGTTGCCGCCCCCGATGACCGTGCTGAAGACCCCTTGCAACGGCCCGGGAAGCAGGCCCTTGATCGCGTCGACGATCGCCCCTGGTGCCGCCTGGATGCCGGAGATGAGGCCGCCGATGATGCTCTTGCCGAGGTTGGCAAACGTGCCCGGCAGGCCGACGAGGAAGCTCTCCACACTGTTGAACGCGCCGGTGAAGGCTCCGAGAATCTGCGGGCCGAAGTGCTCGGCGAGCGAGATCACCGGTGCGAACGGTGCCGTTAGCAGCGCCGCGATCTGTGGCCAGTTGTCCTTGAAGAAGCCGACGACCGTGTTGGCTGCGGTGACGACCGCACTCATCGCCCCCTGGACGATGTCCCGGAACGTCTTTGAGTGCTTGTAAGCCTCAACGAGGCCGACCACGAGCAGGCCGATCCCCGCGATGAGAAGGCCGATCGGGTTAGCGTTCAGCGCTACATCGAGGGCGAGCTGGGCGATCGCCCACGCCCTTGTCGCCCCGGCGATGGCGAACATTACTGCCGCTTGGGCGACAAAGGCGGCCGTCCGGGCCACCATTGCGACGGTCGAAGCAATGATCCTCGAGTTGAACACGGCCATGACCGTGTTGCCCGCCACCTGCGCGGCCCCCCAAGCGATCCACGCGACGGTGCCAGCGGCCGTCGCGACACGCTGGGCCACCATGGCAGCCGTTGACGCCAGTATCCGGATCTTCGACTCGGCGTTGAGGATGTTCAGTGCCGCCATCGACACCCGAACCGCATCGATCGTCGCCTTCATGGCGACAAAAGCCGCGCGGACCTTGCTGACCACCAGCATCCCGAGCAGGCCCGTCGCCAGCGTGACTGCCATCACCTTCAGCCCACCGAAGCCCAGTGTCAGGGCGGCCGCCGGCAGCCTCAAGATCCCCATCGCCTTACCGACTGCCTGGAACGGGATGGCCAGCAACTCAACGCCCTTCCCGACCACGGGGAGAACCCCGCCGACCGCCTTCAGGCTTGAGGCGACCTTGCCGAGCAGCGCGGGCCCGAACACAAACCCGAGGACCTTTCCGACATCCTCGATCACGGGCTTGAGCGGCTTCGCTGCCCTGCCGATCGAGCCGAGGACCGGGGCAAAGAATTGGACGACCCGGGTGGCGACCTTGATCGTCGCGATGAACCCGGTGGCAAGGCCCTCCCCGACGCCCTTCAGCAACGGCAAGAGCACGTTCTTCAGGAATGGCAAGGCCGGCTTGAACGCCTCCACCAGCTGCTTGCCCGCGCCGAACGCCTGTTTGCCGAACCCGGCGAGGGCCTGCCCGACCGGCCCCTTCAGGACACCCTCGATGACCTTGAACACGGCGGTAAAAGCGGAGCCTACGGGACCGATGGCCTTCGATGCCAGGCCGATCGCACCGCGGATCTCCGGGCCGAAAGCCTTGATGAACTTCAGCTCAAACAGGGTGACCTGCTCGTTGAGCTTGACCACCTCGACGTTGAGCTTCTGCATGTCCGCAGGGGTCAGGCCACCTGTCTGCTTGCCGATCTCAGCCATGTGCTTGGTGATCGGGCCCTCCTTGAACAGGGGGCCGAGCTGGGAGGCGCCACGACCGAAGAATGTGCGGGCGAGCTGCGCCTGCTGGGTCTGGTTGTGCAGCCCCGTCAGATGCCCATGCACCAGGTCGACCAGCCCGGGGATGTTGTTCGAGTAGCGGGCCAACTGCGCCGGCTGGATGCCAAGCTGGCTGAACGCGAGCTGGGAGGAGTTGGACTTCCCCTGTGCCTGCCCTTGGAGTGCCTTCTGAAGCTGCGTGGAGGTCGTCGCGAAGCTCATCCCGAGCGTCCGGGTCGGAAGGTCATGCTGAGACTGGGCGATGATCGCGAGCTCCATCGCCTGGCGCTCGCTCACGCCCGTTTGGCCGTGCAGCCTGTAAGCATCCTCAGTGACCTTCGACGCCTTCTCGTATGAGGCGTAGGCGAGACTGCCGGCAGCCGCTGTCCCGGCAAGCGCAAGCGACCCGCCGGCCGCAGCCAAGCCCCCGACGAAGCGTGTCGCCCCACCGCGCGCCGTGCTGGCTCCCTCGCTGATGCGCTGACGGATCGGCTTCTCGGCCACCGCACGCACACGCTCCATCGCCGCGATCTCTCGCCGGGATGCCGCCTCCATCGCGGACGCCAATTCCCCCGCCGACGTGCCGAAAGCCCGCTGCTTCACGGCGATCTCCTCGTAGGCGACACCCTGCTTACGCAGAGCGTTGATCGAGTCCTTAGTCGCCTTGGTCACCTCGACGCTGGCCTTTATCGCGGAGGTCGCGATCTTGACGTCGGCCACTTCTGCGACCCGGGCCACCGCCTGCCACTGGGCTTGCTGGAGCTTCGCCGACTTCGCGACGACGGCTTCCGCCTGCGCGGAGGCCTTGCCGAAATCCTTCGTGAGCGCGAGGGCCTTCGCCACCCCGCGATCCGCCACGGAAAGGACGTACCTCACCGCCACGTCCACTTCGCGGTTGGCCATCGGCCAATTGTCGTGGCCGCCGTGGTCGGAAGGGTGACTGTCGGCAGATCTGTCGGCAGACGCCCCTCAAACGCGAAACGCCCCGTGTTTACGGGGCGCCTTGAGTACCGCTACGGGGATTCGAAACGGAAATAAGGCGCCTGAGCATACGGTAAAGCGCTGCAAATCGGGGCGTTGGACCGCTGGGCGACCGTCCTCGACCGCTGGGAATCGGGGGTCAACTGTCGCGCAACTGTCGCGCAGTCGACCCGTTACCTCAGCCAGCCAGGCTTCTAGGATATGTCCCCTGCTGAGAGCGTGTCCCACGCTCGCTCAAGGGCCTCCTTTAGGGATATTGGCGAGCAGGGCGCCCGGTTGTGGTCACTGTCGTGTGAATGGTCGGCGGGGTCGTGGGTCGGGTCGCGCTCCACCCCCCAGAAGTCGGCTTCGTCAACGACTAGGTAGTAAGCGTACTCATCGCGCGTAACGCCACTTCCGCGCACGCGGACTCGCTCACTGACCTGGAGAAAAGCCCGCTCGTTGAGCAGGACCCTGCCCCAGACGCGACCACGCTGGCCCTCCTCGCTTTGCGCCGCCATCTGGAAGCCCTCGTCTAACGCGCCGGAACACTCTTCGATCTCTCGCCGCTTGGTCTCAAAGTATTCCCAGACGTCCACGGGCAGAGGTTACCTCTGGCCGGCCTGGGGATCGCCGCCTACCTAGACAGCAAGCTCGCGCTCGACGCTGGCGGCGAAGTCTTCGCCAGACTCGCGCCGCTCGCGATAAAAGCTGGCCCAGGAATGGCGTTGCCACTGGGGTACGTGAGCGAGCGAAGCATCGTCGCGGTTGCGCTCGTAGGCCCGGTAAAACGCGGCTGAGGTCAGCTCAAAGCGCCGCTCGTATGCATCGAGAGAGCGCTCCATGGAGTCGAAGGTGTAGATGACCTTCTGCATCGGGGCCCCTTTCTGTACCTGCGCTGCTAATCGGCAGTCGATCCCAGGCGCTTGATCAGCATGCCTCAGAGACTAGACGACACCGTATACGTTACCCGAGACATCAGCCAACCTTGTGCCGTTTCGGCACAAACTCACCCCACGGTGCCTCCCTCCCGGTTTGTCCGCCACATGCGCCACGTCCGCCACATGAGGGTGCGTGAGGGTCAACGCGACGGGACTGTCCGTACGCCCGGCAATGTCGAGCGCGTGCAGCCCACTGGCGACGGTGTTGAACGCGTTCAACACCGTCAGCCCAAGGCCAGCCCAAAGGACTTGGCTGGCGTAGCTGACCGGAGTCAGATGGAGGCCAGCCCCGGACGCGCCCTCGAACCTGTGCAGCCTGAGGACGGTGTTCAACGCGTTGAACACCGTCAGGAGTCAGACTGGAGGCCGGTCTACGCAATGCCGCGGGTGCCCCCCCGGCAGGGCCCATGCGGGGCCATCGGAGCCTTTCAGGCGCTCTCAGAGCCCTTTCAGGCGCTCTCGTCGGGCGCGCGCGTGCGCGCACGGGTTAGAAAGGCCTTTGCAGACACCGGCCCCCAGCTAAAACCCGGTTTTTTTCGCGCGTGACTAGCTGAATGGGTGGCCGCGTTTGCGCTAGACATTTGCCATGCCGCTACCCGCGCCAGTCCAACATGTTGGACTGGGCCTCCCGCCTAGGCCCGACGCGCTACGGGCGGGGCCGCCGGGTCACGACGGTGAGGCGGTTCGTCTGGGCCCGGTCTCGCCAGGGTCCTCTGGCTGCTTTCGGGGTGTTGGGCATGTCCATGAGGGGGCCGTTGATGGGATCGAGCCAGGCCGCGAGCTGGTCGGTGCCCGCGAGATCGTCCAGGCGGGCGAGGGCTTGCTCGTCGGGCCGGCAGCGCTCGGGCATGAGGCCGAAGACCTTCTCCATCGCGTGCTCTATCTCCACCCGGCCGGCCAGAAGCTTTTCGGCCTCCTGCCTACGGGAGGGCTCCATGCCTTCTAGCTCCACCCTGGCGTAGTCCTTCGCGTGGATCGAGCACCACCGAACTCTTGCGTTGTGCTTGGCCAAGGCCTTCCCGCAAAGCAAGCACCTGTTCTCGCCACGTCGGGCGATGGCCAGCGCCCCGGTGCGCATCCTGCGAGAGAAGTCTTGGCGGTCGGTCGCGCGCGGGGCACGGCCGACCGGGCGCCCCGTGGGCGACTCGTTGTCGTCGGGCGTGATGTTGGTACGCATCGGTGCGAGCGTGAGGCGCTGGTAGGCGCGGGCACGATCACCGGCCTGGGCGGCGAGTTCGAGCAGGTCTGCGACGACTGCGCGACGGTGCGGCCCGTTGCCGTAGGCGCTGGCGATCTTGCGCGCGTCTTCACCATGGCGGACCCGCTCGACCTTCATCCAGAACGCTTCGCTTTCGCCGAGGCATCGCACTAGGGCGATGTGGGCCAGCTGCCACCGCACGTCGCGCAGCTCTGCGCTGCTGTAGCGCCAGGGCAATACGCCCAGGAGGCGCTGGGGATCGCGTCGATCGGGCCGGTCTAGCGACTTTGAGTCAGTAGGTGCGTTTCCGTCCTTCGGCTTACCCGGGCCTGGGGTAGGACGGCTAGCACCCGGTGAGACGGGTGCGTTCTCTACCGCTGACGAGAACTCAGAATTATTCCTTAGCGTGGGTTTTCTTGCCCCCGGGCGGTGCCAGCCTGCTCCGGGATGAGCCGCGTTGGACACAGCAACAATCATCGCCGATTGCCAGGCGGAACAACGACCCCGCTTCAGCGGAGCCGCCAAGCGGCAGGGATTCGTCAGGTCGACGTCGCCGAGCGGGCCGGCGTCCACCTCAACACGATCCGGTTGCTTGAGGCCAACTCGCACGTCCCGACGGTGAAGACCGCGGTACGGATCTCCAGGGCGCTTGGCTACCGCAGCCCGCTCGACCTCTTTCCCGACCTTGAGGAGCCCAACCGTGCCTAGAGAATTATCTGTAGCGGTCACCACGGCCGCGAGTCCCGTCCTGGCCAACCCCGTCGCCGGTGCGAACACGAGCCCGGTCTCGTTGCTGATGGAGAACACCGGCGCCGCCACGGTTTTCATCGGCGGCGACTTGGCCGTCACGGCCGCCAACGGTGTCCCGATAGCCGCCAACGGCTCCATGACGCTGGTGCTCGCTGGTGGCGAGTCCGCTTACGCGATCACGGCTGCCGGGACCTCCACCCTCGCCGTCCTCAGCCAGGCCGGCCTGACCCCTCCGACCGTTGACCACTGATCTTCACCACTTCGCCGTTTTCCAGGCGGCGGGGCCGGCCGATGACCACCGTTGCGCCCGCCCGGGTTTTGACACGGGCCCGTGGGCTGAGAGCAGCGAAACGGAGCCATGCGGTCGGAGCAAGCGTCACGCCCTGGGGCCGAGGGTCTCCTTTCCCCCAAGTGCCCCGGGCGTGACGCCCATCTTCCAATCCGGCCCAGGCAGCCCTCTGGGCGATGCCCTCTGGCACCTGGCCTTCACCGCCAGACGCCTGGCCCACACATACCTAACAGGCCCCCAGCGGGGCAGAAGGAGCTAAGAGCATGAAGACGAACATGGACGCCGCGATCCAGGCCGGGGAGGCCTCGCTCCGGAGCGCTATGGCCGTAGGGCACGACCCGGCATCCGATGTGGGTCATAGGCATGTCAACGCAGTGTTGCCCGGCATGTTGCGCCACTTTTCCTCCCCGGCATCGTCAACCGCCGACCCGGCTCCCGACGACGACGCCCAGGCTCCCCCGTCGGCGGGAGGGCTGACGATGGCCGACGTCGACCAGATGACCGCGGAAGAAGTCGCCGATCGCTGGCCCGAGGTGGCTGCGGTCTTCGAGGCCGTGCGCAAGCGGGCCAAGTCATGAGCCCGGCGGCGAAGAACATCAACCAGGCGACGAAGGAGTGGGCCGAGCGCTCGGCCAAGCTCGACAGCATCCTGGCGCTTGAGCAGGAGCAGATTCGGAGTCTGCCGGCGGCCAAGCAGGCGCTCACCGATGCCAGGCGTGATCGTGTGCTCGCTGAGGCGGGCAGCATGCGCGGCCTGGGCGACCGTCGCCGCGAGGCGGCGGATGCCGAGCAGGCTGCGGCTCAGGCGCTGGAGGATCTGGAGCGTCGGATCACCGCGGCCCACGAGGCCGTGCAGGCCGAGCGCATCGAGCGCGGCCGGTTCAGCGCGGAGCATCGTGGCGAACTTCACGCGAATGCCCTGGCGGGGAACGGGCGGGTGACGGACGCGGCCCGTGAAGCCATCGACAGGGTGAAGGCCTTGCAGGAAATCGTCACCGAGGCCGCTGAGGAGTGGACCCCGCTGCGTCCGGTTCGACGAGACCTCGGGGTTCCGATTGGTCGAGAGGCTCATGCGCCTATCAACCTGCCGGACATCCTGGCCGCCCTGGAGCTGCTCGCGGCACGTGGCGTGACCGCGCCGAGCGACGTCGACGCGACGGATGGCTCCCCGGTCACGAGTGAGTCCCGGGCCGCGGAGCGAATCCGCACAACGACCAAGGTCGACGAGGCCATGGTCCCGCTCATGGAGCGGCTCTGATGATGACCAGCACCTACAACGACAGACGCCCGGTGGTTGCCACCCCGGGCGTCGTCACAACTTCGGCTCGTGGAGCGAGCCGTCATGTCACACCCTAGCGGTCAGCGCGGAGCCAACCGCAGCATGCACGGCCTGGGGACCGTGCACTTGGTGGACGGCAGGGCCTACCGGGGCGACGTCAACCTCGACAGCAACACCGTGACCGTCCGTGGTCGCCTTCGTGTCTGCTCTGGGCCCGACAGCGCCCCCACTGTGAGCTACCGCCGTCTCGTGATGAAGACATGGCCGGTGGCACAGGTCCGAGAGATTGTGTGGCAGATCGAGGAGGCGGCGTGAGTCCCCGTGGTGAACATCATCTTGGGCGACAGGAGGTCGTGACCGACCTTTCTTCGCTTTCTTCGCTTACTTCGCAAGACGACGTAGCTTTGAGAGGGTGGCCGGCGCCAGCTGCATCGCCAGCCTTTGAAGGGCTAGCAGGTGCGATTGTCGAGATGCTCAGACCGCAGACCGAGGCCGACCCGCAGGCGCTGCTGGTAACGATCCTCGCCGCGTTCGGAAACTGCATCGGCCGTGGGCCCGGGTTCCGGGTTGAGGGTGACTTTCACGCGACGAACATCAACGCCATCGTGCTCGGCGCAACCTCCAAGGGTCGGAAGGGGACAAGCTGGGGGCGTGTCCGGGAGCTGTTCCGTCTCGTCGATGAGGACTGGGCCAGGGAACGCGTGGTTGGGGGCCTGTCATCCGGTGAGGGGCTACTGACACCCGTCCGTGATGCCGTCTGGAAGACCGTGGCGGTCAAGGAGAAGGGCAAGCCCACTGGGGAATACGTCGACGAAGTTGATGATCCGGGGGTTGACGACAAGCGCCTGTTTGTCATGGAGGGCGAGCTGGCGCAGGGTCTCAAGGCGATGCGGCGTGAGGGCAACACACTGAGCGCGATCGTTCGCAATCTGTGGGACCAGGGTGACGCGGGTTCGCTGACCAAGAGCTCGATCACCAAGACCACCGGGTCGATGGTTTCGATCCTCGGTCACACCAGCCTGGGCGAGCTGCGCCGTGAGCTCACAGAGACCCAGGCAGCTAACGGGTTCGCCAACCGCTTTCTGTTCGTCTGCGCGAAGCGCAGCAATATCCTCCCGGATGGTGGAAACGCCGATGAGGGCGAGCTGCGCCAGTTTGCTCGACTCCTGACTGCTGCCCGCGACCAGGCCCGCACGGTCACTTTCCTTGCTCGGGACTTCCAAGCGTCGGAGCTATGGAGGGAGGTCTATCCGGGCCTGTCGGCGGGCAAGCCTGGGCTCCTCGGGGCAGCGACGGGGCGAGCCGAGGCGCAGACGATGCGTCTGGCGGTGCTGTACGCGCTGCTAGACGGGAAGGCCACGATTGAGCATGCGCACCTTCGGTCTGCGCTTGCCTTGTGGAGCTACTGCGAGCGCTCAGCCCGATATGTCTTCGGTGATTCTCTTGGTGATCCAGTAGCTGACGAGATCCTCGAGGAGCTTCGGCAGGCGGGACCGGACGGTCTGACTCGCACCCAGATTCACGAGGTCTTCAAGCGCCACAAGTCAGCAACCCGGATTGACTTCGCACTCCGGGAGCTGCAAGTCAGTGGACTAGCGGTTGGCGTCAAGGAGTCAACGGGTGGGCGCCCCTCGGACCGCTGGCACGCTTGCGAAGTAAGCGAAGAAAGCGAAGAAAGGTCGGCGGCGTGATGACCGACCGCCACAACCCAGACTCGGTCCAGGCCACTGCGGAGCCCCAAACGGGCGATAAGGGTGGCGTGGACACCGAGGCCCTGGAGCTTCGCCGAGCACGCCGGGTTCTCGCGGAGACCCACCGACATCCCGACCTGGCACCGCCCTGCCGTTGTGACCGTCCCTTCGTGCTCACCGACGAGGCCGAGCCGGCGGCGTGCGCCCGCTGCGGAAGGGCCCCCGGGTGAGCCGGTCGGACCTCGCCCCGGTCCCGCGGGTCGCGCTCAACCGTGACGACGCCGCCGCCGCGCTGGGCATCTCCCTCGACAGCTTCGAGCGCCACGTCCAACCCGACCTGCGCATGATCCGCCGGGGCAAGCTGCGCCTCGTGCCCGTCGCCGAACTCGAGCGCTGGGCCGTCGGGCACGCTGAGGCCACCCTGCCCGCTTGACCGTGAGCGTAGGATGCGTCCAACTACAAAGTGCCCCCGCGACCGCTACGAACGGCCCGGGGGCGTGGCACCGAGGATGAGGCTCGGCGCGCTTGGCAGCCTACCCGCGTGGGTGGCGCTGCCTTCCTCGCCAGACTCTGCCCTCGGCGCCCCTCAAGAGGGAGCCGACACGATGAGTAACGACAACTTCCGGGAACTCTTGGAAGAGGCCCGCGATGCCCTGCGTAATGTCCTCAAGGCGAGCGAGCCCGGGACCGGGCTGGCGCTGCATAGCGCGTACAACACGATCAAGGAGTCGATCAAGACGGAAGAGGAGGCCATCCTGGCTGCCGAGCGCGCAGAGGGGACGCGCGAACGGTGGGCTCAGCTAGCCGAGCAGAGGGACCAGTGGAAACGGCTGTCGATCCCGGAGCGGCACCGGCTAACGCTTGAGCTACTTGGCGAGGACCAGTTGACAGCACGAGAAGTCAGGGACCGGCTACGTGGCGAGCTTGGCGACTGGGTGGTCCACGACGGCGACGTCCGCAACGAGCTGAGGCGTCTCATCGATGCCGGTGAGCTGCAGCGGAAGCTCGAGCCCAACACGCGCGGGAGCACGCGCTACCGCTACTTTCGAAACACGCACCTGTCGGGGCCAATCGTGGATCTCGAGCGCACCTTCCACGAGCCGACCGAGCAGGAGGGCATCTGATGGCCACCAAGACGCCAGGCATAGAAGCCCGCCACGCCCGCACCTGCCGCTCTCGGGAGGAGGGCGGCAGGTGCAACTGCTCGCCGACCTACCAGGCCCACGTGTTCGACCGGCGCACCGGCAAGCGCATCCGCAAGACGTTCGACACCATCACCGGAGCCAAGCAGTGGCGCCAGGACGCCCAGGTGGCACTGCGCCGCGGCACTATGCGCGCACCGAGGCCCACGACGGTCCAGGAGGCCGCTGAGATGCTCGTGGCCGGTATGCGTGACGGTTCCATCCTCGACCGCTCCGGCAAGCCCTACAAGCCCTCCACGATGCGCGGCTACGAGCACACCCTGCGCAAGTACATCATCCCCGCGCTCGGCGCTCAGAGGGTCACGGGCGTGCGACGCCGCGACCTGCAGGACCTCATCGAGCAGCTACGCGCCAAGGGCCTCGGGCCGTCCACGATCACCAACGCCCTCGACCCGCTGCGCGTGATCTTCCGCCGCGCCATGCGGCGCGATGAGATCGCGGTCGATCCCACCGACGGCTTGGAGCTACCCGCGGTGCGTGGCAAGCGCGACCGCATCGAGTCACCGGAGCGCGCCGGGGACCTGATCGCCGCCCTGCCCGACGACGAGCGCGCCTTCTGGTCGGTCGCCCTGTTCGCGGGCCTGCGCCGCGGCGAGCTGCGTGGGCTCCAGTGGGTGAGCATCGACTTTGCCGCCGGCGTGATCCGAGTCGAGCGCGCCTGGGATGACCGGACCGGCCCCATCGACGTGAAGTCAGACGCCGGCCGGCGCGCCGTGCCGATGGCTGGCCCCGTGCGGCGCGAGCTGGCAGCACACAAGCTGCGCACCGGCCGCGACGGTGAAGACCTCGTGTTCGGGCGAACCCCCACCGAGCCGTTCTTCGCCAGCACTGTCCGCGCACGGGCCAGGAAGGCGTGGGAGGCCGCGGGCCTTGAGCCGCTGACGCCGCACGAGGCGCGCCACTGCGCGATCAGCTACTTCATCGCCGCCGGCCTGGACTGGAAGCAGATATCGACCTGGGCCGGCCACGGCGACGTGCGCCAGACCTGGAACCGCTACGGCCACCTCGTGCCCGGCGGTGAGCGCGAGGCCGCAGACCGCCTCAGCGCCTACCTTGAGCGCCCGACTGTCGCGCAGACTGTCGCGCAATCCCTGGGAAGCGAGGAAAGCCCGAGAATTGCAGGGCATTCCGAGTACCGCTACGGGGATTCGAACCCCGGTTTCCGCCGTGAGAGGGCGGCGTCCTAGTCCCCTGGACGATAGCGGCGAGAACGCGCTCCGAGGCTAGCAAAGGCGAGCTCTTACGCTATCTTCGTCCGCTGCCCGCGGATGTGGCGGAATTGGTAGACGCGCACGGTTCAGGTCCGTGTGGAGGAGACTCCGTGGAGGTTCGAGTCCTCTCATCCGCATGACCCGGTTCCGCAGACGAGCGGATTGGCCGACCGGAGGCTGACTCGAGACTCGGGACTCAAGGCAGGGGTGGGCGCGGCGGCGGTCAGCCAGTCCGATCTCCCCTGCGTGACTAGCGGGCGGCGCGTCGCAGCGAATCGGCGAGCATCGCGATCACGGCGGCGGGAAGCACCCACCAGGCGACCACTGTGCTGGTGGCGACCAGGGCGGTAAGAGCGATTGCAGCGCTGACGCCGAGCGCCACCCGCCAGTCGTCACCGACCACGAAACCCCAGACGGCGAGTGCGGCGCGCCGCGCAAAGGTCATGCGCCCTCCACGATCGCCTGTGTCGGGGTCGCGACCGCCGACCGGCGTAGCCAGGTGACCAGGGCCAGGGATACCGCGATCAGCACGGGGATGATGGCCAGCAGGGCGCCATCGGCACCTGGCCATGACGCACCAGCGCCCTCGGCGGCCCAAAACGTCCCGAACGAGGTGAGCATGATGCCGACACCGAACTTCAGGGCGTTCTCGGGCACGCGGGCGAGGGGTGCGCGCGCGGCGATGCCCGCCACGAGCACGATGGCGATGGCCACCCCCGCTGACACGGCTGCGAGTCCGACACGATGCTGGTTAGCGCCAAAGGTGAGCACGATGAACGCCACCTCAAGACCCTCGAGGAGCACGCCCTTGAAGGAGATCGCGAAGGCATAGCCGTCCAGGGCGCCCCGGGTCGGGGCCGTCGCGCGCGCGGCATCTATCTCCTCGGTGAACGCAACGATCTCGTCGTGTCGGGCCTTCAGCCCGGCGGCGCGCAGGATCGCCTTGCGCAGCCACTGGAGGCCGAAGATGAGCAGCAGGCCGCCGACGGCGACGCGCAGGACATCGATCGGCAGCGAGGTGAGCGCGGGACCGAGCGCGGCGACGATCACGGCGAGCGCTGCCACTGCGACACCTACGCCCGAGAGGGCCGAGGACCAGCTGCGCGTCATCCCGACGGCGAGCACGATGGTCAATGCCTCAACCGCCTCCACGGCGCAAGCGAGAAAGACCGCGAGGGCCAGCCCGAGCTCGGGGCCGCTCATCGGGTCGCCGTCTGGTCGGTGCAGTGGTTGCTCATCGCCAGTCTCTCGGTCGTCATTCTCTGTCCCTGTCTGAGCTGGGGTGAAAAGACGCGCGCGCGGGGGCGGGGCCTACCGTTGCCGAGCGGGCCGAGAGACGCGCCGGTGGGGGCGGTGCGAGGGTGATCTCCGATGGGCTCGACGGCGATGGGCTGCCCGGTGGCGATGACGCATGCGTTGGGGGCGCGACGAAGCGTACCTCGGCGCCGGAGGGGTGGGCGCCGGAGCCCCTGAGGGCGGTACGGCGCCACCTGGGGCCTGGGCCACGGTGGCGACAAAGGCGCTCACATCGGGAGTTCCGCGTCCGGTGACGTAGTCATAGCCCGGCGTGGCCGGGTACATCCCGTTGGTCCCGAGCACGATGTCGTGAAAGGCCGAGCTGGGCTCGGTGGTGTAGATCACCGGCCCGGCAAAGCCGAGGGGGCTGCCGTGAGCCCCCTGGGCGCGAGCCCAGATGCCCTGCCAGGCGGGAGCGCTAGCACTGGTCCCGCCGGCGACGATCTCCTGACCGGAGACGATCACCCGGTAGCCGCTGTTGGGGTCGGCATCGAGGCTCACATCGGGCACGCCGCGCTGCGAACCGAGGAAGCTGCCGCCCGCGCGCTTTTGAAAGGCGGGGACCGCCTCCAGCAGGCTGGCACCGCCCCCGCCCGCATACCAGGCGATCTCGTTGGGGCCGGGGCCCAGCACGGTGGTGCCCCCCACTCCGATCGCGTGGGGGCTGGAGGCCGGATAGTTGGTGTTGGGTATCCCCGCGGGAACGCCGTTGGGCGTGATCAGCGCCGGACAGAAGGAGCCCTGATCGCCGCTGGAGGCAAACAACGTCTGGCCCTGGGCCTGGGCCTGGGCGAGGACGGCGTCGAGGCCGGCCAGCAGACCCGACGCGGAGGCCAGCACCTCGCACTCCCCGGCGGAGAAGTTGGCCTGGCCGGTCGCGTCGTCGGTGACCCATCGGTTGATGGTGGCGGCGATGTCCTGGTCGCTGAGGGAGGGCCCGTCGTAGAGCCACAGCGAGGAGACGTTGGGCGCCAGCCCTGTCGCGTACTGGGTGTCCAGGTCGAACTCATCCGCTCCCGAGGTGTCTGGCGAGGGCGTGCCCACGGTGATCTGGTTTACAGGCACACGGGGCAGGCCGAACTTCTGCTCGAAGGTGACAAGGTCGCTGCGTACCCGCGCGACGTCGCCGTCAGCGATGACCGCCACCGTCTGGCCCTTGCCGGATGCCGCCGCCGGGGAGTGGTACAGAGTGGCCAGATCCTGGGGGCCGTAGGCGGCGGGGACCGACAGGCCGCTGGCGGCGGCGAGCCCGACGCTCCGGCCGAGGTGCACCAGGGGGTGGGCCCGGCCCAGGTCGGAGAGCCCCAGCACGGAGAGGATGGCGGCGAGGCGGTGAGGGAGCCGCGCCGTACCCACGCTCGACACGTAGGTGGAGCCGTCAGCCGAGCGGAAGCGGTCAAAGGCGATGCCCAGGGCCCGGCCCAGCGCGAGGACCGGACCGCGAACCACCACGAGGAGGCGGTTGGGGCTCACCGAGGCCACACTGAGCCCCGCGGCACGGGCCCAGGCGCGTATCGCGCCGACCGTGGCGGGGCTGGGCCCGAAGCGCCGGGCGTACTCAGAAGGAGTGAGAACGCCGTCACCGGGTCCCGCCAGGCGGGCGCGTAGCTGGCCGCGCGGCGCGAGGACGAGGGTCACGGCGCGGGTGCCCGTTATGAGGGGGCCCACATCGAAGGCGTCGCGGGTGCGCAGCCCGCCGAGGCCTGCAGGGGCTCCCCACGCCGATGCGCTCGACATCACGGCGAGCACGACAGACAGCACCAGTGTGATCGATCCCAACCTGCGCATCGGCCTCCCTCTGGGTTAGCTCAAGTCCGTGGGGGCTGCTCTGCCGTCGGGGGGGTACCCCCCGTTGGAGACACCCAAACCCAGCAGCCCGACGATCAGGACAATCAGGATAACGGGCATGTCCGAGCGTGTCCGATCAACAGCGCCAGCTCAGGAGCTACCGACGACCACCCCGATGCCGAGGACGATCGCTCCGCCCAGGGTGACGACGATCAACGACGAGCGCAGGGTCACGTGCAGGAAGCGATAGCGCACCCAGGCGATGGCAAAGAGCTCGATGGCGACCACGATGCCGGCGACCACCA
>JAABUJ010003016.1_pt1 | contig 19593 bp, 10 predicted proteins | sample 5559131 | NCBI WGS metagenome assembly JAABUJ01 (sample SAMN10711875, study PRJNA513366) | rock metagenome | isolation source: Antarctica rocks | place: Antarctica: Victoria Land, Mt New Zealand nord | collected 2016-01-07 | reverse complement strand
CGTAAATTTGAGAACAATAAGAAGAAGAAAAGCTAAATATAAATTCATTAACTATACTACTCTATACTACTACATATAATGGCGACGATAAGATATCTCTTTGCTTCTCAAATTATTTGATAACATTGTTATCAAAATTCAATAAGAGTAGAGAGACATTTCTTGGGGGCAATCGCGATGACGATGAGATCTACATTTGGCAACGATAAGATAACGACAATGAGATGCAAATTGCGACGATAAGGTTAGTTCTCGTTCCTCGAAAATTAAGGTGGCAGTGCCACCTAATTTGATGGGGAGGGGTGATTATCGCGCAGTATTATATTTTAGAAAACGCCTGCATTATAGAAGCTCCCTATTCAATATTCACACGACAAGGATATGTCACAAATCATAACATCCGCCATCGAAGTCATTAATTACGTCAAGTCTAAGGGTCTTGAAGTGCGATTTTCTTCAGAAGACAGCTTTCGCTCTGACCTTGTCGACCTTCTCTCCCTTTACAAGGCTGTTGATGCCATAGGAGTCAATCGCGTGGGCATAGCAGACACGGTTGGCTGCGCTACAGTAGGTGAAATCCGAGCATTCATTGCCTCTTTGGGCAACATCTTCAAAAAGTAATGCTAATTCCGACATTTACAACAGCCACGCCAGGTTTATGATCTGATACGAACCTTGCGAGGAGTTGTCCGCTGCGACATCGAGACGCATTTTCACAACGACACCGGCTGCGCCATCGCGAATACGTTCGTTGCGCTAGAAGCTGGGGCAACGCATGTTGACACTTCGGTCCTCGGTATTGGCGAGCGGAACGGAATTACTCCATTGGGCGGCTTGATGGCTCGTATGATAGTCAGTGACCACGAATACGTGACTGGCAAGTACAAGCTGCATAAGCTTAAGGAGATCGAGGATTTCGTTGCGGCGAATGTTCAGGTCAACGTGCCGTTCAACAACCCCGTTACCGGCGTGTGTGCATTCACCCACAAGGCGGGTATACATGCAAAGGCGATTCTTGCTAACCCCTCCACATACGAGATCATCGATACAGCTGATTTCGGTATGACCCGATACGTGCACTACACGTCGCGACTTACAGGATGGAACGCCATCAAGAGCCGGGTTGAACAGCTGGGGTTAACGATGGCCGATGAGCAGGTCAAGCTATCGACGGGCAAAATTAAAGCTATGGCTGATCTTCGCGTGCTTACTATGGACGATACGGATGCAATTATCAGGTCGTACGCTTCGGGAGGCGGAAGTCTTTAAGAATGTGAGCGCGCCCATCAAAATTGGGGGTGCACATACTGGCTGCCTACTGAAAAGAGGTAGGAAACAACAGCAGTATTGGTTGCTGAGCCTCCGACTAAGCGTAAGATCATAAAAGCTATCTCTCATGGTGTAGCATTACTTAGAGTAGTCTAGGTAGAGTCGAGCTAGTGTACAGAGAGGGAAACCCAGAAGGAAACATTCTTAGAGAAAGTGATAGCGTTGAATACGGACCGCCAGCACGTTGTGGAGATGCCGGTGAAATGCTATTGTTCTAGGTATTAGTCAGACTATGTTTGCAGGCGTTTCTTATCAAATTTGAAGGTAAGTCTAGGCGTGTATGAGACTCCCATCCGCACTCGGTAAAGACATTTGATTGTACCTGGGTTGACCCTGGGAAGCTTAAGTAAACATACATATGTAAGCTTGGTTTTACACCTACACACTTTAGCCACTGCACGCATTTTCCCTGGAATCGCCCCAGGAGTCACTCCAAGGCTCCATAATTCGAGATAGAGTCTTGAAATTTGGTAGCTTCACTTTCGTCTCTTCTCAAATCTCTCATGCGTTGCTTCGGCGTCGCCAGGGTATGTTCTGGTCCGTCTTTTCCTGTCACGTCCATGCACTCCAACGTTCATTTGCTTGAGCAAATAATGGTATCGGGCGTCGGCTCGTATTGTAGACTAGACCTTGAGCGTAAGCATCGCTTGTGGTGCGCCGCCCAGTGAGCACTCGAAGCTTTGGCAGAGTAAAATCGGTGTCAGTCCGCGCTCATCAGAAAAAGCTGCAGGTAGCTCGCCAACTAGACGATTCAAGGCACCTGCTGACTTGGTCCGAGGTAGTGATAAGATGGGGTGGCCGGCGCAGTCCAAGGGCGCGTGCTTCTCGTACTAATGCGAGCCGCGTTGTACGTTGGGGGATCGTATGCTGGGTGTATGTACAGTGTGGGTCTTTTTCGCACGCTTGCTGTAGAAGGCAGGTAGGGTACTTTTTAGTATGGCCAAACAGGAACTGGAGAGGCCAAGATCTCGAAGATCTGTCCGACTTCACCTCCCGTAGAGCTTCATCTGCCGCCGGGTGCGACAGCGGATATCTGGCGTAGCCTGGACGCCTGGCTTACTAGTACACTCGTCTCCATCGAGTAAATTGCGTCGCAATGCCCCAGGTTACTCCAGATTTGACCACAGCAGAGTAATCATTTGGGTCACCGCATAGGTCGAGATTGGAGATGAATGTTTCCTATCATTCTTGGTACTCGTACTGACCATATCACAGGACAGTGGTGAGGTACCTTCTTGCTATCTTTTCAATCAATAACATATTTGTGCTGCAACATTACCAGATCTCGTTCGCCAGGCTTGTAGCTTAGCTCCTTCTCGAGCTAGGTGCAAACAGTATCCAGTAGGTTTCCTCCGTGGATCATGGCTTCAGAGAGAGAGACAGCCCGATCCAACGAAGACCGTCGATTCTCTGGTGACCACGTGTATCAATTATCCTTATCCAAGCGCCTTCTCTTCATATGCTTCTCGATTGACAGCATAAACAGTTGGGTACACAGAATATAGTATACGACTTTGATTCATAAGTGACAAAACGAGTGAGGAAGAGAACGGTAAGCGTTTGATAGTCCTTGGAAACAGATATCAAATGTTAGCGATCGACCAGCGAGAGGACTACCTGTACGTGGTGCTAGCTACAAATCTGTTGATACTGCGATATTCGATAGAGCCAAATGTCCTTAGCATCGACAAGCAAGGCGCTCGCAAGCGCTCGATGCAATCGTCACGACAAATCGATCGATCAAATCGCGAAGACAACAACAACATCAATTATCACTATCACTATCACCTCGAACCTCCCACGTATGGTGAGATACGTGTGATCGAGGGCACGCAAGATCATCTATAACCACCATCATTCACTCCTCGTACGCGTCGATTGTCGTCACGATGATCGTCACATCACGATCACGAAAAACGTGTTTTAAAATATCGCAAGAAAGTCTCGAAGCGCTGTGCGTATAAATTTAGAAGAGCTAGAAAAGAGTTATACACGCGTACATTACACAGGCAAAAGGTTGAAAGTTCTTGTCGCACATAAATTGATCGCGTTGAGATCACATGTTTTGATTGATCGCAATCGCCTTTTGCCTTAACTATATACTGTTACGCTAGTCCTTCCTACGAAGGTATTAGAGAGGGGTTTATGCTTTGGAGAGGTTTGTAGGCGTCTTCAGGCAATGCAAGCAATCACTTGGTAACAAGGGGTTGCAGCTTAGTAGTCGTAACAATAAGTCAAGACTTAAGATGAGTTGAACACGATTCATAAGGGAGTCGTATTTAGGAAATCTATATACTAAAGAAGATCCTCCTTGTTCGCCATGCTCGCTGTCGAGTATGTCGAGCACTGCTCGCTCAACTCGCTGTCGAGCACGTCGAGTCGTCGAACATTGCTCGCCCAGCTCGCTGTCGAGCATGTTGAGCATTGCTCGCCTGCCAAGTCGTCGAGCATGCAGGCAATCGTGCTCCGTGCTACATGTTGCGCTGTAGTTAATATATCACGCTGTTTCCGAGCTAGGCTCGTAACATATACACGCTCAATTGCGCATTCGAAGCTAAACAATGAGGAATTTCGTTCACCTCAATAGGCGATAGCAAGAACATTCAATTTTGTCGAAAGCAACGTCTTCGCTACGTCTCGAACTAAAAGTTCTACGTGTGTGAGTGTACGAAAAAGAGTTGGCATTGAGATTGGATATTGGGATTATATAAACACAAATACGAATACTACGCATCAAGAAACAATCTTTACTTACATGATCACAATCTACAAAGAAGACTTATACGTGAGTCCTTGAAGCTCTCGTTCTTGATGTGCATGAGTTTAAGGATTTGGGATTGTCGAACGATATACGAGATTTTCTTTTGTAAATTATGAATCAACACGATCTTTACAATTCTTATGAAGGATTTCCTTGTACGTGGATATCACAATAGATGATTTTTAATATTGGAGCGTCGCGATTTGAATTTGAAAATCTAGTTGCGTAAAAATATATAGGACTCGCATAGGCCCCTAGGGGTGTTGAATCGAGTATGAATAAAAAAAAAAAAAAAAAAAAAAAAAAAACCTTAGCGATCAATTTAATTTTGTCATCAAGCAGATTGAAGAAGCAAAATTGATCTCAAATCAATTATCCTGGCCACACACTAGCATCTACGGCTTTGTCTCTTGATTGTCGCATCCAATAGCAATAATCTGCCATGTCACTAGGTAGAAAGAACCATAAATATCGAACGAGAAGAGATATCTGCAACAGTCAATAGTGTACCTTGCTAAGGAAAAAGATGGTTTCTCATATCTTCGATAGAGGTGTGTTGATGTTGCAGCTCGCCTCTCTTTCTTAAAGCCTAGTACAAAATCATGTAGCCGTGCATTGTATCTTTTTTTCGAGAGACAAAAGTAGTATAGTAGATAATTCCTATCTTCCTTCGATTGTTGTTTGTGTCAATGCATTTAGCGTAGACGCTATTGTTCTTCCGGTTAGGTCATTCTTCCTCTATTTACTTCAACGTCCGTTCTCACAGATGCACATCTTCACGCAAACTCTTATATCGTCCTTCGCAATCGCTTAGCTTAAGATGGCGGGTGACGAAGTGATACGAGACTTGGAGGAGCGGCTGCGACAAGCTGAAGACAATTTGGCACAAGCTCAGGACAGCATGCGAGAGACCAGCCTTGAAGAGCTCCTGGAAGAGAGTCACAAACTGTCTAAGCAATTTTCGGTGCAATCCGATCGAACAATGAGCACACAGGGAGCGATAAATCCTCGGACAAACAAGCTTTGCCTCCAAAGACGAGGGAGATTAAGAAGGTAGAGAATGAATTGAGGGTTCTGGAGGGTCAGAAGGCTGTAGCTGTACAAGGCGCGAGAGAAGCGATAGATAGAAGGGATAATAATGTGAATGGAGGCGACGAGCTCGAGATTAAGGGGACAGTGACTGAAGGGTGTGGACAATAGTCTGAGGGCGATGCTGGGCGTCGAAAATGTGGGCTAATTCATATGTGACAATGTCCACAAAATGAGCAGATATGCGGTGTATTCGTGCCAAAGGTCTATCAAGACCTACCTTGGTACACGGCTAAGTCGACTTTAGAAGAGAATTGAGATCCTTTGTTCAATTACATGCTCAGATACATCTGGTATACCCTTCGGATCCTGCACATCCTGCGATTCCTTTACACGCAATATCACAGTTCGGCTATTTACAGGACGATATCTTGTAGAGATCATCCGTATCAATCCTGCAGCAGTAACTCTTGACATGTAATCTTTCTTCTTGGTCCGGGGTAGCTTTTGTAATTGCATTGCAAAACTTCTTATAGCTCGGCTTGTCCTTTCAACCTAGCGGAAGCCCACTTTCGCCACTATCAATGTCTGCCAGAAGAAGATTTATCTCGGTGTCAAAACGTGCTTGACTCAAGCACGCCACGACGCGAGCGACTTCCTTGTTGAACTTTCCAAACGTGGAGCACTGCTCCCAGTCCTTCGAGATGATATCAAGAGCAACGTTGCCCAACAAGAAGTGCAAGATTATCGAATGCGCTTCTATCGCTCTCATAGGCGACGATGTCTTTGATAGCTTGTCGAAGAAGAGTGGTGTGAGCGAGCTAACCTCAAGATTGGTTCTAGTACGATGCGAAGACGTTGTTGCACGCCAGATGTGGTTGTCTAAAGAGGTCGTACAGGCCTTCTTGAACTTCGGGACGGAAGAGGCGGAAGCTTTGTGTGGTGTCGAGATACAGCCCATTTTGACCGCTTTCATATTGTCACTTTTGCTGTAATTCCTGCGATCAACGCGTGTGGAAGGGCTAAGATTAAGGGAGGTCGACACAGCTGGCTTCAGTGGGGATGGCATGGCCAATTTCCTCTTCTTACGCGCTGGAGGGGGAGTACCGGGGTGTTGCGATGGCCAGTGCATCCGCTTGACGATGTTCAGGCTAGACAGAGACGAAGTTGGAGTTCTTGCTTCTTAACCAATCTGGGTACACCACTCTCTTCTGCACTCTTGCGAGGTTCTGGGTGGCCAATATTGGGTTCTTCATCGTCAGAAATTTCACTCAAGATCTCTTGCCGTGAACCGAACTCATCCGACTCGCTCTCCAAATCCAAGATTTCGCAGATTTCAATGGACTTGATAGCTTCACAAGATGTGGTAGGCTTCGATGATGATTTCGCAAAGAGAGGCAAATTGGCAATTTCTGTTTTTTGTGTCAACTCGACTATCTCGAGCTCGTCGTTCTCAGAGTCTTCTATTCCAATATTCGACCAGAAACGGCCGTCTGTGCTGACAGTGCTCCACTTGGCGAAACCATTCTCACCTCTAAGCCATGGGTGGAAGCTTAGCTAACAACGTGTATTATCAGGATGGGCTTTTACGAGTATTGCCTACCCGTCCTTGTCTGCAAGTATGAGTATCATATATTTCTCATCGGTGGCTTGCTGTGTAATTCAGACTTGACTCAATGTTCCAACGATTGTGAGCTTGCTCTTATGCTTGAGACGTTGAGATCTATGACGGGCGGGCAGATCTGACGACAGAGAGCCTAGTACTTTTTGGCAAGGGGGATGGATCTCTCAAGCTTTGATAACCTGCAAGAGCTCGGTGGCAGATAACGCAACAGATGGTGTTTTCGGTGTCTCAACGCCGAGAGTTCCTCGAGAGCGTTTGTAAGGCAGTGCTTTACCAGATCTAAATCACCAATTCAGAATCCGTCTAAGCCATTTGGGTGGGGATAGAGCAACCGCTGTCAGATAGAGAATCGCTAGCCTTGCGTTACAAGCATCGACTGAAACAGAGTCGCTGCTACTGATTGCTTTGCTATTCGCCTTTTCGTTATTTTAAGAATCACCCATCTGCTCAGCCTTGTAAGCATGGCCTTTTGACTGCGACTAGCCTAAGGTATATACTCACTGTTCATACTGCTCTATCGCCGAGCTTTGACCCTCCAATGTCTTCTCAACGCGGTCTCTTTGATCTTGATGCTATCCTTCGCCTGGTGAGCTTCTGGCGTATATTCCTTGGCCTGAGACCTGGCCGCCAATTCATTTACTGATGCTTTTCCTAACCCATGTTGCGAGATCGCACAGTACGAGATCAATGCCCGTGAGGATAGCAGTCTTTCGATGGAGCTGGGCGGCATATTGCTGCCTCTTATACGATCCAGCGGCCGCTTCCGGGCCATCTGGGGCAGGCAGTGCACGCGCGAGAAAGGGCACGCGTTTTTGGATGCTCCAAATATCAGGAGGCGCCATGATGTAGTCCATAATGAAGGGTGAGTGCTCACCCAGACGAGGTGTGCGGCACCCAGATGTGGGTGATGGTCACCCTGATTGTGTTTCTCGCGGTTGAAGCTTCCTTTTCCGTCAGCCAATCAAAGGCCCCCTCAGCAAACCCTCTTCCCGCATCTTTATATTTCGTCAAACCTCATGTCAAACCACCACCATCGCTCCTTTCTCCAACAACCCACAGTGCCCGCGTACCTTCACTGCCAAAATGCCTGGCGTAACTGTCTTCCTTCGCCGCTGTGAAGTCAATATTGAACTAATATATCTATAGATCGCTTCCGGCATCTATAAGTCAGTATCTACGGGTCCAACAACGAGCATTTGAGCTGACCAGGAAAAAGCTCTATCTTCCGAAGGAATGTGGTATTCCTAGCTACTGTCTTCGGTGGCGCGCTATTATTCGAAATGTATGAGTCACCTGTGGAATCATTCGCAAAGAGATCCTGACGGCGGTATAGAGGCTTTGATGTGGGAATGACGAAGCTATGGGACGCCAACAATAGGGGGGTTAGTACTGTGGAAAGCATTGAGAAATATGGAGAGCTTGGACTGATAGGGTGTTTCAGCGACAATGGAAGGACATTAAGCACAGATACGTGGACAAGGACTAGTGAAGACGGGAGTCGACTTGGCAGTTGGGCAATTGAAAGCTGAAGAGATCGACACTACGGCATCAGCAAATATATATGTGACCGTTGATCCTGAGCTTGAGCATGGGGATGGTGTTTTCTCGGGGGCACTGTGTGAAAATTGGGGATTCTTGCTATTCCGATGTTGAAAATCGGGATCGTATTGGAAAGGCGTCAACCAAAGATCTCTATTCTCAATACTTGGCATAGCACAGGCCTGAGGTAGTGCAAAGCTTGCAACAGATGTAGATCATGATCGAATGTTGACTCTGAGCGAAGTCCAAGAGTGAAGACTTAGTTGCCGAGTATCTGACTCGACTAATCTCATCTATTCAACCTTTGCCATCATCGAATCCGTAACCCGTTGGAAACCAGCCGCCAGAATCTTTCCTTCGACAACGAAACCCTTCCTCTTGACTGCCACGCACCGAAGAACAGCAGTGCATCCAACTGTGTCGCCGCCCCACTTGCCTTCCGAACGGGACTCACGAACTCAACGCCCCGGTAATCAGGCACATTCCACTTGCGTCCAACACACTTGCGCTCTTTGCTTATAGCTATGCGCACGCTACTCCAAAATGATCCTGACTAGTCGTGAGCGAGAGCTCTGTGAGGTCCTCCGGGATTTGCCCGAACGATACGCCTATCGATATACCACGCAGGCAAGCCAAGCAGTTCAACAAGCGCTGTTTAGGTCACTGCTTGCGAGGGACGAGAAATACTTAAGGGCACTTTTTCGAGGCAGGTTACCTCAAAAGGACCAGGAATGGTGTCTACGACAAGCACAAGGCATAAGGGAGGGTGCCGAGTATACTGAAGCTGCAAGAGGCAAGCCATGTGGGCACATATTCAAATTTGGAGAAGCAACATATCGCTGCAGGACCTGTACTTTGGACGACACCTGCGTGCTATGTAGCCGGTGCTTCGATGCTTCTGACCATACGGATCACTTGGTCAACGTCAGCATATCCCCCGGCAACAGCGGCTGCTGCGACTGTGGAGATCAAGAAGCCTGGAGGATACCCGTGCATTGTACTATCCATGATGCTGAAATGTCAAGCATGGCCGGGAAGAGGAAGCAGACACCAAGCGTTCATGACGAATTCATGGAGAGCATAAGGATGACCATCGGCCGGGCCATAGATTACATGTGCGATGTCATATCTTGTTCACCAGAGCAACTACGGTTACAAAAGACTGAAGACACCATAAGGCAGGATGAACGGTTGTCACATCTTGCGTCCAAGTGGTATGAAGAGGCAGAGGATCCAGATCCAGAATTCGCACTCGTTCTGTGGAACGATGAAAAGCATACCGTGGACGAAGTGCAAACTCAAGTGGCGAGAGCTTGTAAAGAAAGAATGAAGTTTGGCCTCGAGAGAGCCAACGAAACCAACGATATCGGGCGATCCGTTGTCAAGTATTCGAAAGATATTCCAGAGCTACTCAAGTGCGCCAAGATAATTGAGGAGATCAAAGTTACAGTGACGATCCGATCTTCACGGGATACCTTCCGTGAACAGATGTGTGGCACAATGATAGAGTGGCTCGTAGATATTGCGGGCTGCAGTGTCAACCAAAATGACGGCTTGTTCAGGCAGGTCATTTGCGAAGAGCTCTTGAAGGTCTGGCGTACTGGAAGCGCGGCAACCAACTCCACGATCGGCAGGGATATGGATGATCATGAGGTTGATGAGTCCGCTGAGTATAGCAGGCATGTCTTGGTACAGGCCTCGCGACGGGACGCACTCGCTGGTCGCTTGAGGGTCATAGAGACAACTCTTGCAGAGCGGAACGCCGAGAGGAGGGCCATGGAAACTGCTCTTGCGGAGCGAAACGATGTTTCCAACGAAGAAGAAGATGACGATGAAGCGGAGAGGCCACTTGGTGAAAATGAGATGGATCTCGATATGGATTTCCTTAACGCTGTAGTTGAAGACTCTGATCGAGACATCGAGATGCGAACACCGGTTGAGCCAGAGGACGAAACAGAAGTTTCGGAAGCAACATACGCTGGCTATCCGCCGCCGCCTCCTCCTCCACCCCCACCTGCTCGACCCACTGGACGTCAGGATATCAGAATGCGCGGTCTTTCAGCGGTAATGTCCGAGTATGACAGTGTCGAGCCTGTGAACACCACCTCAAATATCTCGAAAACGAACATTGAGATCCCAAGAACCCCCTATCAAGCACGAAAAAGAATCCAGCCGCGTCCCCCAAGTTATTGGCTAGAACAGCCCGAAGGATATGCATCCAGAGAGCCAACAGCTCTGCATGAGGACCTGCGGCAAAGAGTCCGTTTGGACTGGATGATCCTCTTCGACCTTCGAATGTGGAAGAAAGCGCGCGTAGATCTACGAGATCTATACATCAGCACAGTAGTCAACATACCGCAGTTCAAACGCATTTTAGGTCTTCGATTCGCTGGCCTATATACGGTGCTGGCCCAGCTGTACCTCGTTGCAGATCGTGAACCAGACCATTCAATCATTAATCTATCTTTACAGATGCTCACAACTCCGTCGATCACTGAAGAGATCGTTGAGCGCGGCAACTTTCTCACTAATCTCATGTCTATCCTCTACACCTTCCTCACGACTCGACAAGTTGGTCATCCTTGGGAGATGTCTTCCACAGCCACGCTAGCATTCGATGCCGGCTCCGTAGCCAATCGTCGCATGGCCCACTTCTTTCAAGATCTGCACTATCTACTCGGATGCGGCTATGTGCAAGCAAAGCTTCGGACTGAAGAAAGATACGTCCTCCAGTTATTAGACCTGGTGAAGCTTCCCCAAGGCATTTGCCCAAACATCAGGGCGGTTGGAGATCATGTGGAATATGAAACAGATGCTTGGATCAGTGCATCACTACTTACCAGAGAGATCAACAAACTGTGCCGCCAATTTGCGGAGTCATTCAGGTTTGTAAAGGACGATGACCTAGCCAATCTATCGCGGGTCATCAGAACAGTGGCCAAAGCTACAGTCATCAACTCCACTGGTGCAGAACGTTTGCGCTTTGATCAGGCCGAGTTAAAAACGGAGACTCGTTTTAAGGAGCTTGAACCTTTCAGGTTTGACAGCCATTACGTTGGGTATGATTGGAACTACTCGGTTGTCGATTTTGTTGTCGAACGCGAGCCTATCAGTTTTCATCATGCACTACATTATACTTTGTCATGGCTAATTGATTGTGGCAAGAGTATGCCCCTGGAGCAGATTCGGAGTTTACTTCAATTCTCAAGTCAAGATGTCCAAGATTCCTCTCCATCGCGTAGTCTCATCTCAGAGCGCGATTCAGAGAGTTACCTCATGGCGCTATTTGACCTTCCGCTTCGGGTCTGCGTTTGGCTAGCTCAGATGAAGGCCGGAATATGGGTACGCAACGGCTTAAGTCTCCGTCACCAGATGCATACGTACCGTGGCGTTCTGAGTCGCGATCTCGCCCACCACCGTGACATCTTCCTACTCCAAATTGCTATGGTTGTGTGTGACCCAAGTAGGGTCCTAGCTTCGATGATTGAGCGCTTCGGTATGGACGACTGGATGAGAGGAATATACAACATCCGGCCAGGCTACGAGCCATATCAACAATTAGATGTCGCCGAAGACTTTATACATCTTCTTATCGTTCTCCTGAGCGATCGGACGTCCCTGCTTCCACAAAACGACCACAAAAGTACCCTAGCCCTCGCAATTCGACGTGATATTTCACACATACTTTGCTTCAAGCCATTGTCGTTCTCTGCGCTCAGCGAGCGGCTTTCCGAAAAATTTACGAACCAAGAAGAGTTTCAGGAGATACTTGAAGGAATGACCAATTTTCGAGCTCCTGAGAGCCTTTCCGACGCTGGCACCTTCGAGTTGAAGCCTGAACACCTAGCCGACATTGATCCATACATAGCACATTACAGTAAGAATCAGCGCGACGAAGCGGAGAATGTTTACCGGACATGGAAGGCAAAACAGAATGGCCAAGCTGTTGCTGATGTTGTCTTCGAACCAAGATTGCCGCCAATATCAAAAGGTATCTTCCAAAATCTGTCGTCGTTCACCTCTACGCCACTCTTTATCCAGATACTTTATTATGCGCTGTTGGCGCGTAAGGACACACTTGCGTTTCAGGGCATACCAAACACAAGATTTGAAGCCTTTGTTCATGTGATTTTGCATCTCGTGCTTGCCGCCGTTATCGAGGATCAAACTGGCGAGGGGGACGCTGAGTCAAGGCCATCTTTCACCCGCTTCGCTCTCAAGGGTGTGGTGCCTGGGATTTATTCGCCCTCTCTATTTGGCTTGCTCATAGATATTCTTGATGATGAGGACACCAAAGGCTGTCATCCCAAGATCAATCTGATCATACATCACCTAAGACAGCGTCGGCCTCAACTTCACAGAGCTGTAGTCAAGTATCTAGAGGATAGTATAGAAGGGGCGGCTCATAATCTGCTCCTGAAGCGGCTGGGGACGGAAACCACTCAAATGCCGTCTAGCGAGGATGGAGACGCTAAGCAACGTGAGATCCGGGAAGCGAAGAAGCGTCAAGCTCTGGAAAGGCAGGCGAAGGTTATGGCACAATTTCAACAGCAGCAGCAGAATTTCATGAAGAACCAAGACTCCATCGACTGGGGCGACGACGAGCTCGACGATGCCGAGTCTGTAGGTACAGGCGCGACTGAAGAGCATAGAAGATCGTGGAAGTACCCTGCCGGGAATTGCATCCTATGTCAAGAAGAGACCAACGATGTGCGAATCTACGGAACCTTTGGAATGATAACGAACAGCAGGATACTTCGTCAAACCGATACTCAAGACTTGGACATTGTCGAGGAAGTCCTCTTTACGCCTCTAAGTCTTGATCGTTCAGCCGAGGAACTGAGACCCTTTGGCCTCGCAGGATACAATAGGATCGAAACAAGCAAAATGACTTCTGATGGCCGCAAAATTGTGAGCGAGTATCGGGGCCTCGGCCACGGATACCCTCCATCCCATGCAATTGGTGGACCTGTCTCTAGCGGGTGTGGTCACATCATGCATTTCAACTGTTTTGAGCTCTACTGTGCTTCTGCCGAGCGTCGGCAAGGCCATCAGATCGCTCGCAATCATCCCGAAAGACTTAGGAAGAAAGAATTCGTATGTCCGCTTTGCAAGGCCCTTGGAAACGTCTTTCTACCTATTATCTGGAGAGGTAAAGAAGAGATATACCCCGGAGCGCTAGAGGTTAAGGTACCTTTCGATGACTGGCTCGACGCTAGTGTTGGCCTCACAGTATCAAGATTCCAAAAGCGTGGAGATGGTGAAGAGGCACTTGTCGACAATACACGCTATCGTGAGCTGTTCGCCACGTATGCCTCAAAAGCAATCATACCTCCCTTGGCAAGTAGACTATCAAGTCATGCTTTTACCTCGCCTGCGTTACCTGCGCCGACGTCGCCTCTGAGGTCCCTTATGCCGGGTCTCTTTCTAGCTGACGAAGGGCATAATGCGATGTCACCTTGGCCAAACTCTCCAAACACTCTACTGGAAGAGCTGACCACCATCTACGCGAGATTGAAGCTTACAATGAGGAACAACTCGCTGCCAACCATGTTTCCAGAGGGTCGCGTGAACCTATCAGATGTAGCAGACATCAGTTCTATAGATACGTTACCCAAGACTCTCGGATTTTCAATTGCAGCCATAGAGATTGCACAAAGAGGAGTGCCTTCAGATCCAGGCATGACATTGCTCGATAAAATCCCTGCACTGACCTTGACACACTTACGCATGCTGTCCGAGACGGCGTCTTCGTACATTGCTATAGGAGGTCTCAAGCATTCACTGCTCAACCCGGCAGCAGACGAATTCCGCAAAGTGAGCAGTCGACAACTTCGGCAGCTGTTCGCTGGTCATCCTCAAATGACAGGTGACGCCCCTGAAGTGTGGAGCAGGACAGAATTGTTACCAGCACTCGCACAAGATCCGGCCGTCCTACTTGCGGAATGTTCAGTATGTCTTGTCCCGGCATTCGGCCTAGACATACATCATGTGCTACGACTTTGCTATCTATTAGAGCTCGTGAAGGTAGTCTTTTTCCTCACCATGATGCCCGATGCCTTCTATAGGGTAGCCAGCTTCCGGTATGGGGGTCGGCCTTGGCGTGCAAATCCAATCCCTGAAGCTATCGAACTCGTTTCTACTGAGTGTATCAACGCTCTGAGAGGCTTTTGCGCACGCATACATGACTTTGCATGCCCAAATAATAGAGGGGATGTTTCGGTTGAGCGGACACTCTCTGAGATCGACGAGAGAATTTACACGTTCATTACACCTTATGCACTGGCTTTTCTCCGGAAAGCCACCATACTGCTACATGTCCGCTACGGTGTTGATTTTCCAGATACCGGCTTTGCGGACATGGACAAACCCGAGATCGAACGTCTCACGAAAGCTCTTCACCTACCAACTCTGCCGGAGATGTTCGATTCCGTCGGCTCCAACGTGGCTGCAGGTCTCACAGTCACACAGTCCATAGTGTCTGGCTGGATTACACATTCAAAATGGAGCGCGGGGCCCTCGCCGACCCTCTTCTTCCCTTCTCTCAGACCCAGCCATCCCGCCATCTTTGAACTCATTGGCTTGCCCAAAAACTTTGACACACTTACCCACGAAGCTATGAGCCGCCGCTGCCCGACTACAGGGAAGGATATCGTCGACCCCGCGCTCTGCCTCTTCTGCGGCGCTCTCTTCTGCAGCCAAGCCATCTGCTGCCACAAGGACGGCAAAGGGGGCTGCTCGCAGCACATGACCAAGTAAGCCGTTTGTCCACCTTCCTGTCCTTTATACTGATCCTCATCACCAGATGCGGTGGTTCCATTGGCCTCTTCATCAACATCCGCAAATGCAATGTCCTCTACCTCCACGCCGGCAATGGCAGCTGGAGCAACGCTCCGTATCTAGACAAGCATGGCGAGGTGGACCCAGGGTTGAGGAGGAACCGGCAGCTGTTCTTGAATCAGAAGAGATATGATGCGCTGCTGCGGAATGTGTGGCTGCAGCATGGCATCCCGACGATGATCAGTCGGAAACTAGAGGCGGATACGAACAATGGGGGTTGGGAGACGCTTTGAGCTATGTTTCCTTAGTGACGGAGCTTCGGGGCACTTCGGTATGTTAGGAATAGGAGATTGGAGCTTTTTGGGAGAGCTGTTCGCGGTGTGAGCGTCTTCTCTACTACGGGTGGGGCGTTTCCTGGTTTTACGACTGAGACGTGCTACACGGTTCAAGCGGCATGGATGGGTATTCTTTTCTCGAGCTAAATACACACGGGAGTATTGAAGCAGTTGCAGTCCATAAATAATCCAAATAACACAGTCTTCAATCAGTAGCCTCTGCGCCGATGGGATGTAGCAGACCCCAAAAATTGACATCTAGAAAGGAGGAGCCTATGCATGGTGGTAAGCGGCTCAACTAGTGACGGCTCGTACTTCTAAAATGCTAGACTGCTCGAGGACACTACTCTACCTAGTCAAATCATCTGATAGACACAGATGAGCTGAATGCGGTTTATACTCGCCCAGTTTGTCACAATTGTTGACTGTGGTGGCATGTCAATCTGTAGAGAAGTAGAAGAGGCGTCAACACAGCGTGGTCAGCAGTATTGATTCGTCAGCAGCACCTGATCAATCATCCATATCAATCATCAGCAGCCGAAAAGATACAAGGAAACAATCGTTCTAGTCATGCGAGCGTGCTTAGCCCTTCGAATCCACCAAAGGCCCACATCAAGACTGGATAACAGACGTAAATCGTATCGACGTATCAAGAGCTCAGCGGAACAACAGAACACAACACAAACGCCCGAGCCGAGAATCATCCCTACCCTAATGCTGATAGCTCGTCGTGGGTTCAGGCTGCGCAACAGTTGAGCTTCCACTGACATCTCGAGAATTCGGAGACACGGGCTGACCTGCTTGTGATGACACATCCCCGCCGGTGATGGCGCCCTGATGTGGCGGACTGCTTACGCTCTGCGCTTCCGACGACGAAGGCATGAGGTTCGTGCCAAGATCCGTCGCACTGCTCGGGATAGGTTCCAGGCTCGGCGTCCACTCGCGCAGATCTTCCTCGGCGTCGTTCAGCACTTGGCGTGCTTGATGACCGTGCTCAAAGGCGGGGCGGCTGTCGCCTGGTACGACTGGTGTGTCGTCGAGGAGGTTGAGGAGTCGTCGGCCGTGGCGTGCGAGGAGCATTTGCTTCTCTGCGCGTTCGATGACGGCGGCGAAGTGGATGTCGTAGGCTTCCTTGAGCTTTTGGCGAGTCTGGAAGCAAGTGTCAGTAGAATGTTGTGGGTGATGAAGGTGGTGAACCCTTACGATATTGGTCAACTGCGCCTCTGCGACTAGGTTCTGCGCCTCCGCCCTGACAAGCTCTTGCTCCAGCGTCACCAGCTTCGTGCTCTGAGGCTCTTTGTACTTGAGCTTCTGGATCTCATCCGAGACCTTGGCCTTGTGATCTCTACTCGGCTGCACCGAGCTCTCCGTGTTCCTGATCTGCTTCAAGATACTTCTATATTCCTCGAGATTCTGCGCAAACACATCCTCCTGTTCACCCAGCTCCGACAGCAGAACGCCCAGCTTGTCCGAGATGTCCGAGATCGCATCGTCGCCTGTGGACTCGCCCCAGTCCGATAATTGGCTGGCGATGGAGATGCGCTCCCGGCTGGCGGATTCGTAAGCCCCGATGGAGTGGTTCTCGCTCTTGATCATCTTGAAGAGCTTCTTGCTCATCTCCGGCTGCTGCATGCCTCGGAGCGAAGCCATTGTGAAGCGGTGCTTGGGCGCGCTTTTCTCGCTGCCGATGGTGGAGGCATTGTCCTTTTTGGAGCGGACGGAGAGGGATCGGTTCCTAGCTAGGAGCGTCAGCGATCCATATCTGAGGAAAGTGATCGCCTGCAGTACGTACATTTTGAGGGCTGGCTACTGTTGGATGCTTTGGAGAATACAAAAGGAATACTAATATGGCGAAGCTCTGTAATCAAGATCGATGACTGCTGAATCCTTTGCTCGCAACGTGGGACAAGGCTGAACAGTGACTCTAGCTATCCATGGGTTTACCCTGCAGCGTTGTCGTCTTTGCCGGCGCAAGCTGTTGTGAGAGACGCGCGCTACTTGGACGCTAGTAGTCCTTAAGTCCGCGTTAACTGCCTTCTGAGTTTTGTACGATTTGAAAATCCTGGCGATTATATATATCAAGGTTCTTGCTCCTTTTCCCCCTCTCATAGTTGCAATTGCTAACGCAGGTTGACCAGAGACGCTTCAATGCTGTGTTGCAATTGATCTCATGGCTCACCTAGGTATCAGAGCCATCTGGAATGGTACCATTATATCTTGCTGTCCGGTGGCAAGGCTCGAAACATGCTCAAATGCACAACGTAGCTTTTATGCTCGAACACATATTAGCAACATACATAAACATCATCCACTTCGGAATTCTTGAGGCAACGTAGAAACGAGCGCCTGCCTCCAACGGAATCTAAGATCTTGTGCTTAAACCCGAGCAGAAGTCCAAATACTGTACCTGGGGATTTGATGCAGACTCATGCTCGTTTCAGAACATCCCGCGTTGATGTCTGAGCTGCTGCACCACGACTGCACAATCGTTTGAGTCCACCGATAAAGAAACCAATAACTGTATATTGTAACAGCGTCAGACGCCCATAAGGTAATGAGAAGTCAAAAGAGGCGGAATTGCATATAGCAGCTGTATTATCGGATGTGATGGCCACGAGTTACGGGTCACCCTGTCAGGCTCATCAGGATTGCCAGTCGAAGCAGTGGCCTGTGGTTCCCGATAGGTTTTCCATTCATGCAGGACTGTCCGTATTCACCGCCGCACGTATTGGTGTTGTCTAGAGCCACAGGGGAACGCGTGTCGATTCTGTACGATAGAGTGGACACGCAATTATCGAAGGAAGGTGGAGTAGTGGGTACGTAGAAACAGAGGAAACCAGAACGAAGTGATGCCAGGGAGCCCAATGACTTTAGGATTCACCGATCAAAAATTGGGGGCGCCCGGTATCTGAAAAAGGTTCAAAGGTAAACATCAAATTCCCAATTATAGTGGCAGAGTTCATCTCCCTTTCGTGAGCTTCCGACCGTGATGTCTAGCTTAACAAGGAAAAGCATTTGTGTAACGACATGGTAGATCATTGCGCGTATGTTTGAGCCATTTCCTCTTGTCTCATCTTCCTTCAAAGCTGCAACACGACTATTGCTTAGTTGATTCGCGCTACATAGTTGGCAATCTATGCCCCTCCTGGATCTTGGAAGGGTCGTACCTAGAGAGATTCTGGCAGAAGGGACATCTCGCTAAATATGTTGGAATACTGTTGTTGCTAGACTGCAAGGAAGGACTCCACGCCTGGCCGTTTCGAACTCCGACATAGTTCGCGAAGAGAATCATTCGCGATGTACGAGTAGCCGAATCGTGGAAAGCATCAGAGGTCCGGGGTTGCTCTATAATCACGATTTTACCCATTCAGCAGAATACCATGCTACTTGCTTCCACTGCATACGACATGTCAAGAGTGGCAGCGCCCGTGCATCTTATGTTACGCAATATTAATATCCTACGATCGGGCAAGACCAAGTGCACTCTCCTCGAGTGCTCATGAACGAGCGGGTTCATCGAACGATGACAACAACATTTCAGACGGGAAGCGATCGGAGGACACTACAATTCAATTAGAACACCTTTGAAAGAAGCTCGACCTACAACGATTGCATTTGGATCGCAACATGCTGTGCGAAACGAATTGCACAATCAAAGCGCCCTATTAATTTGTCCCCGGATCTATATTGCGGTATAAGGTAACGCACGTACATATTTCTTCGTCAGATACCCGTCGACTTGCAGTTTTTGGCAATACCCTCGCCTCAACCGCTCTGGAGTCACACTGCGATAGTAGCATTGATGCGAAAGGTACTCGCGCATAATACTTTGCATACTGGGAGTTCCCATACCAAGCTCGACGCTCGCTTACGCCATCGCGGATGGTCGAAATCTCGATTTTTTAGTACAGTAACTAAAGTATCAAAGGGCGAACCCTCATATTCACGATCCTCTCGCCAGGATGGAATATCTTTCCTAAAACACAATATTTGGTCGCCTCCATCGTCGAGCTCTGATCGACTAGATTTCCCGCCAGCAGCTTATATGATACATACGACCCCACCCGATGAAACCCCTCTCATACACTTGCCACACGCGACACAGCCCGCAACAAAGTCAAATGCTCAGTCACACATCATCAATCACTGTGGCCCGCTATTCCTCGAACAAGATCACATTCTGAAGTTACTTCTTA
>JAABUJ010003014.1_pt1 | contig 19600 bp, 20 predicted proteins | sample 5559131 | NCBI WGS metagenome assembly JAABUJ01 (sample SAMN10711875, study PRJNA513366) | rock metagenome | isolation source: Antarctica rocks | place: Antarctica: Victoria Land, Mt New Zealand nord | collected 2016-01-07 | reverse complement strand
GCCCCGCCCCTCCCCCCCCCCCCCCCCCCAAACAACCAACATTAGGGCACCCGCTGTTTGCACACGCTCCGCCCCAAGCACCCACCGCTTGCGCACACACTCCTTCCCCCCCTCGTCGGCGCCACCCGTCAGCGCGCGATGCCGGCCCAGGCGCACACCGTCCACCTTCTTGGCCTCGTTGTCGGCCAGCCACCGCGACAGCGCGGCGCTCTTGCCGGCCAGCTCCAGCACGCACTGCTCCAGCGCGTGCCGCTCCTCCTGGCGCCCAGGGCGGCGGCTGGTCGGCAAGCGGCGCACAGGCACGCGAGCGCGAGCCAGCTAACAACCACCCCGAGCATATGCTGAGCTTGCCGGCTTCTGTCAACTGCTGTTGTGTGCAGCACGGCCGCCAGGCAGCCCCGGCAGGCGCCCCTCTTTTGGTGCTGCGCAAGAAGGCGTCGCCCGCACGGCGCCCGCAAGGCGGACGCGGTCAGGGCACGGCGCGCACCTGCAGCGCGGCCACGCCGGCGGCCACCTCCTCGCCGCGCGCGCCCAGCGTGGCCTGCTCCGCGAACAGGCGGTCCAGCTCCGCGGCGCCGCCCTCGCTGGCCAGCTCCAGGCTGCCGCGCAGCCGCGCGGTCAGCGCGGCCACCGCCGCGCCCCGGAACGCCTCCTGTGGCAGCGAGCAGCCGGCATCAGGCGCGGCGGGCTGGCCACGATAACCTACCCTAACTCTCGCCTGCCTGGGCGCCGGTTACTTTGACACCGTGTGGCGCTGACGTTGCCGCCGTCGGCTGCTCAACCCGGCGGATGACGCCGCCGCCGCGGCGCCTCGGAGCACATCGTGCGGGCCCGCGCCCATACATGACACCAGTGTCTTGGGCGTGCCACCTGCTGTCACCCTCGCCAAAGAGCCCCACAACGCCCGCTGAGATCAGCAGCGGCCTGCTGACCTGAAGCAGCGTGCGGTGGGGCCCCGGTGTATGGTGGGGCTCAGGTGTGCGGCGGGCCCCGCACCGCCAGATCTGGCGCGCGCTGCGCAGCCGCCGGCTGCGCGGCCGGCTGCGCGCCGCTCTCGCACGCGGCGGCCAGCGCGCCGCCCCAGATGCCGTCGACGCCGCTGGTGCCAGCCGCAGAGGGCGGCCGCGGCGGCTGCGTGCCGCCGTACTGCCCCGGCCTGATCAAGCGGGTTGCAGTCAGGTCTCAAGCAGCAGCGCTGAGGGATCACCGAGGTACAGCTGCAGGTTCTTACTGCAGAATGGGGCAGAGCGTCACTGTGACGTTTCAGGTACTTCAGCACTGTCTGATCAGGGCTTGCTGCAGGGGTTGTGGCGCCTCCACATGTGTGCGAGGTGGCAAGTGCAATATGTTGATTGAGCCTGTGCTGAAGCGCTTGAACATGAAAATGAGTGACTCCCACAGGCCCTTCCAGGGTTGGCGCAGCGCCCAGGGCGGCGCGCACCCATGGATGGGGTTGTGCGCCTGGAAGGTGCCCTGCGGCGGCCGAGCGTACGCGGGCGCCGCAGGCGGCGGCGACGCCGGCCAGTTGGGCGGCTTGGAGTAGAGCGGCACCTCCTGGCCGAACTGGATCGACATGTCATGGCTCATGTCCACTAGGTTGGACCTGCGCAACACCGCACAGGGCGGCGTTTGTGGCAAGGGTTGGGGTAGGGTGTACACAGGTACCTCGACGCTGGCCTCGCTCCTGACATCCTGGCCTTACACCTTGCGTGTTGTATACTTCGAACCTGCGCCGTGCACACGCTCTGCAAAGGAACACGCTCCTGCTATTTTGCCATCTGCATCTGGCCTATGGCTCGTCACAATGAACCCTACAGAACCCTACCACACCCAACCCACCTCGAGCGGCCCGCGCCGCGCACCGGGGCGCGGTCCAGTTGCGCACGTAGGACGAGTGCACGCGGCCGGAGGGGTCCACGAAGGAGTGCTGCGGCTTGATGATCATCTCGGGCGTGGGCACCACGTACGCGAGCGGCGGCGCGCGCGGGTAGCCCTCCGGCAGCCACAGGCGCACCGGAATGTTGTACTTCACGCCCTGCGGCAGTCATTCTTTCTTGAAGCTTTTTACTGTGCTCGGGTGGTGGCCGCTGCACACAGGCTTTTGCTGCTCCGCCCTGCGCAGGCCGCGGTCGTGCTCGGGAGGCGCCCGCTGCGCACAAGTCTTTGCTGCTATCGTTGATGCCCTGGATTCACCGCAGCTGCTTCCCTCGCACGATGTTGAAGCAGTTAAAGCTCAGCTCCTGAGCACGCTACTCGCCTACTCGCCGGTTGCCAGGCCGCAGGCGTCCCCGCGGCGCGTGGGGCGCAGGGTCATGCGCGGGAGCACGGGCGGCGCACCGCGTAGTACATCGGCAGCGTCCCCTCCGCCAGCAGCAGCACCGCGCTGGTGCCGTTGACGTGCGTGTACGTGTCCTTCTTCAGCGTCAGCGACGGAAACTCCTGCGCACATCTGTTTTTAGCTCGCAGACGCAGCTATTTGCAACCGGCCTGGGCGACTTTCAGGCTTGCTCGCACTATCTTTCAAGGCTTGCTCACACTCAGTAGGCAAGCCACAGACAGTGGTGACGTTTCCATGGGTACACAAGCTGCCCCAGAGGTGGGGGACAACAGCAGAGATACGGAGCTGACAGCAAAACGGCCAAGAGGCCACCGTGACACGGCCTGCACTGGAGCCACGATCAAGAGCAACATGCGTGACCAGCAACTTCGATAAACGCTGCTTGTCGGCTAGCCTACTGCATATGTACTTTGCGAGGAACAGATGCGCCAGTGCAGCGCACCGCCGTCAAGTCCAGCAGGTGCTGCCGCACAATCCACTGCACCTCGCTGGCATAGGGCAGGTCGCCCGCCTTTAGCGCGCGCTCCACCCACTGCGCTGGCGGCATCCCGCGCGCCATGGCGCCAGGCACGCTGCGCTGGCTGCACGCCGCGCTGGCTGCACGCTGCCAGGGGTCGGCTGCCGCACGACCGGCAGCTAATGCAGGCAGGCGCAACCAGTGCTCCGCGCTTTGCCGGCAGCTACCCGCGAGCCCTACGCTGGGTGTCCACCCACCGCCGCCAACGCGTCTAGCAGAGGCAGCACGGCAGGCTGCAAAGCCTGCTGGTGCGGGCACCAGCGGCAGCGCTGCGGTGCGCACGCGCGTGCACGTTGGCTGGGCCGGGCCGCAAGCACAGCTGCACTGCACGGCGTCAGAGTGCTGCTACTGACCTTGGCAGTATTGGCACGCTCGCTATGGCTTCCAATGTGACAGGATGCGCTTATGAGTGCGCGGTGTGATCGTCACTGTGTGCGAAGCACAACTCTCAGAGTGTTTCCGACACACTCCAGCCACACTGGGTGTCTGAGGTCTGCTCTCTGATCAGGCGTGCTAGGTGAACAGGACTGAGGAGTGAAACACCCTGCTGCAGCCAGGTCTGGGGCTGCTGCTTGACCTCGGTCCCGCGCAATGAGCTGAGGCCGAGCACTCTCACTCACTATTCCTCCTCGTCGAGGCGGACGGCAGTGACAACGGTCTCAGCTCCATCAATGTCAACCGTCGTTGCGGTTTCAGGCACGCAACAGCGCCTTGCAGTGCACCAGCGCGTCGCGCGACTCCCGAGGGCCCAGGCAGTGTTGTGGGTACTTTGTTTTTACCAAGCGCGAATACAATACAGGCCACCAAGCGCGAATACAATACAGGCCGCAGGGCTGTGCAGCCTATGTCGCGGGCGTGGCATGTACATCTGATGCTTGCATTGCAGCCCAGCCCCTGCCGGCGCACTGAAGCATGACCTGTGCGCAGGCCTGCTGATCAGCAGCACAGGCTCTGCGCTTCTGCGGAAAGGTGCGGAGCCTGGTCGCATACTGTGCCGCAGCGCAGCCCTGGCCCCTGTCTGCTGCCTTGCGACCTACCTGCTCCCGTGCCGGTGCCACGTGGTCGCATCACGTTGGCAGGCGTGTGCTTGGTGGCTCACAGGGCGTGTCGCCGCGCAGTGCTGTTCCAGCTGAACGGCTATGGCCTGGACTGGACCGTGCACACGTTCGAGAAACCGTGGTTCACCACGTTCGAGTCCGCGCTCGCGTGCTGGGTCACGCTGGCGCTGTTCGCGCTGGCCAACCTGGCCCGGCGCTGCTGGGTCAATCCCAGTGCGCAATGCTCGACGCCGCACCGGGGCGGCTGGCGGGCGGCAGCTCGATGCTGAGCGTGCGCGCGTCTACTTCCACCAGGCGCACGCGGTCCAGCGGGACGACCTGCTCGTCCGAGGCGGCGGCAGGCGCCTTGGCATGGCCCTTCAGCAGCCGCGTGAGGCGGCTCCGCTTGATCGGCGGCGCCTGCGGCGAGCCGCCCGCGCCCGACACAATTACAGCGCCCACCGCCAGGTCAAAGTGGCACCTGGCGGGGCCGCGCCACGTCCCCGCTCCGGCGCCTGCCGCGCGCGCGCGCTCAACCGGTTGCGTGCCACCCAGCGCAAGGACACTTGCGATCTGTACACACCCAGCGTGTTGCCTTCACTGCAGGCAACCGGCCACCGCGCCGAAAAGCAACAACCCCCGTGTACGTACTTTTTTATGACGCCATCCAAAGTAGAGGCACCATTTCTTTGAGTTTGGACGCCCGAGCGCGGGCGCGCGCGCGCACCAGCGAAGAGCACGTAGCAGCTGCGCGGCGCGGACTCGGCGGCCAGCCAGGCCTCCTCCTGGGCCAGCAGGCCCGCGGCCGCCGGCTGGCCGGCCAGCTCGGCGGCGGTGCGCCCGTCCACGTTGCGCGCGCGCGTGTCCGCGCCCGCCTCCACCAGCACACGCACGGCCTCCCTGCCGCGCGCGCAGGCTGTGTATTCAGCGTGGCTGGTCTGCACCCCTACCCTTATATACCCTACAGATAACACTGCACACATTGCCAACACGGTGTCAAGCGGTGGGCGCACAGGTGCGCGGGCGAGGCGCCGAGCGCGGCCAGCATGAGCGGCGTGTTGCCGCGGCCGTCGGCCGCGCGCGCGGCGCCCGGCGCGCGCGCCAGCCGCGCCAGCTCCTCGGCCGGCAGCGCGAACTGCGCCGCCCAGTGCAGGGCGCCCTTGCCGGCCTGCGGGGCCGCGCCGGGTCAGCGCGCGCCCCCGGTGGGAGCTGCGGCGCGTCATGAGCAACAAGTGTGTCCTCGTCGGCGAGTATGCAAGGAGGGCGCTCTGAAGTGAAAGCAGGCGCGTCACAGCCAGCGCTAACAGGTTCTCCCTGACAATGTGCATGCGTGCTAAGGCATGATTGTCGTCCTAAACTGTGCACTTTCTCAGCAAAGCGCACCTCATGAGCAGCATCGGGCGCGCCGCCGGACAGGAGCGCCAGCGCGTGCGCGGCCAGGCGCGCCGCCGGGCACGCCGCCTCGGGCGCGGCGTGCGGCAGCCCCGCCATGACGTGCACGCAGGCCGCAGGCACGCCGCACTCGCGCATGTCCTCCCTGAGCCCCAAGGCTCATCACAGCCAGCAGACCAACAGGCGGATCTGGGACCTGCCGATACAGGATAGCATGGTCACACTTGGAGTATAGGACAACGCTCAGTGCTGCGGTCGGCAGGCCTGGGCGCTCTTAACAGCATTCAGTGTACTTGTGTCTGTACGCCATACAGCCACATTGACAGACTTGCCACATGCAACTACAGTTGCAGGTGTCAGCCAGAGAAACCTATGGCAGAGCACGCCGGACCAGGTGCATGACCGTGAGCGGTGTGCACACTGCTCATGGTCTGCTGAGAGCACACTCACCCCAGAGTGCTCCTCACACAGCCTATCGAGCGCGCACCGGTCGGCCGGCGCGTAGAGCGCCAGATCGCGCAGCAGGTGCAGTGCGCCGGCCACGCGGCAGGACGCGGGCGGCGCGTCACGCAACAGCTCCAGCACCGCGCCCAGCGCGCCGGCTGCCCGCAGCGCGGCCAAATTCGCGTCGCTGCTGGCCGCCAGCTTGCGCAGCACCTCCAGCGCCTGCGCGCGGCGCCGCAGCTCGGGGCCTGCATTTAATAAACCGTAGCGTGTGGAGGGGGCCGAGGCGGGTCACAGCTGAGCGCTCGCAGCCGCCCTCCTTGGCGCATGCTGCCATGTCGCGCGCACGTGGAGCAGCGCCTCTGGAAGTGGCTCCCCGCAGCCCGACTGGGCACTGCGATCCCGGCCAGCGTCGGTGCGCCACGCACTGCAGCGTCCCTTCCGCCCCTCAAGTCTGCAGTGTTACCGTCCGTATCCATGTGAATGCGGATGGTGCAGCACTGTTTGTATACGCTGCACCGCGACTAGGATGCTAGGGTGCATGGAGGCGCGCGCACCACCTCGGCGCTCGGCTCGTCCGCGTAGTGCGCCAGCTCCAGCAGCGGCGCCGGCAGGCCGCCCGCGCACGCCGCGTCGGCAAAAAGCGACATGGCCTCCACGTCGCAGTCCGGGCCGCCGCTCACGAGCGCCGCCAGCAGGGCCACGGCCACCTGCGCGGCCTGCCCGCACAGCAGCCGGTCAGGCGCCTAGGTTCGGGTGCGGGCCGCGGAGAGCTCACCGGCGCTGGCCGGTCCCGCGCCTGCCTGCCAAGCACACTGTGCGCGCAGGCATGCTTGGGACCAGCCGCATACCAGTTGATGTGGCAAATGCCCTCGCAACGCCTGTGGCTGTCGTTCCTCACCACATGCCACTTCAGTCACGGCTGGCACCAGCAGCTGTTTTGCTCACACCGGACGTTGTGCCTGTGCACGGTCGGACTTGCGAGGCGGAGCATGGGGCACAGCCAAGTGGCTAGGGATGAGGCAAAGGGCCAGTGCAAATTTCAAGTTCCAAACAGCTTCAGTCCCACGCAGCCCTGCCTCTGGCGCTTTGCAGGTGTATCCAAGCTCACGTGAGCCGGCGAGCACTGGGCGCGCCAAACACTGCCGACCCACGCAACAACAGCACCGCGGGAGGGGTGCGCCGTGCGGTCAGCGCACACCGCGGGCGCGACCGGCGCGTTGCTGACGAGGGCGCGCAGGGCGGACATGCCGCCCGCGCGGCAGAAGTCCTCGCCGACCGCCAGCACGTCCGCGCACAGCAGCGCGCACAGCAGCTTGGCGGCCGCCGCGGCCGCCTCGGCTTGCAGCATTGCACTGCCGGGCGCCGGCTGGACCAGCATCGCCACCAGCGCGTCCATGCCGCCCTGCTCGCTGCGCGCCGGCGACGACGCCCAGGGCAGAGGTTAGACCTTGGCGGGTGACCGCAGGTCATCCAGTCACATTCCACGCTGTCTGCTGCAGCACCCTGTCCATATCTGCTCATGCGAAAGAGCTACCGTTGCCAATGCCTGGCAAACTCGCAGAATCGACCCTTCCACCACGCATGGCCTGCTCTGCTGCACAGGTGAGCAACCAAAATGTCACATAGACCAGTCCACACACGCTACGGCGGAATGCACGGACTCTGGCGCACCAAGCTGCTGCGCGCATGTTTAGGCAAGTCGGGTGTGCTGAGCAGACGAGGGGCTGCCACCTGAAAGCCGAGGCAGCAGCAGCAGGCTGCTTGCGTGCCACCGCGGTCAGCAGCGACGCGGCGGCCAGCTGCGTCTCAGCCTGCCCGTGCGAGCTGGCCATGTGCGACAGAAGTGCGCCGACGCCGCCCGCGCGGATGAAGCTGCACGCGGCGGCGGGCGCGGTCCGCAGGCGCGCCTGCAGCACGCGCAGGACGTCCGCAGCGTCCTTGCCCTGCGCGGAGAGGGATTCAGAGTGGCGGGAGGTCCTTCTTGTGCCTGTACCGTTGTGCCTGTACCATAGCGATCAAATAGCAAGGGCTCGGCTGCCCAACAACAAGCCTGCAGAGGCAGAGCACTGTCAGTCCAAGCGAGGATTACCTCGATGTCAGTCTGGTGAGGCTCGATGAAGCCGCTACAGAAGTCGCCCATGGCGGGACGCATGCTGGTAGAGCACGCAACGATAGCCATCGAGCCCCCCTGGACGGGGCTCGGGGCTCGGGCCTCAGTGCTAGGTCGGGGCTAGCACTGAGAGACGAGACTGACGCCATGCAGGCAGCATTCAGCGCCCTGTTGGCCGCAAGCAGTGCAATGCAATGGGCATATTTTGACCTACACCCGCCGCTACTTGTAAAGCAAACGGCAGTAATCGTAAGAAGCCGTGTGCACAAGAGGAAAAGAGAGCAGCTAACATTGGCGTCCAATCCTCGCACCTTGTTTCTCTGGAGACGCAAGTGCTCAGGGGGTCGTGTGCTGGATTGAGCTAGATTGTGCTGGACTGCTACTGATACCTGAGCCGTCAGTACGGCAGCAAAAAAAAAAGGCTTGACGCTGGCGTATGAGCGGGGGGCAGTCCCGTGTGAGTCAGGCGGGAAGCTCACTTTGTATAGCTACTCACTTTATGTAGCTACTCCTAAGAGCACAAACAGCTCTCGGATGACACAGGAGGCAGGGAGGGCCGGGCGTCAGCCTCAAGGTTATCAGCTCCTTCAAACAGACAACGTGGAGTAATTGAAAGTTGGGAAGCCCTGGTGGACCTGTGGGTTGCCCTTGCGTCAGCCGGGGTCGATGACCTGGTCTGAAGGCGCCATTACCTGGGGAATTTGCAGTGGTAAAGGAGTGCATAGGCGGGGCTTTGAGAGTGCTGCGCAGCATCGGCATGCCGATTATATACGGGGTTTTACAGAAGGCGCAAGATGGGCTGCATCACCTGCTGGCACACATGCGAGCAGTCCTGCTCACCGTCAGCTTGCCGGCATCCACAACGTGGATTCCACGCTCTCCCTACCTGGGCTCCGCCTCCGACCCACTGGTGCCCTCGGTGGCCGCATGATGTGGCAGGTCACAGGTCGCAGGTGCGGCGAGTGCTCACCCTGCCCTTGCCTCTTAAAACCTGGGCCGACCACGCCCATGCACAGACCTACCGCTGACACACTTACTGCCCATGCCTGTATCACAGGCGCTATATCTTCCAGTACTGGAACACGTACAGCTTGAGCGCCAGGCCCAGGCCCAGGTGCAGCACGCCCATCGCCGCCCAGACCGGGAACGCCCTGCGCGCGCGCGCGCGCGCCTCAGCAGCCGCCCGGCACGCGCTGTCGCGGCGCGGCCACGGCGAGGTGCATCGCTGCTGCTGCACACCGGCGGGCGCTGCCGCCACGTCAGGGCGCCAGTCAGATGTGCGCCCGCTCGCGACCACGCCTCACTCAAGGCGCTGCGAACACACCGTGCCTGCCATCAAGCAGAGCACCTGCCACTGCGATCAATATGGCCGAGCCGGGGGAGCGCAGTGCCGGAGGGAGCGCGCTGCCGCAGCGCCGCGCGCCGCGTGGCCTATAACAGGGTCAGGGTAGGGTTGGGCACAACAGGGCAGGGCGCGGCGCACTTGGCGCCGGCCACGTCGAAGATGGGCCCCCGGAAGTTGAGCAGCAGGAAGAGGCCGGACGTGAGCGTGGCCACGCCGATCAGCGCCCACCGCACCGCCTCATACGGCAGCACGCACACGCACGACACGGGGATGAAGATGCTCAGCGCATAGCCTGCGCCCAGAGCAGAGCGCCTGAGCAAGGCGCCCCCTGCCATGCGGATGCTTGCTGCATGTGCCTGCCCGGCCCCGGGCGCCCAGTGCATGCAAACCCGGCAGACCCCGCCCGCCTCCACAGCAAGGTCTGAGAAGGACGGAAAGACATATGCTGATGGCAGAGCCGCATGCATTTTGCGCGAGGTCAAAGCGCGCTCTGTGCAGCCGCGCCCCGCCAGGCGGGCGCGCACCGTAGGTGCACCAGACCTGCGCCAGGCCGACCTCCGCCTTGAACCACCACTTGAGCGCGGCGAACAGCGCCAGCCCGACCACGCCCACGTAGCCGTAGAACAGGATCGCGCTGTAGCCCACCTGCGCGCCAGGCGCAGGACAGACCCTACTCAAGCCCTGGCCGGTGCGTGCGGCGGGCCGCGGCCGCGCGGCCGACTGCCTCTTCCTGCAGTCCCCCTGCTCGTGCGCGGCGCGCCGAGCGGGGCCCGGGCGCCCTGTCGAGGACGCGCGCATGGCCTGTGCGTCGCGCGGGGCGCCCGCCTGTTCCCAAGACATAGAGCCGGGCTGGGGCTGGGGTGAGGCCGGGCGGCGGCCGCGCGCGCGCGCCTTGTCGACGTCGTAGTACCAGGCCGGCACGTCGCTGCCGCTGGCGGCCGCCGCATGCGTGCGGCGGTAGGACACGTACGATGCATAGTTGCCCGCCACCGCGCTCAGGAACACCAGCGTCGTGGCGATCCAGAACGGGCCGTACCTGGCGCGCGCGGCCAGCACGTCTTTTCATCCGGAACATATTCTGGGAGTTGCGTACAACCATCCGTGCCAAGGGCAGGCCCGCCTCCGCCGGCACGCACGCATGGACGCGCGCGCGCTGGAGCAGAGCAAAGGAGCAACGATGCGCACGACCCACACGACGGGACTGCGAGGCCCAGGCCCGCGCGGGCGCAGATACCCTCTAGAAGCCCTAACCCTAGCGCGCATCGCAGCTTCCCTGCAGGGTAACGCGCATAGAGAGGGCGGGTGCGCGGGCGCACAGGTCGGCGCTGTCGCTGGTCTTCTCCAGGAAGTCCGGCCTGAAGGCGCCGATGACCGAGTCGCGCATGCGCACCAGCACGTCCTGCCGCCGCCGGCGCGCGAAGTGGCTCGCTCTCTTCATCGTTACACACCTTAGAGTACAAGCTAGCAGGGTCACGGGCACGGGCCGGAGCTCGCAGCCGCGCACCCCATACAGGCCTGTCAGCGCAGCGATCCACGGCCAGAAACACGGTCTCCTCGACAGCCAGAACCATAAGGCGCCGGTGCAAAGCTTGCCGGGCTGCGCGCGGCTGCGCGCCTGCGTGTCCACGTTGAAGTACATGCGGTAGCGCTTCAGGTTGAACACGGAGAACTTGCCGCCGCCCTCGCCGCCGCCCGGCGCGCCCAGGCCGGCCGACGCGCCGCCCGCGCCGCCCAGCAGCGGCGCGTCGCCTCCGTACGGCGGCACTGCGCGCCATAACGCTGGGACTTGTCTCTGCCATTTCAAATTATTGGATAATAGGTGCGCGGTTGGCTTCGACCAGCGGCGGCGCGTCGGCGCCCCGCGTCTGCACAGCGCGCCGCATCCCTGATTCACTGTTCATGAGAAACAAGGTAACAACTGTGCGCTGAGTCCCCTGTTCAGGCGGGTGGCCGGCACCCCAATAGCACAGCTCCGATGCGGGCTGCGCAGGTCCCTGACAGCGCACGCCGAGCGCGGCTGCTGGGGCGAGCTGCCTGGGGGCAAGGGGCCGCGCCTCGCGGCACGCCGCCGCGGCCCATCTTGCCAGCCACGCCGTACGACGGCAGGTTGGAGTCTGCGCAGCGCCGCCGGCACGCCCCGCCTCAGCGCATCAGTGACTGGTCAGGCGGCCCTGTGTGGGGTTGGGGCACGATCCATGGCGCATGCTCATATGGGCCCCTGAGGGTCGGTTGCAGGCCGCTCAGGCGTGCGCCCAGAGCAGCAGCGCTGCAGCGCACGCGCCGCTGCCGCTCACGCAGCCCCTGCCGGCGGCCGCGCCGGCGGCGCTGCACAGAGCGCAGTGCCGCGCCAGCCCGAGCAGGCGCGCCAGGCAAGCAGGCACGGTGCGGCACCAGCGCTCAGTCCCGCCAACCACCCGCCGGGCGGGGAGACGCGCCCTGGAACGGCAGCGTCGCGCCGCTCGCGCCGGCGCCGCCGGGCGCGCCGGCCAGGCCCGAGGCCGCGCTGGCGGCGGCGGGCGCCGCAAACGCGCCGCCCGGCGCCGCGCCGAACGCGTGCGCCGTCGCCGCCGCCGCGTCCGCCGCGACGCCCGGCTCGGCGCCGAACGCAATGTCGACCGGCGCAAAGGGGTCCTCGTCGGCCGCGGGCTCGGCGCCGGGGCCGGCGGCGTCGTGCGCGTGCGGCGCGTGCGCCGGCGGCACGTAGCCAGCGCCCTCCGACTCCCCGGGGAAATAGGTGGACTGCACGTTGTAGCCGCCGTGCGAGGGCGAGCCCTGCATTGGGCTGCCCTCCGGCCTGAGCGCCTGCGCGGCCGGCGGTGCTCGTCTCGGTCGGTGCCGCGTGGTCCCCGGGCGCCGCGCGGTGCACCGAGTGAGCAGCGGGCAGGCCGTGCGTGGTGCTTCCGTTGAGGTCACCAGCGCTGGACTGCACCCTCCGCTCCCCTCGCTTGCGTTTGCAGCGTGCCTGCAGTCTGTGCGTCGGTCTGATCCAGCGGGAACCGTGATGCACGAACACAGCCGCTGGTTGCCGCTTAGACCACACTCAAAGAGACGGGCACACAGTGGGGCAGGGGCTGCCTCTTAAAGGTGCGCCGATGGAGGGTGTGAAATGCACCACGTGAGAGCGCACACCTGATTGTTCAGTGGGTGCGATGAGGTGGCTGGCATCGCACCTTCCACTGTTGGTTCTCCATGCTGCTGCGTGTGCTGCTCAGGCCACCTGCTTACGCAGTGAGCACGATTGTCCGCACGCGCGGTGCATCACCCACACACAGGCGCTTGGACACTACACTGGGGAGGCTGCTGAACAACCGGATGTACAAGCTTCTGACAAGGAAGCTGAAGTGGCCCCTTCTGCCGCTCATACACAGGCCAGGCTTGAGCACGGCCCTACCCTGCTGCAAATGCATATGCAGACAATCCGTGCACCTCTGTGCACTTGCCTCTGTGTATCCTGATTGCACGTGCAGAGCGTGTCAACAGCATGAGGAGCGCTGGCTGTGGCGGAGTCGGCGCGCGCAGCGGCTGACAGCGGCGCTGCGCACACAGGAGGCGGGCAGGCCTTTCTCGCTGATCCATGGCCGGCGTCCCTCCTCAGCGGCCGCAGCAGCCTTACGGCTACGCCGCGCAACCAGGTGCCGCACGGCGCCCTGTGTTGCCGCGGCGGGCGGGGCGTCTGGGACATATGAGTCGCTGCCTGTCACGCTCTCGCGCGGCGGCTTCAAGCGCTGCCCTGTGCAGCCGATCACTCGCGCAGCCGCTTGATCACACGCAATTTGCAACCGCGAGCGCGCTGCGCCTTGTTCTTTCCGGCCGGAGAGCATAGACCCTCTCGGCCCTGCTTGGTTGCGTTGGTGGCAGCATGCTGTCCCGCCGCGGCGGTTGCGGGAAGGACAAGGAGTTTTGCTACACGTTGTCAGCCTGCCGGACAGGCTTGTGCAGCGCCGGGCAGCCGGCGAACAGGCAACAGTCTGCCAGAAGGAGCTAGCAGGGGCTGTCGGCGCTGGCCAGTGGGCAAGCGTGCAAGCGCTCGCTGACTCTGCTTGCGAGCGTGTGTGGTGTGCCAGGCGGCCAGCCTCCGGGGAGCGGTCGGCCAGGACCGCCGCAGCAGCAGGGCGGGCTGGCTGGGCGGGCCCCGCCTGGTGCGCAGCCCGCCCTGACCTCTGCCAAGGCGCCTTGCAAAGCACTGCCGGGCGCTCTGGATACCAGGGTGCCGCGCGCGGGACGCAACCTATGCGCCCCTTGTTTGCTGCCCGTGTATGTGCCCCTACGTGTGTGCTGAGGAGCGGCGAACCGGGGTGCGCGCAACAGCGCCCTGTCAGGTGTGGGGGCAAGGCTCGGCCAGGGTGGTCGGCCATCGTGACGCGGCTGCCGCGCCGCAGGCGGCGGCGGGTTTGCGCCGGCGTCGGCGCCGCTGGGGCGGCTGCCTTCAGGCGGCGGGCCGCCCGGCGGGCCGCCTGGTGCGCGCAGCGGCTCCATAGGGCCCCCCAGCGGCAGCGGGGGGCTTCCCGGAGGGGCCCTGGGCGGGGCGGGCCCGCCTGGCGGGCCCCCAGGCGCGCGCAGCGGCTCCCTGGGCCCCGCCGGCAGCGGCGGGTCGCTGGGCGGGCCACAGGGCCCCGGCGCGGCAGGGTACCGGCCGCCCTACCCTGGCGGCGCCGCGCCCGGCGCATTTGGCGGCGCGCAGCAGCCAGGCGCGCCTTGCCGTCACCAGGAGTGAAGACATCTGGGTGTGCTGGTTGGTCGGGCAGGACGTGTGCACCGGGCAGGACGTGTACACCGGGCAGGGTGCTGCACCAAATGTCTGCCTGTAAACCCTTTCCCGCCACGAGGCCAGCCTGAGAGGTAGGTGGTGCATGGTGCCTCGCCGCAGGCGGGCGCAGCTGTGGCCAGCCGTTGGCTATGAATGAAGACGGCGTCGCTGTCACAAAGCGGCCGTGTCCAGCCTATGGCTGTTGTGTCCGCAGACCGCGCTCCGGCCCCAGCACAGCGCACGGAGGCCTGATCGCCGTCTGCCTGACCGCTGGTGCCGCGCCTGTTCAGGCGCGCGGCCGCCGGGCGGGCCTGTGGCGAATGGTGGGCCCTCCGCTTCGCGCGCGGGCTACCCGGACGGCGCGCCCGGCGGCTCGTACCCCGCCGGGCCGCCCCCGGGCAGGGGCGCGTATGCGCAGGCGCCCCCAGGGGCGCCCCCGCAGTACGCGCAGCGGCCGCAGGGCCCGCCGGGCGGCCCGCAAAGCGCGCCGCAGTACGGCGGCGGCGGCTTTGCGCCCGCGCAGCCTGGCAGGATAGGGTCAGGGTTTGCGCCGCCGCCGCCGCCGGGCGCGGGCGGCTTTGCGCCGCCGCCGCCGGGCGCGGGGCCGCCCGGGGCGGCGTTCGCGCCCTCCGGGCGCGGGCCTCCAGGGGTGGGGCTCCCGGGCGGGGTGCCGCCGCCCCCGGGCGGCGCGGCGGCGATGTATGCGCGGCCGGGCGCGGGGCCGCCGCAGCCGCGCGCGCCGCCAACATTCGGGCAGCCGCCGCCGGCGCCAGGTGCGGCCGCGCGCGCCATCCCCGGCCCAGGGCACCGAGCGCTTGTTGGCAAGCAGGCGGTGTGTGGTCGGACGCACTGCTGCTCCGAGCGCCGTTGTTCTGAGCGGGGTGTGCTACACACCATGCGCTACCAATCCGCCGCCAGGCATAGGTTGCCAACGCAGCTAGTCGTGGCGCGTCTCGACTTGCCTCCAGAGCAGCCAGCCCGCCGACTGGCTGCGTGGCAGCGCCGGTGGAGTCTGTTCGGCGACTCTGTCACATAAGGCTGGACCAGGCTGGCCGACCGCCCGGGCGCGTTGCGCGCAGGCATGTTCCAGCCCGGCGGCATGCAGGCGCCGGGCTTCGGCGCGCCTGGCCAGGCGCAGGCGCCGGGCTTCCCGGGCGCGCCGGGGTACGGCGACCCTACGCAGGCGGTGCGCGTGCCCTCCCAGCCCCCGCTCTTCTGACCATCTCCCGCCTGCGTCAGCGCCTTGTCTGTATCAGCTGCCGCTGGCGGAGCGGGCCGGCAGCTCGCGTGGGGCGGCGGCACGGTGGCACGCTCGCCCGGGCAGCCGGGCCTACACGGGCACTTGGGAGCTCGCCGCAGAGCCTGCGGGGCTTTCAATGTGTTGCAGATTGCATAGCTGACTCCACAGCAACAATAGTAGTATAAGCATGCGGCCAAGCAGGCGCGAAGCGTTTGCGTCCCTGGCTGTGCCCTTAAGATGCGCCGCGCAGAGGTGAGAGCCTGACAGGGAGGCGGGTTCTGCCCGCGCACAGGTTCTGGATCAGTTTGAGGGTTTGCAGCTGGGCCCCGCGGCACCGGGGCAGCCGGACCCCAGCGCCGACCCCTCGTACCTGCCGCGCCCGGCGGGGCCTGAGGCGGAGCCCGCGGCGCGGCCGCCGCCGCCCTACCACAAGGGCAACTGCGACCCGCGCTTCATCCGGCTGACCACCAACGCGGTGCCGGCGCAGCAGGCGCGCTGCCCGCTCGCACGTGCGGGCTGTCGAGGCCGCTCAGCGCCCGCGAGCCGCATGTCCTCTGCGACTCGACGTGGGGCACTTGCAGGAGTGGCGTGCCAGGAGTGACATGACCGACAAGCATCGTAGGCCAGTCACACGGACCCCATAATCGGCACGAAGCACTGCCTGAGTGCGTCTGCGTGCGGCGCGGCGCAGTCGCTGCGCGCGCGCTTCCAGCTGCCGCTGGGCGCCATCGTGCACCCGCTGGCCGACCCGCAGGACGACGTGCCCGTCATCCAGCTCGGCCCGGCCGGCATCGTGCGCTGCAAGCGCTGCCGCACGTACATCAACCCCTTCATGCTGTGGCAGGACGGCGGCCGGTGCGCCGCCCGGCCGCGTCGGCTGCCGTGGTGCCCAGGCGCGTCGGCAGGGTGCGGGGACAGGGCCTGGAAGCTCGCCAGCGCGTCAGCGCGTTTCTGTGTCGCGTCTCCCAGTCCGCGGCAGGGAGCGCGCCAGCCCCGGCACTGCCGCGCTGAGGTCTTCCTTTCAAAGAGCTTGCTGGGCCGATGCTGGGGAAAGTGCACCCTCGAGGGATGTGGGACCCCGTGCCCGTCCCCGCAGCCCCGGTGCGGCGTAGCACGCTCTGCAAGGAGAGAAACGGGAGGCAAGCACGGCTGCGCGCCGACAGGCGCAGGCCGGCCACCGCCGGCCTGGCCGGCTGTCAGCCGTCAGCCCCTGCGCTGTCACCCCCAACCCTAAGCCTGCCCTAACCTTACGGAGCGGCCGCGCGTGCGCGCGCAGGCGCTTCCTGTGCAACGTGTGCGGCTGCGCGAACGACACGCCAATGGAGTTCCAGTGCATGCTGGGCCCGGACGGCCAGCGGCTGGACGCGCAGGAGCACCCGGAGATGGCGTGCGGCAGCGTGGAGTACATCGCGCCGCAGGAGTACATGGTGCGTGCCCTAATCCTGACCGCAATACAGCACCCACGCGGCCGGGGCGCTCAAGGGCGCTGTGCCTGCTGCTCCTGCAGGCCGCGCATGAAGGGCGCCTCGCCCGAGAGAGTGCGGCCGCAGCCTCCTGTGTTGGAGCAGCGACTTAGGCCCTAGGGCTGGCCTGCAGGGGCGGCCGGGTATCATAGCCAGGATGGCAGGCGGCGCACAGCCGAGCCTTGCAGAGACTGCGGTGTAATGTGGCAGCCACGTGGCTCTGACGGCGCCAGAAGGCATGCTGTTTGAGCTGCGAGGGGCGGGCTACAAGGGGCGGGTTGATCCCACCTGCTAACCCTAACCCTAACATAGGCACCCCGCGTGGCACGCAGGTGCGGCCGCCGATGCCGCCGGCGTTCTTCTTCGTGATCGACGTGAGCCACGCGGCGGTCGCGAGCGGCGTTCTCGCACACGTCTGCCGCGCCATCCGCGCCAGCCTCGACCGCCTGCCGGGCGGCGAGCGCACGCGCATCGGCTTCCTGACGTTTGACACCGCGCTGCATTTCTACAACCTCAAGGCCGGGCTGACGCAGCCGCAGATGATGGCGCGCCTCCCCCCTGCGCGCCCTGCCCCTGACCCTATCCCCCGGGCGCACGCAGAAGACACAGTTCACGCACATACGCTGCGCGCTGCGCACGCTGCGCGCAGCGTGCGCAGCGCGCTCGTCTGGAGGGCCGACCCGTGCAGCGCCGTAGGCTAACCCTACCCTAACCTAACGCGCAGGTGGTGGCGGAGCTGTCAGAGCCCTTCGTGCCGCTGCCGGACGACCTGCTGGTCAACCTGGCAGAGTCGCGCGGCGTGGTGGAGGCGCTGCTGGACTCGCTACCGTCCACGTTCGCGGTCAACAGCTCGGTGAGAGATGGGGTTTACATAGGGTTATGACTTGCTGCGGAGGATATGACTTGCTGCGGTGCTGCGCGGGCGAGCCTGCTTAGGCAGACGGTGACCTCGCCGCTGCGTACGGCCGCCAAGCCTGCGCCTCTTGGTTTCTGTCGGCGCCCCGGCGCGCGTCCCAGGGGTTCCGCAACGGGGAGCCTGCTGGTGAGCGGGTCACTCTCATTACAAGCACAGGGTTGGCCGTGTATACATCAGGCTGGAGTTGCCCCTCACCAACCCTCGCACTGCAGTGCAGCGCGGCACATATAGAATGCTCAGCTCGCTGGGAAGCGTAAAAATGCGGCGCAGCGCGGCACAAACAGTTGACTCAGTTCGCAGTTCGCTGGGAAGCGTAATAGTGCGGCTGAGCCGCGCGCGCGGGCGGGGCCAGGTGGAGAGCGCGATGGGCCCCGCATTGCAGGCGGCCTTCATGGTCGTGAGCCCCATCGGCGGCAAGATGCTGCTCTTCCAGAGCGCGGTGCCCTCCCTGGGTGCGGTCCCTTGACGCCGCCGGAGTACTCTCGGCCAGGTGCCACATGTCCGCTGTGTCTGCAGCTCAACCATACACGCAGATGTTTGTAGGTCAGTCACACACGCGGCCTGTCGCGCAGACTCCCCACATGCGAGGCAGATCGTGCGCTGCCCAGGCACTCAGGTGGCGGCGCAATGATGCAAACCTCGTCGCGGCGCCGCCACAACCGCGTGGTGCGAGCGCGGAGCGTGCCGCAACTGCCGCCATGCGCGCGCGCAGGCGTGGGCCGCGTGAAGCAGCGCGACAACGCGATGCTGTGGGGCACCGATGCGGAGCCCAAGCTGCGGCAGCCCGACGACAGCTTCTGGAAGAAGTACGCGGCCGAGTGCTCGCGCGTGCAGATCGCCGTCGACGTGTTCATCTTCTGGTGCCGCCCCGGCCCGAACCCTGCCCCGGCCCATGTCCTGAATACCGTATCGCGCCTGCAGACGTGGTCGAGCGGGGCTCAGGCGCAACGCGAGTGTGGGTGTGAGGTGGAGGTTGCTTTGCATGGCCGGTGTGTGTGAGCACCGGAAGGCGTGCCCAGTGTGCGCTGACGCACGCGCCAGTTTGCTGCGTCGGCCGCAGGGCTGGAGCTCTGGCGGCCAGCCATGCAGTGTCCCGCACCGCGCCTCCTGTCGTGGTGTGTTGCTACGCCTTTTCTCCTACACACAGCGGCCAATGTCAGTACCTGACAGCTGCTCGTCGTGCTGCGCTGCGGCAGCCCGGGCTTCATCGACGTGGCGTCGTTCGGCGCGCTGTCGCGCTACACGTGCGGCCAGCTGTACTACTACCCCGGCTTCCACCCCGACCGGGACGGCGCGCGCGTGGAGGCGGAGGCGCGCTCAGTCCCAGCCCTGCCCAGGCTTGCGCTCGCGGCTTGCGGCAGTAGGGTAGGGTAGGGTCAGATTAGCAGTGCTGCTTGCTGCAGCGTGCAAGTAATGCTGTGTCTGTCCAGCGGCGCCTGATCGGGGCGGCGGGGTGCGGGCGGGCGCGCCCGGCTGCCAGGGCGCTCGCAGGGCGCCAGGACGCCCGCGGAGGCCGGGCCGTGCCGGGGAAGCCTGGCGACCGGGGGGCGGCGGGCCGCAGGTGCGGCACAACCTGACGCGCACGACGGGCTGGGAGGCAGTGATGCGCATCCGCTGCTCCAAGGGCCTGCGCATCTCGGCCTTCCACGGCCACTTCTTCATCCGCTCCACCGACCTGCTGGCGCTGCCCCAGGTGCCGCACCCCCCTTCTCCCCCCGATGACCTGGACAGGGCGTGGACGCAGTGCAGGACGCGCACGAGGAGGGTGGTGTTCACTAAAAAGCCGTGCCAGAACCGCTTACGTGCGTGCGCCGCTGCTGAGGCGCGCGCGGGGCCGCGCAGGTGGACCCGGACAAGGCGTTCGCGGTGCAGGTGGCGCACGAGGAGGGCGTGCTGACCACGAGCGCGGCGTACATGCAGTGCGCGCTGCTGTACACGTCCTCCAACGGCGAGCGGCGCATCAGGCGCGCGCGCGCCTCTCCCCTCCGCGGCGCGCCTGCACAACGCGCACGCGAGGTGGCGTGCATCTCTCCTCTTCCCCCCACCCC